>VAPK010499944.1_pt1 | contig 24150 bp, 11 predicted proteins | sample 3395031 | NCBI WGS metagenome assembly VAPK01 (sample SAMN08290443, study PRJNA428436) | hydrothermal vent metagenome | isolation source: Deep-sea hydrothermal vent chimney 1 | place: Pacific Ocean: Juan De Fuca Ridge
CATAGCACCAGCAACAAAGGCCACCATGAGCTGGCTCAAAGAAAGATCTACCGTTTCTAGAACTGTAAACTTAATAACCCATAGCATGCCAATATAGCAGCTCCATATAAATAGAGTATGAAGTACAAAGGGCCATTTATTTTTCATTTTAAAGATGCTGAGAACACCATCGATCAGACCTTTGTACATGTCTTTTAGTTTCAGGGCGAATCTATGGTCCGATTTTTTGATGAAAATGATGAAGACCACAAGACCGATCAGCGCCATGCCCAATAGTATCAATATACCACCTAGTTCAATGCCACTTTCTTGAAAAAAGCCAAGAATGATAGTGGTATGCAAAAGAAAGGTAATGGCTATAAGGGCCAGTAGCATCAGTACGTCGATTACCCGTTCGGTAACTATAGTGCCGAGACCTTTTTCAAAAGTAACCCCCTCATAGGTGGCCAAGGCAGTGGGGCGTAATAATTCTCCCATTCTCGGAATACCCAAATTGGCAAAATATGACATTAATATAATAAGAACATTATTGCTTACTTTGGGTCGATAGCCTAGAGGCTCTAATAAGTAGTTCCATCGAATGGCTCTTGATATATGGCCCAACATGCCCAATATAATAGAAATACCGACCCAAAATAGGTCAGCATCCTTAATATAGTATAAGATTTGTTGTCTATCTTCGGGTAATGTCGAGCTATACCAGTACCAAATCAAAAAAACTCCCAAGGCTATTGGGAGTATTGTTTTAAGGATTTTTTTCAGCGTCTTGCTCAAAATCAGTTCAAAAGATTGTTTTTTTCGTTCGGGAATACCAGTGAAGGATTGAATTTCTTTGCTTTCTCTATATCCATTCTGGCATAGGTAATTAAGATCAATACATCGCCAACGGCGACCTTTCTTGCCGCAGCACCGTTCAAGGTTATCTCACCACTACCACGAGGTCCTGGTATGGCGTATGTCTCTAAACGTTCGCCATTGCTGTTGTTTACGATCTGAACTTTTTCCCCATTAACGATATTGGCGGCATTCATTAAATCTTCATCAATGGTTATGCTTCCTATATAATTAAGGTCAGACCCAGTAACTTTTACACGGTGTATTTTTGATTTCAGAACTTCTATTTGCATACTACAAAGTTAGTTAATTGAGGGCTATGTTATCTATCAGCCGAATGTCATTCGCATAAACGGCAACAAAGGCTCTATATTTTGTATTTTGTTGTTTTTCTTGAATGGTTTTCAAGGTGCCGGCGTCGGTAATTTCGAAATATTCGAGTTTTAGTTCAGGATGCCCGTGAAATTGCCCGCGAACCCATTCTGTTATATATTTAGCACTTTTCGTGCCAAATTCTTTCTTGGCGGCCTTTAGTGTTTTGTAGATGAAAGCCGCTTCTAATCGTAGAACTTTTGACAACCTTTCATTTCGTGAGCTCATTGCGAGACCACTGGTTTCCCTGACAATTGGGCAGCCAACAATTTTAACAGGTATTTGTTGGATCTCAACAAGCTTTTTGATTATCTGCAATTGTTGAAAATCTTTTTCCCCAAAATATGCTTTATCGGGGTTTACCAAGGTCAATAAAGTTTCAACAATAGTACCCACTCCGTTAAAGTGGCCGTTTCTGAATTCACCTTCCATTACCCTGTCAAGTCCATTGAAATCATACGAATTCGACTGAACATTTTCGGCATAGATCTCTAGGGCCGTAGGCACGAAGACTATTATATCATTTGAAATCTCTTGAAGGAGTACTATATCTTCTTCAAGTGTTCTCGGATATTTCTTTAAATCTTCTTGGTTATTGAATTGTGTTGGGTTGATGAAGATACTCACGACGACTACTTCATTTTCAGAAATCGCTTTTGTAATCAACGACGCATGCCCTTTGTGAAGCGCCCCCATAGTAGGCACTAAACCCAACCCTTTGCTTTTGTCTAATGAAGAAAGAAGTGATTTCAGTTCTTTTTTGGTTCTTATCGGCACGGTACATATAATTTTAAGGTCAGCAAACTTACTATAATTACGGCTAATCTGCATAATTTTTGTAATTTTGCAGCTATGCTCATATTCTTGGCCGAGTTTTTGTTTCAAGCTATGAATTTTGGCGTTTTTGATTTAATGAAAAAATTATATTGAGTTACTGTATTATCGATATAGTTGAAAAACAGGGTCGATGCACAAAAGAGTGATAATATTAAAGGGAGTCAGGGCCTTGGTCCAATAAAAATAATATATATGAATGGTAAAAAGATATTGTTTGTATCTTCTGAATTAGTACCCTATTTGCCAGAGAACGAAGTTTCGCTTATGTCATACGAAACACCGAGAATGGTCAATAGTAACGGAGGCCAGATTCGAATATTTATGCCTAGGTACGGCAACATTAATGAGCGTAGACATCAACTTCATGAGGTTATTCGTTTGTCAGGTATGAATTTGGTCATCAATGATATGGATATGCCCTTGATTATTAAAGTAGCCTCAATACCTCGTGAACGCATACAGGTATATTTTATTGATAACGAGGAGTATTTTAAAAGGAAGGCAACCTTTACAGATGAAAACGGAAACCTATTTTCTGACAATGACCAACGCGCTATTTTTTTCGCAAAGGGCGTTGTTGAAACTGTAAAAAAATTGAATTGGTCACCAGATATCATTCATGTACATGGTTGGTTGGCTTCATTACTACCCCTGTATCTCCGAAAATTTTATGCTGACGAACCTTTGTTCAGTGAGAGCAAAATAGTCACCTCGGTATACAAACAATCTTTTGACGGCGAGCTTGACAAGAATATAATCAAAAAGATTGCCTATGACGGTATTTCAGAAGATAGTATTCAGCTACTTACTACGCCCAACTATAATAATTTGTTAAAAATAGCGGTAGATTATTCAGATGCAGTTATTTTAGCCTCGGAAGAGATTCCTGAAGAATTACAAAACTATATTTCCAACCTTCAAAAACCAGTGTTGCCCTATGTTTCTTTGCAAGAATTCGAAGAAACGTATGCAAATTTTTATAACACCGAAGTTTTAAAATAATCTAAATGAGTTTTTTGAATAGATTTAAATTTCCTGCTCTAGCGGGAATTTTACTTGTAATGGCCCTTTTTTCGTGTGAAGAGGATTTGACGACCATTGGTGCCGGTGTAATTGGCGGAGAACCTTTTACTACTGGCAAAGAGGTTTATGATGTTTTTGCGTTCAATAAAAAAGTAGTAGCAGTGCGCACCAACAAATTGCCTTTATATCAATTAGGTGTTTTCAACGATCCGGTCTACGGAAAAACAGAGGCAAGAATAACATCGCAGTTGCTTTTACCGCAGGGCAACCCTACTTTTGGTAAGTTTTCACAGCAGGTAGAAGACAATCCTGATTCCGATAAACCTGCTCAAATACAAGAGAACGAAACCGTAGTGGATGTTTACCTTTATATACCCTACTTAACCAAAACCGCTGCACAACGTGATAAGGATCTAGATGGGGTCGATGATGCATTTGATAAGGATTCTTCTGATCCCAATAGTGATTGGGACGGCGATGGAGTAACCGATAACCAAGAAAAGGCCAACGGCACAGATCCTTTTAATGTAGATACTGATGGTGATGGCATCAATGATGATAAAGACACAGACACCAAAAAAAACACATTCGCTAAAAGAGTAGAACTAGACAGCATATATGGTGACCGAAAAACAGCTTTCAATCTCAAAATCGAAAGATCAACGTTTTTCTTACGCAACCTTGATCCAAACACCAATTTTCAAGAAGCCCAAGAATATTTTTCTGATCAACAATTTTCACCTGCCTTTGTTTCAGAAGTCTTTTTAGACAGTATGATCACTGTTGACGACCATGAGATTTTATTTAAAATAGAGGAAGATGATCCAGACACCCCTGATGTTGATGAGGCAGGTACTGTAACAAGTAGAATTGGTCCGGGTATTCGAGTTAAATTAAATGAAGCGGGTAAAACATATTTTGGAGAGAATCTTTTAAAAAATGAAGGTCGTTCTGAGCTTTTAAGCCAAGCTAATTTCACCGAGTTCATGAGGGGAATACATATATCGATTGCCCCGAATGGAGAAGACAATCATTATTTATTGTTCAATTTACAACAAGCCACCCTTACCATTAAGTATAAGTACGATAGTATTGATACAAGCAATGATAATGCCGAAGAAGAATTAGAAAAAGATTTTGTACTATCGTTATTGCGGTCAAATACAAATGGCGCAATCAGTGGTAATGCGGTGAATACATTTATCAATGATGCCCTACCACCTGAAATCGCAAACAGTTTTGATACTCCTGAAAATAATACTTCAAGAATTTATTTAAAAGGGGGTGCTGGTTCGTTTGCCGAAATCAAGCTTTTTGATAAAGAAAATGGTAGAGATGCAATTAATCAGATCAAGGCCAATAATTGGATTGTCAATGAGGCCAATCTTACATTTTATATGGATAGAGAAACTCTTGACGCTTCGAACAGTGGCAGTATACGTGATGAGGAGGGTAAACTAATCGAAGTGCCGAGATTGTATTTGTACAATGCCGAGACGAACAAACCACTTTTTAATCAACAGTTTGATGCTGTTAGTACTTCCAGCTCTTTAGAAAGTTTTCCTTTATATGATGGTATTTTAGAGAAAAATTCAGACTTGGGTGTAAAGTATTCTATTAAAATAACAAGTTATATCAATGATATGATTGTTCGTGATTCTACGAATGCAACTTTGGGGCTGACCATTACATCTGATATTAGAACGGTCGGCGCTGTCAATGCCATGCTCGCAAGTGAAGAAAAAAATATTCCTATTATTTCTACAATAAGCCCCTTAGGCACTGTGCTTTTCGGAAGCAATGTCGCATCAGAAAATGAGGGCAAAAAACTGAAACTCGAAATTTTTTACACAAAGGCCAATTAATAAAACAGTGTCTTTAAATGGGTATTTTCAATATGTGTTTCGCTACAATTTTTTCGACTTAGGCATTTCTTCAACTTTAGTATACCACGTGTGATGATTTTACGTTCTACACCTAGAACGGTGTAATCAAATGCTTGAAAGCTCTATTCTTATGAAATAACCAGAATACCCCAATAAATAAATAAAACATATGTGTGGAATAGTAGGATATATAGGGCATAGAGATGCCTACCCAATTATCGTAAAAGGACTTCAGAGACTAGAATATAGAGGATATGATAGTGCTGGTATCGCAATTTATGACGGTAGTGAAATAAACCTTGCCAAGACAAAAGGCAAAGTAGAAGACCTTAAAAAAAAGTCAGAAAGCACTATTTCTTTGGAAGGAAGTCTGGGTATTGGCCATACACGTTGGGCCACCCATGGTGTGCCGAACGATGTTAACTCACACCCCCATTATTCGAATTCGGGTGACTTGGTGATTATTCACAATGGTATCATTGAGAACTATGAATCTATAAAAAAGGAATTGACCAAGAGGGGATACGTCTTTCATTCAGACACCGATACCGAGGTCTTGATAAACCTTATCGAAGAAGTTCAAAAAACCGAAAAGGTGTTATTGGGCCAAGCAGTACAAATTGCCCTTACTCAAGTAGTAGGTGCGTATGCGGTCGCTATATTCGACAAAAAGAAACCAGATGAAATCGTCGTCGCCAAATTAGGAAGCCCCTTGGCAATAGGTGTTGGCGATAATGAATTTTTTATTGCATCTGACGCCTCTCCCTTTATTGAATTTACCAACAATGCCGTTTATTTGGAAGATGGACAAATGGCCATTATTCGTTTGGGGAAGGAAATCAAACTAAGAAAAATCAAAGATGATTCAGTGGCCTACCCCAATATTCTAGAACTTCAAATGAATTTAGAGGAGATAGAAAAGGGCGGGTACGATCATTTTATGCTCAAAGAGATTTATGAGCAACCAAGGGCGATTTTAGATACGTACCGTGGCCGTTTACGAGTAGATCAAGGCCTGATCCGTATGGCAGGTATCGACCAAAATCTTGAAAAATTCATGAACGCCGATAGAATAATAATTGTGGCCTGCGGTACCTCATGGCATGCGGGTTTGGTGGCAGAGTATATTTTTGAAGATTTGGCGCGTATACCCGTTGAGGTGGAGTATGCCTCTGAATTCAGATATCGAAACCCGGTGATTGGCGATAAAGATGTTCTGATCGCGATTTCGCAATCGGGTGAAACGGCAGATACATTGGCGGCCATAAAATTGGCCAAGGAAAACGGTGCTTTTGTCTTTGGTGTCTGTAATGTTGTAGGGTCTTCGATAGCGCGCGAAACCGATGCCGGAGCATATACACATGCCGGTCCCGAGATTGGTGTAGCATCTACAAAGGCGTTTACTACTCAGATAACCGTATTGACATTGATTGCTTTGAAATTGGCCAAAGCAAAAGGTGAATTTTCAGATTCCAAGTTCCATGAGTATTTGACAGAATTGGAGACCATACCAATGAAAGTTGAAAAGGCATTGGAATCAAACCCTTTGATAGAGATTATTGCAGACGTATACAAAAATTCCACAAACTGTCTTTATTTGGGCAGGGGTTATAACTTTCCCGTTGCTTTGGAAGGAGCACTTAAGTTGAAGGAAATCAGTTATATTCACGCAGAAGGGTATCCTGCTGCAGAAATGAAACACGGTCCGATTGCCCTGATCGATGAGCAAATGCCTGTTTTTGTCATTGCCACCAAAAGGGGCCACTATGAAAAAGTGGTCAGTAACATTCAAGAAATAAAATCCCGAAAGGGAAAAATAATCGCCATTGTAACCGAAGGCGATGAACAGGTGACCGCGTTGGCGGATCATGTAATCGAAGTGCCAGAGACCCTTGAAAGCCTGACGCCTCTATTGACTACCATACCCTTGCAATTACTGTCTTACCATATTGCCGTAATGAGAGGGTGTAATGTGGATCAGCCGAGAAATTTGGCAAAATCGGTTACAGTAGAGTAATGAACTGATTTTAAGATAATATTTTCTAAAAAGGCCATGACTTATAGTCATGGCCTTTTTTTGTTCAATTTTAATCAATAAGAATTCCTCTGGGCTCTGCTCCGAGGTTTAGAGGAAAGTTTGAAAACCTAAGGTTTTCATCAAACTAAAACTAAACTTTCTTCCGTTGAATACCCCTATGGCTCTGTCTCGGGGATTATTTATTGAATTGCCAGTTTTGAATGCATCTTTTAGGCAATGACATACTATGCACGCATAATTTTTTTCATTTTATGATTTCCGAAATAAAAAAAACGGTATCTTGCCAGTGACTAGGTAACTAACTTAAATAAAGAAGAGAATGAGAACAATACTATTTTTATCGATGTTGATGATCGGAATGATGGGTTTTTCCCAAACAACCATTTCAGGAAAAGTAGTTGATCAAAATAACGAACCCGTACCGGGAACCAACCTTGTAATTGTTGGAAAAGCGGTGGGTGCGGTAACCGATTTTGACGGTAATTTTACGTTGGAAACCGAAGAAGTACCCCCCTTTAAACTACATGTTACAAGTATTGGTTATTCAGATGCAACTGTAGATGTGACCGAAAACAATCAAACCTTGAATGTTGTATTGAATGAGGCCCAGACTTTTTTAGATGAGGTAGTGCTGTCGGCTTCAAGAACCCCTGAAAGGGTCTTTGAATCCCCGGTGTCTGTAGAGCGTTTTGGACTGAAAGAAATAAAGAACACTACGTCAGCTTCTTTTTATGGAGGATTGCAGAATCTAAAAGGTGTGGATGTCAATACCAATAGTTTAACATTTAATTCAATAAACACAAGGGGTTTTGCCACTTTTGCCAATAATAGGTTCATGCAGTTGGTGGATGGCATGGACAATTCGGCGCCAGGCCTTAATTTCGTTTTGGGAAATTTGGTCGGTATGTCGGAACTGGATGTACAAAGTGTAGAGATATTATCAGGTGCTTCCTCGGCCTTATATGGGGCAGGGGCATTCAATGGGATACTTTTTATGCGAAGTAAAAACCCGTTCGATTTTCAAGGAATTAGTTTTTATGCAAAAACGGGCATTACATCGCAAGAAGCTGCCGGAGACAACCAATATTATGATTTTGGCATTAGGGCCGCACATGCCTTCAGTGATAAATTTGCTGTTAAGGCAAGTTTTTCGTTTCTAAAGGGAGAAGATTGGCATGCCAACAGAACAGATGATGTTGACAACCCAGGTTCCACAAGAACAGATCCAGGGTACAATGGCCTAAATGTATATGGTGATGAGGTCGCAACAACCATCAATTTTGACGCAGCGGCCAATTTGCCTTCAGGTACAGTGGGGTCGGCCTTTATTTCTAGAACGGGTTATAACGAAACCGATTTGGCAGATTATGGCGCTGAAAGTGTAAAAGTGGATATGGCGGCGCATTATCGGCCTTTTGGCGATGACCTTGAAATACTCTATAACTTCAGGGTAGGTAGAGGAACCACAATTTACCAAGGAGCAAATAGGTATGCTGTTACCGGGTTTAACATGCAACAGCATAAGCTTGAAATACGAAATAATAATTTTTTCTTAAGAGGCTATATTACCTCAGAAGGTTCCGGAGATTCTTATGACACACGGTTTACGGGTATCAATATCAACAGGGCCTGGAAATCAGACGTTGACTGGTTTGGAGATTACGCTCGAACCTTTATCGGAGCCAAATTGGGCGTAGGCACAGGTGTACCGTTAGATGATGCTACAGCACATGCAGCGGCAAGACAAGTGGCCGATACAGGCAGATTGATACCCGGAACCCCTGAATTTCAGGCTACATTCGATAGGGTAACTTCAGATGGTAGTTTACTTACGGGGTCTAAATTCATTGATAACACCAAATTTCGTCATGTAGATGCCAACTATAATTTCAGTCATTTGACCAAAGATATCGCCGATATACAAATTGGGGGCTCTTTTAGAGAATACGAATTGAGTTCAAACGGAACTATTTTCACGGATATCGATGGGTCTATTACCTATAACGAGTTTGGGGCCTATATGCAGGTGCAAAAGAAATTTATCGACGAACGTTTGAAGCTTACAGGCTCTGTACGTTATGATAAGAACGAATTTTTTGATGGTTTCTTTTCCCCAAGGGGTTCCTTAGTGTATACCGCTGGCGAAAATAGAAAACAGAATTTTAGGGCCTCTATACAAAGAGGTTTTAGAAACCCGTCAACACAGGATCTATTTATCGGGTTAGATGCTGGTAGAGCGGTACTGGTAGGTTCTGCTCCGCAAAATTTGGATAGGGATGTAAGAATCTATACGCTCAATACAAGCGGGAGTGGAGAGGCCTTGACAGGTTCGCCAACAGTCACCATTCTTGGTAGGGCCGCCTACGAAAATGCATTTTCTTTAGCTTCCGTCCAGGCCGGTGCACCAGCTGCGGTAAACACCCCTTTGGTCAAGCCTGAAGAAGTCACTGCCTACGAAGTGGGGTATAGGGCCCAGTTTGGTAAAGTGAGCTTAGATATAAGTGGTTATTATAACCAATACAAGGATTTTATATCAGTTACCACGGTTATTGTTCCTTTTTATGGTGATGCAGCGTTCACACAGATAATACCAGGAACCACCACACCTGTCGCCCTAGCTGCCTTAGGTAACGGTGATTTCAAGGCGTATCAGACTTATACCAATTCTCAATTGGATATTAATTCTTATGGAGGAACCTTTGGGATAGATGCAAAAGTTTTCGGAGACTTTGATTTTGGTATTAACTATACCTATGCAAAATTGGATTTTGACCAAGCCTCGGCCCCAGATTTTGAGCCGGCTTTCAATACCCCTGAGCATAAGGTAAAGGTTTCTTTTGGAAATACTGCCCTGTTCAAAAATTTTGGGTTCAATGTGAATTATAGATGGAGCGATAGTTATTTATGGCAACAGACTTTTGCCGATGGTACCATTCCCTCATTTAGTGTGATGGATGCTCAGATCAACTATTCGGTGCCAAGTATTAAATCAATATTTAAATTAGGAGGATCCAACATTCTAGGAGACGAGTATTTTTCAGCGATAGGAACAGGAAACGTAGGTTCTCTCTTCTATGTTGGGTGGTCAATTAATCCATAAAATCAAAGTATTCGACAAAAAAAGACACCATGAAATCGGTGTCTTTTTTTATTGGAAAAAAAGAAAGAAGCACTTTCTATTTAAAATGTAAAAACATATCTTTGCAGCCTGAAAAATAGCGGTATTTGAGTGCTGTTTTCAATTAATAGTTGTTCCTAATAAATAAATCAAGTAATGTCAAAAGTTACAGGTAGGGTTTCGCAGATAATAGGGCCGGTGGTCGATGTTGAATTTCAATCAGGAGACGAACTTCCGAAAATTTATGATTCTTTGGAAATCATTAATAAAGACGGTTCCATATTGGTTCTTGAAGTACAATCACATGTTGGTGAAAATACCGTAAGAACCATTTCTATGGACTCTACGGATGGTCTTAGCAGAGGAACAGATGTGGTTGCAACGGGCAGCGCAATACAGATGCCAGTAGGTGATGACGTATATGGGCGCTTGTTTAATGTAATTGGTGATGCCATTGATGGTTTGGGCAATTTGCCCAAGGCAGGTAAAGATGGCCTTCCCATTCACCGTGAAGCTCCCAAATTCGAAGACCTTTCCACTTCAACAGAAGTATTGTTTACTGGAATAAAAGTAATCGATTTGATTGAACCCTACGCCAAAGGGGGTAAGATCGGTTTGTTCGGAGGTGCCGGTGTAGGTAAAACCGTATTGATTCAAGAATTGATCAACAATATTGCCAAAGGGCATGGTGGACTTTCGGTTTTTGCGGGGGTAGGGGAAAGAACGAGAGAAGGAAACGATTTGCTTCGTGAGATGCTAGAGTCAGGTATTATAAAATATGGCGATGACTTTATGCATTCGATGGAAGAAGGCGGTTGGGATCTTTCTAAAGTCGATAAAAAAATCATGAAAGAGTCTAAAGCGACTTTCGTTTTCGGACAAATGAACGAACCCCCTGGGGCACGTGCCAGAGTAGCACTTTCTGGGTTGACCATAGCAGAATATTTTCGTGATGGGGCAGGTGAAGGACAGGGAAAAGATGTGCTTTTCTTTGTAGATAACATTTTCCGTTTTACTCAGGCAGGTTCTGAGGTATCGGCGTTATTGGGACGTATGCCTTCTGCTGTAGGGTATCAGCCGACATTGGCAACTGAAATGGGCGCCATGCAAGAAAGAATTACTTCAACAAAAAGAGGATCGATTACTTCTGTACAGGCGGTTTACGTACCTGCTGATGATTTAACGGATCCAGCACCTGCAACAACATTTGCCCACTTGGATGCTACCACGGTACTGTCGCGTAAAATTGCCGAGTTGGGAATTTACCCAGCGGTAGATCCCTTAGATTCCACTTCGAGAATCTTAACAGCTGAAATTTTGGGCAATGAACATTATGACTGTGCACAACGTGTAAAAGAGCTGCTACAGCATTATAAAGAATTACAAGACATTATTGCCATACTTGGTATGGAAGAACTTTCAGAAGAAGATAAACTCTCAGTAGGTAGGGCAAGACGTGTTCAACGTTTCTTATCACAGCCTTTTTTCGTGGCCGAGCAGTTTACAGGTCTCAAAGGGGTATTGGTAGATATTAAAGAAACGATTAAAGGGTTTACTATGATTATGGATGGTGAGTTAGATCATTTGCCAGAATCTGCATTCAATCTTAAAGGAAATATTGAAGATGCTATAGAAGCTGGCGAAAAAATGTTGGCTGAAGCATAAATCAATATGTAATTGACAGTACCAAACACTGAACACCAAAACATATGTACCTAGAAATCGTATCACCAGAAGCAACCCTATTTGCAGGAGAAGTTACTTCGGTAACCGTACCGGGCGTTACTGGGGAATTCCAAATGTTAACGGATCATGCGCCAATAGTCTCATTGCTCCAAGCAGGAGATGTAAAAGTAGAAGGCAATATAACTATTGACGAGGCGTATCAAGGTAAATTTTCAAAAGACGACACTGGAAAAACTGTTCTGACCATTTCGAGCGGTACTATTGAAATGAAAGATGGCAGAATAATAGTTTTGGCAGATTGAGTCATGACCCTCAAATCCCTACACTATTGAGGATGAAAACAATTCAAGCTATTGGCTATACGATTGGTATGGCTTTTTTTGTTTAGTTGAATGACGAAAAAAAAGAATGTTATAATCTCTGAAGGAAACAAGCCTTTTTGGCAGCTTGTTGTGTCAGCAGTTCATTATACTGCTATCGTTTCTTTGCTGATCTTTTTCTTTATTGGATTTGAGTTGACTACGGAAACAAAAAAATTAAAAGGCAGTTTTAATTTTTTGGAAGCAATCATCTACTTATTGCCCACTGCGCTATATTTTTCTGTAGTAAAAAATTTTCTCTTTGATTTTGGGGAAAGAAAATACAAAATTCAATACTGTGTGGGCGCTATAAAAGTTGGAAGTTGGAAGAACTTGCCGGAAATTGAATACGTTTCTGTTTTTAAGCAGCCCAAGACAGATGGAGATTTCACTTTTGAAGTGAATCTTTGGTATTTTAAAAACAGGCATTTTAATATTTATGAGAGCGATGATTCGGCACCCGCTTTTGAGTTAGGCCAAGCAGCTGCGAAGGTGCTGAATGTCAAATTATTGAATGCAACAGTGCCAAATAGTTATAAATGGGTAAAATTGAATAAAATCAATACTTCAAAATAGTCAATTCTCGATTTTCCCTGCTCACGGGTAGTACAATCCTCGTAGGTCTTTCTTATTTTATTACTATTTTCCTCAGGGTATCACCATAAGGTGTTTCCAATAATACGGCATATACGCCAGAAGGCAACCCTGATAGGTCGAAAGGAATACTATAGGCTGTTTTTCCCCTGTCTTTTTCAGAGGCCATCATCGCATTGTTCGTAAGACTGAATACTTTTATACTGATGTTGCCCCGTTCGGTCAGGTTGACGTCAGCCGTGAACTTGCCACTTGTGGGGTTTGGGTAAATTAGGAACTCTTCTATTAATTTTTTGCCGTTTTCTGTATCTTCTTCTTGTATAGTAGCATCTTTCTCGACCACTATAATTTTTTTGGTTTTTTGGGCAATACAGTCCCCCCGGGTTGTTATGATTCCTATTTCGTACTCTCCAGCTTCTTTAAACGTCAGTTCAATCTCATCGGTATCTTGTTTGATTACGGTAGCTTCCTCAGGAAAAACCCATTCTATGGTTTCTGGTAGCGGAAAACTGATATCGACCCCTAAAACTTTTTCACCGACAAAAACCTGACTTGACATGGCAAATTCGGCGTTTATTTCAGCGGTACTGATATCCACGAAAATGGTTCCGGTTGCTGTACACCCACTTGCCGTACTAACAGTTACTGTGTAATTTCCGGTTGTAGTTAGGGTTATGCTTGATTCCATACTTGAAAAACCATTGTCCGATGTCCATGTATAGGTTGCGGTTTCGTCTTCCACGGTTGCATCCAACACCAATTCTTGGTCTGCACAAAGCACCCTATTTTCGCCCAAATCGACTGATAAGGGTAGAGGGTCTTCAATTACATAGGTTCTGGTCAGAGGCCCATTGCCAAAACCAGTGATGGTTACGGTATAGCTGCCAGCAGAAAGATTGCTGATGCTGTTTGTAGTGGCTCCGGTATTCCAGCTATAGGTAAAAGAACCGTTGCCCCCGTTCACTACTACCGCTATGCTTCCGTCTGAATCACCCATACAGGTAGGTTGTACTATAGTCTCCTCTACAATATCGGGTTGGGTCACTTCATAAGTTTCTGTCAATACGCATCCATTAGTATCGGAAATTGAGACTTCATATAAATCAGCCGCTAGATTGGAAATTGCAGCTTGATCTCCTGCGTTGGAGTTATCGGAAAGACGGATCCAAGCGATGGTATAAGGAGGCGATCCACCTGCGATGTCAAGAACAATGCTACCATCGTTTGCCTCGAACTCAGAAATGTTCGTTATGGTGGCTTCGGTAATTCTTAGCGTATCAGGCGCAGGGTTCACTGTTATAGTCTGTTGGGCCAAACAGGCATTGGCATCTACAACTTCTAGCGTATATTCCCCGGCAGGAATATTGGCAAGGTCCTCTGTGGTTGCCCCATTGCTCCAAAAATATTGGTAGGGCGCCGTACCCCCACTTACAGAAATGGCAATGGCCCCAGTCTCTGCTTCGTTACAGAGTACATCAGTAGTGCCATCGACTATAATCTCTAAAAGGGCCGGTTGGGTAATCTCGAACGGAATGGCATCCACCACTATATTGTTCGCATCGGTAACCCGAACAAAGTATTCCCCGGCTAAAAGGTTTGCCAAGATCTCTGTATCCTCAGCGATGGTCGTATTGTTGTTGTTCTCGATCTTAAACCATTCGTAGGTATATGGGGCTACTCCTCCTTGAACATTTGCCATGAGTTCGCCGAAATCGTCCCCATTACATTCCAAGAGTACGGTCTGGTCAATGGTCACGATGAGCTGTCCAGGTTCCGCAATTATAAAATCCTGTGTAAAAGTACAGCCCACATCTGTGGCATCGTTATAATTTTCATCTGTAATGATTAGGGTATAGGTGCCTCCTGCTAAATTGGTAATATCGTCAGTGGTTGCTGTAAAGTTGTTAGGGCCTGTCCAACTATAGGTTAAGATGCCGGTTCCCCCAGAGGCCGTAATGCGTATAATCCCATCGGTTGCATTGGCTGCGGAAAGGCTGCCCAGCTCATCGATTACCAAGCCCATTTCCTGTGGTTGGGTAACAACTATGGGTGTAGGTATCGTGAATTCACAATTACCGGCATCTCGTACGATGGCCGTATACGAACCTGCTGCACGATTAGGAAAGGTATTGCCAGCTTGAAAATTAACTCCGTCCAAGGAATAAGTATAGGGGCCCGTTCCGCCCGTAGCGTTTATTTGTACACTACCGTCGTTTCCACCAAAACAGTTCACTTCAAAGGTCAACCCTACCGCTGTTACACCTTCTAATGGCTCGGTTACGGTAACATTTTGCGAAACTGCTGGGGTGGTGGTAGCATCGGTAATGGTCAAGGCATAGTTTCCTGCCCCAATGTTTATGAGAGAGGGCTGGTTTTCACCTACAATCACGGTACCATCCAATGCCCAAACATATTGTATAGGTGCAGTGCCGGTTACATTTGCCGTAATGCTTCCTGTGCTGCTGCCCTTACATTCTACATCTACAACGGTAAGGCTATTTATCGACAAGGGTCCTGGTTCGTTAAGGGTGAAATCTTGGGCAAAATAGCATCCACTATTGTCAGTGGTATGGTTGGCATCCCGAATTTCTAATGTGTAAGTGCCCGTAGCCAAACCTGTAATATCTTTTGCCGTATTGGTATATCCGTTAGGCCCTGACCAAGAGAAGGTATAGGGTGGTGTGCCATCGTTTACGGTTATCGAGATGGCCCCATCAGTACCTCCAGAGACAGAAACGTTGGTAATGACATTGGTTACTGTAATCGCTACGGGTTGGGTCACTTCGGTTGTGGTATTGAATTCACAACCATTACTGTCTTTTACTGTCGCTATATAGGTTCTTGGACTTAGGTTGGTAAAGGTATCGCCTGTCTGGAACCCAAAGCCATCATCAATAGCATATTCATAAGGGGGCGTACCATTGGTGGCCGTAATTTGTATATTGCCATCATTGCCTCCAAAACAAGAGGTTTGTGAAGGTGTTACCGTCACGTTCATGGCATTCGAGGGTTCTGATATGGTTACGGTATCCGTTACCTCGGGAAGGTTTGAGGCATCGGTCAACCTTAATGTATACGTACCAGCTACTAAATCGGTTATAGTGGGCAGGTTAGGAGCGGTAAAACCTGGGTCGCCTTGAAGCGCCCAAGTATAGGTGAAGGGCGGTATGCCAGTGACCACGGCGGTTATACTTCCCGTGGCACTGCCGTTACACGACGCATTGGTTCCGTTCAGGGCGGTAATGCCCAAAGGACCGGGCTCTGTAACGACAATGGCATTGTCGAGGGTTGCCGTACAACTGTTCGCATCTGTAATGGTGACTTGGTACGCTCCTGCAAACAGATCATTAATGTCTTTTGTTGCTGCTGTAAACCCGTTGGGCCCTGTCCATGAATAGGAATAAACTGTGGTCCCTCCTTGAACATTTATTTCAATAGCTCCGTCATTACCACCGCTAGTAGATACGTTTTGGTGGTTTTGTGTCAGTTCTGAAACCAGTAGTTCATTGGGCTCTTCTACGAGAATATTCAAAACGGGATTGGACTCGCACCCATTCTCGTTCCTTATGGTAATTCTATAAAAACCACTGTTTGGAATAGGGATGGTATTGTTGATGAGCTGTGCCCAGTTGGTACTTAAATTATCGACAAAATACTCATATGAAGTACCCCCGGTTGCAACAATGGCAATGCTACCATCAGTTGCTCCGTTACAACTCATACTATTTCCTGTGGCATTTTGTATTATAACCTCATCGGGATTATTCAAGGTTACCTCTGTAGTAACAGTCGCAGCCGTGTTGGAAAGATCTACCCCATTTGATGCGGCAATAAGGCGATAGGTACCGTCATCTAGGTTGGTTAGGATAATAGTAGGGTTTGAAGAGGTTCCCGAATCAAAAGGGGCCCCGTTCAGGGTCCATGCGTACACATAGGGTTGTGTTCCTCCAGAGATGGGAATACTTATCGCTCCGTTCGTATCCCCTGAACAAGTTATTTGAGTAATAGTTGGAGTGCCTAGAACAGGTACAGGTACAGCTGCCAATATGATATCTGCACTGGTGGCTTGGCAACCGTTGCTGTCGGTTACGGTAACGTAATAAGTGCCCACGCCCAAGTTGGTAAAATCTTCCACTGTATTGGTGCTTCCTGTAATCTCATTTAGTTTCAGGTCGTTGGCATCAAAGAGTTCATAGGTATAGTTTGGATTTCCATTAGTAATGATGACACGAAGGCTACCATCGGTCGCAGTTGTGGTACTGGGCTGTTGCAGCCAACCTGAACCTGGATTGACTGAAATGGTGTTCAGTACTTCATTTATGGTAATCTGTACGGTATTGGCACCAGAGCATTCTCCCCCGGCAAGTACTAGTTTGGTGTTAAAAGTATAGTTTTGCCCTTGAGCCAGATTCGAGAAGGTAGGACTAGTCTGCCAAGTAGTACCATTGTCTTTCGAATATTGGTAATTGCCCGTTTCAAAGTCTTGGCCACCCACAGCTGACAAGGTCGCTTCACCAGTTTCTCCTGCACATTGGGGCTGTATTGTACTTGTTGTAGATAGATCAATCTGAGTAGGTCTACTAATAGGAAACTGCGGGGTTATTTCACCGCTTTTCACTGTAACATTAAGACCATCGTATTTTACCTCTTGGTAAACGATATAATAATCTCCATTTTCCAGATTGGAGTTTGATGAGCCGTTAAAGCCACCATTTCCATTGTCGGTCAATGTTACCCCAAGAATTTCGTCATAGGCCTGTGGGGGGAAAGGGTTTTCCAGATCATTATTGTTAAAATCGGCAGGATTTCCCTGGTAGATGAAATACCGCATCTGGTATCCGTTGGCCGTTTCCACGTCACCATCAAAGGTCAAGGTAACACTACCGTCATTGCTGTCGAAACAGCTTGTATTTGAAGGGGATGTATCTAGTAAGTTTGGTGAACAGGCAATTACATCATATACTATTGGCGTTGTAAACTGGGTATCATAACCTGTTCTGATTTGAATCGAAGTCAGTCCATTTAACTCGGTAGTAGATAAAAAATCTGTTAATGAGACATCAATAAGACTTCTTCTTTCTTGATATGAACTGGGGAAATTAGTCCAGTTTCCGGTATTGGCGTTTTTGATAGTTCGGTATTGCCAATTCCATCCATATGCCAGCACAAAAGTGTCTGTAGGACAAATAGTTGATTCTTGGGCCGTTGGTGGTTCTTGATAGATTGAAAAAATCGCAGAATTTGAGATACAAGAATTAAACATTTCTGGTGTATCTCTTCCAAAAGTTGCCTTATCGAAAGTCACTAAACCATCTCTAGAACAAGGTGAATTTGTGAGTATTTGACTTCGAAAACGCACGCCAGCTTGAATAAAGTCATTTGGAATATAGACAAAATCTGTAAATGTTTGCCCAGAAGATTCATTTAGATAATTAGCTATATTTCCTGAATTATTTCCATCAATATCCAAATCTAGAAAAACAAAACCATCACCAGAAGGGTTATTATTTATAGTTGTAAAAACCAAGAAAGCATAATCAGTTTGAGCATTGAGAAAACCTGTAAACAAGATGCCAAGTGTAATAATCAACTTTTTCATACCTTTAATATTTTACATTCATCTTCTTTATGCCCGATACCACCCCACCTTCTAAAACCAATTGCAATCCATACTGATAATTGCTATTGATTTCCAAATCAACATCGTTATACCCTTTGGTAGTGCCATCCAAGGTTTTATACAACCTTAAATTGTCTGCACTGGTTCCGCGATATAGACGATACTCAACAACTGCATCATGCTTTACTTTCCATGAAAGATTGATAAACCGTAATTCACGATTTGCAGTTCCAGAAAACGTAATGTCGTTTTTTGTAATTGTTTTTCCGTTCCAAACAACGGTTATGGGGTTGGCTGGTTCACTTTCAAAGCCTACCGAATCTTTGGCCATCACCGTATACCTATAAACGTTGCGCTCTAATTCTTTAGTATCTAAAAAAGAGGTATCCTTTAAAATAGTCGATTCGAACACTATTTGCCATAAAGCATCGTCCTTCTCCCCATTTTTTCGGTAAACCACATGTGTGGCCACATCTTCACTACTACTGGGAATCCAATTGATTCGAATACCCTCTGATGTTACTTCGTATTTTTTTAATACGGGAGGCGATGGGGGTATCATATCAGGTTTGTCGATCACTAGAACCTCTGAAAATTCTGATCTATTGTAGCGTTGGTCTTCCGCTACTAGTTTATAATAGATTTTTTTGTTCAGGTTCGCTGCTATTACAGTATCTGTATATACTACTCCGACGAAGGCAGATCGAGTAACTTCGCTAAATTCGACATCGGGGTTGTCGGCCTTGAAAATGCGATATCCCTTTAGATCCTCTTCTAGGTTTTTTGTCCAGTTCAATCGAACGATGCCAGTCGTATCCATAACTCCTATAAGCCCTACGGGTGATTTTGGTGGAATGGAGTCTATAGGTTGTACAAGCGTAGGGTACGATTCACTTTCAATACCGTTTTTGCCCATGGCGACTATGGTAAAGTAATTCGACCGCTCTAATCCTTCAAATTCTATTTTCCTTGTGCTATTGGGTATATTGTCCTTTACGGTCTTATAAGGGCCATTGTTGGTATTGGCATGTCGCAGCTCAAAACCAGAAATAAGCCTATTTCCTTTTTCATCAAATTCCCAGTACAATATGGCTTTATTATCTGTAGGAATCTCTTTTTTATAAATTCGAGGTACAAACCCTAGGTTTTCTTCTGCATTGCCTTCAATGGCCTCTGAGCTGGGGCCCGTTTCACCGAAAGCCGTTTTTCCTTTTACACGATATTGATACGAGGTATTGTTTGGGATGGAGTCGGTATAAAAAAGTGTGATTTCGCGTGCATCTTTGGGCTGTTGGGCATTAAAGATGGGGGAGCCATTCAATTGTTCAAAATTTTGGTTGTCCTTTGAACGTTCTACAACATAATTGGTATACAGGTTTTGAAGCAGGTTAAAGTTCCAACTCAATGTCACATGGCCATCGCCAAAAACCCCTGTCAAACCAATAGGACTAGGTAATTCTTCATACAGATTGGCACTGCCGTATACTTTCCCCTCGGCAATTTTCAGGATACTTTCTTCAGGAGCGGCAACCGAAACGGTATAGATATATTTTTCATCTTTTTGTGCAGAAATATCCTCAAAGGCCCAGCCCGCTAATTTTGCCGCTTCATAGTTTTGCTCAGCCGCCAATAAACCAAAGGTAAAGCGCTGCTCTAATTCATCGTTTACGGCAAAAACCGTCCCCATTTGACTGCCAGGCACATTGGTTTTAAAACTCTCGCCATAGAGCGCCTGTGCCAACACTGCAGCATTTTGGTCTTGGGTTGCTAAAGTTTCCCATGCCGCTAAAGGTTGTGGTTTTAAAGGATTGGGGGTTAGCATTTGTCGTTCAATAGGAACCACCGCATTTCCATTTCTAGAAAGGGTTGCCCGTTCTACTCTAAAACCATATTCATTGGCTTTTTTCCACGCCAAAGGTTGATCCACTGCCCAACGGAGCATGACCTTGTTCGGCAAGGAGCGTGCAATGACCTGAACCGATGCGGAGTCTTGCGCCACAGCCCAGCTTGCTATAAAAAATATCAGTATTGTTATTTGTTTCATCTGTTATTTTATTGGTTCTTTCTAAGACCTACTAGGTCTTAACTTTAGTAAATTATCTACAAACCAGTTATCCCCTTCGGGGGTAAGGGGCTTAATCATTTTTATATTTTATCTCATACCCCTTTTGATACAGTTTCCCCGGGGTTTGATAGATAAGCCGTGTTTTGTACGTTCCGAGGGGGAGGGGAGGGAAAAGACTTTCAGTCAAATATTTAAAGGAATTGTATTTTTCTTCATTGCCGCCAGAATTAGAATACCTACTTAGAATGTTGTTCCTTAGATGTACCATATCTAATTTATATTGATAGGGTAGGTTGTATACAAAAGGAATTCTGTTTTTCACCCATGCTGATGAAGGGTTGTTTTCTAAATTCGCCAAATATTCATTACCCACATAAAAAGAACGTATGGGAGGCACGCCCAAAATCGCTTCTTCTCGATCAACTCGTATGTTACCATCCAACGGATAATTTTCATAAAGTAGGGGGTATATTTTCTTTTTATAATATTGGTCATCTAAAATGGCTTGAGCATATACCAAAGGCACAGATTCTGTATACTTACCCCCAAGTATTTCTAATTTATCGAGATATTCATAATCCGCTACCTTAATGGATAATGAATGCACATCTGCATAAATATAGTTTGCGAGGTTATCGGTAACGGTCAAATCTCGAATCTTATTTTTAAAAGAAGTATGTCTACTGGTCTTGAACCCATATTCTAAAATAGACTTTGGAGCACCGTTAGAGATGGTCACACTGGCGGCTTTTTTATTAGAGACCACAGCACTACCTGAAGTGTTTTTGGTTTCTTGATTGCCCGATGACGGGTCGAACCAATTGGTATCACCAGCTTCCTCGTCGGTCAAGGTCTCGGTTTCTTCTACAAGAATTTCCGTTTGGATGTCCGCTCCTGGAGGGAAAGCCATCAGATTCAAATTATAAGGAGCGTTCAATACCATCTCTGGCACATCATAAAATACGATAGCTTTTGATCGATCGTATGATAGATCGGTACGTATACCTTGTCCACTGGCAGTAGATACAAACTCCGCTCGCATTTCAAATCCACTTTCAAAGAGATAGTTTTGCGGGGTTTTCATTTTTACGTACCCTTTATTGTATTCTTCGGGATAAAAGCTCTGTTGATCCAGAACAGGATACATATAGGCAATATTTTCTAGAGGGATATGGTCTGGAGCCTTGTCCGTAACAAAAGTAATTTCCTGCTTTTCTATTATAGGTTTGCCATCTTCCACCATGGTTTGATACGTGCCCCCTATTTTTTCATCAAAACTTACTTCTACAACAACCTTCACTTCTTTTTCAGAGGGTAAAGTCTCAGCAGGTTTATAGGTTACAGCATCATTGTTATCGTTCCATTCTAACTTACCTTCCAATTGTTGCCCTTCAGAAGTTACCGTAAAGTTTTTTAATTGTACTTTAAAAGTTCTTCGACCCTCATCCAGTTCTACAGTAAAGTCCTTATTGGCGGCGTAATTAAAAACTGCCTGTGGTGCGGCAAAGACCGAAACATCATCACTTTTATCTCTTGGGGTTACATCAGATATAATGGGGACACCCACAGCACTTACCATATTCTCAAACTCACATTCTTCGCCCATTTCGACTTTTAGGCGCATTCTACCAGATACCAAACCGCCCAATATCTTGTAATACATACCAACATAACCCTGAAAATAAACCGGGTTGGGAAATTGGCCTCTAAGCATGGCGGCCACACCTGCTTCGGCAATTTTAAATTTACCTTTGATAAAGGAAAGGTCTACCTCAACCCCAAACTCTCCGTACAGATATACGTACACCTGCCCCATAGAGTACCAACCATCGTTACCCACGGGCCCGGGTCTTCCCTTACATTTTGCATTTGGGTAGTAGGCATGCATAACATCAAAGCCAGCACCTAGTTCTACACTAGCATAAAAAATCAAGTAATCAAACCCATAGCCATAGGCGAAATTGAGTCCGAATGCAAAGCCTTTTCCTGTAATCAATTGATTCTCTTTTCGATTGCCGTTGAGCATATCGTCACCCAATATTTTCACCACCATAGGGTGCGGGTCTAATTGTGTGGGTAGGTCGGTGCCAGTCATAAAATACCCCCCAACACGAATTATTACCGGGGTCAGCGCAAATAATAGTTCAATTCTCTTTTGTGGGGTGCCGATATAGAGATGCCAATCTTTTGGAGAGGTATATATACTGGCATACCCCGCTAGGTTATTTTCACCACCACCTTTTACGCCTTCCAAATCTAAATAAAGTTCAAAATCTCCTTTGAAAGAACGATTTTCAAAATCTTTTTCAATGCCAACAAACACCCCTATTTTACCCGAAGCGGCAACATCATGTACTGGAATGGCCTCTTTTGACAATTGTAAAAAATTACCATATTTGGACAACTGATCTGCCTTGTCTTTATTTTTTTCATAAAAGTCATTGATTTTACTAAAGGTCTTGTTCAATGCCCCAAAATCAGCATTACTGCTAGATCCACCTGTGTCATCACCCATCATGGCGCCTTCGCCCATAAAGCCTATCCGCTCTAGCCCACCATGAGCGCCATACGTCATTTCTAAATAAGCCTTGCCGCTAAAGGTGCTTGAATTCGAGGTGCTTATTTTAACCCCTGCACGTATGCCCAACCCTATATCTATATCTGGTTCATAAACTGCTGATTTAGGGTCGAAACCAGTGCTGTTACCACTGACTTTACGCATTTTGTAGGATACACCCCCAACGAAGGAATTAATCAGAAATTTACTCTGTTCCCCTTCTTTGGTATCTGTCCATATATCTACCACCCAATACCTAAAATCTGTTTTGCCGAATATCGCCCTGCCCGTTGCACTGAATTTCAGTTCATCAAAAGTAGCGGTCAACTCCCCAGCAAAACCATCTCCATAAATGGGGTCGTCTTCCATCACTTTTAAACCGCCTTTGATATTAAAATTCGCTTTGGTATAATCTATTTCTATACCGTCTACCTTCACCCGTTCAAATTTCCATTCCTGTATTTTGGCGCCGTCTTCGAGTTTGCCCAAAATATCTAAACTGGTGGTGGCATGTGAACCATCACCATCCAAATTTATTTTCAGATCAAAGGAAAGGCCTACTTGGTTGTTGGGGGTAATCAATGCCAAATTTCCTATGGAAGCCGGAAAACCCATCAGGCTCATTTCGCCATTAAATCCGAATTGTTTTGCCTTTATGGGTTTTTTGCCCGGTTCGGTCTGTAGTTCGAGCTCTTGAAAGGTAATGCCGGTAAAACTGAATCCTTTTTTGTCTTTGTCGGTATTTTGGGTGCTGGTAGAAGTATCACCCGCTTTTTGGTTTATTTTTCCCAAAATGGATAATTCCCCCGTAAGATTGGCATAGGGGTATACATTACCGTCTTTTACATTTATGGCGACGCTTGAATTGCGTTTCAATAACATTTCTCCCAGAAAAACGGGACTTTTATATTCGCTTCGCAAGCCTACTTCAAGGCCATAGCCGTTGGGTTCTATATAGCCGGCATAGTCCATAGGTTCTTCTAAGATGGGCACAGAGATATCGCCACCAATAGAACCTCCAGCAAGGGAGTTCGTCACCAAGGTAATACTCACATCTTCTATGGTAAAGGCCCATTTGCCCGCTGCACCATCACCTGTTTTCAATACATTTTCGGCAAAGAATTTGCCCGATACGCCTTGACTGTCCAAAATCAGGTTTTC
>VAPK011123440.1_pt1 | contig 24149 bp, 37 predicted proteins | sample 3395031 | NCBI WGS metagenome assembly VAPK01 (sample SAMN08290443, study PRJNA428436) | hydrothermal vent metagenome | isolation source: Deep-sea hydrothermal vent chimney 1 | place: Pacific Ocean: Juan De Fuca Ridge
AGTTAATTTTAATGTCGGACTTTGAAAATGAAAATGGGTTTTAGAAATAGGTTTTGGGTTTTGGAGTTGGGAATAAATTAGTCTTTTAGGTTGTGTGGTTTATAATTTAGTAGTATAATTCCTATCACTGGTTATAAAACTAGTAATTAAATTTAATTAGAGGGTAAATATTATGTCAGAAGATGCAACAGAAGAAGTAACTCCTATAAAAGAACCTGTAATTGTAGAAATGTCAGATGGAACTAAATGTAATTTTGGTAGAAGAGCTAATCTTGTTAGTTCAATGGATGTGCCAACAAAAACATTAACATTTAAAATTAGTACAGGTGTTATTATTTCCTGGGCTGTAGAAGGTCTAGAAGCTTTCTCAACTTTACAAACAAAAATCTATTTATATGGTTTGCTTGAAAAAGTAAAATCTTCTTTAGCTGGTGTTGGTAAACCTGATCTAGAAGTAGCTATTAGTAACAATATAGCAGATATTAAAGCAGGTAATTTTAATATACGTTCTGCTGGTTCTAGTGTAGCCGCTACAGGACTTACTTTAGTTATGAAAGCATTTGCTTTGGCTAAAAGTGAGCAGCAAGAAGAGTATGTACATTTAAGAGACCTTGACAATCCATCTGTTATAGATGAAGTTTGTGCTTTATGGAATGGTAAGTCTCCTTCAGAAAAAAGAGCTGTTAGAACAAATCCGTTTGTACAGTACCATCTTTCTATGCTGGAAAAAGAAGCTAATCCAAAAGCAGGTAATGTTCTATAAGTTTCTATTTTAAAAGTAGAAAACAAACTAACTAGGCTTCGTAGTGGTTGCCTAGTTAGTTTACTTTTGTTATTCTCTGAACATTTTAGGTGGTTTAAGTTCTAGGTACATCTTCGTTGGGCTAAATCTTATAAAGTATATAGCTGTCCCTAGTAAATTATTAAGTAAATCTTGATCAGTTATATTCCTTAGTAAATCTGAGACAAACTTATCAAGGGAAGTTATTCCATATTTTTCTATTATCTCTATAAGAAGATACAAAGTAGTTAAAATTTGCTCCTTTTCTGTATAGCTCCCATAAAATCTTCTATATAAAGAAGCTAGTCTTACTTTAGGATTTTTAGATTTACAAGCCCTTATTAGGAGCATGTCTAAGTTAGTCATTTTATCTTTTAGCCTCCACATAACTATCTTTATCAAGCTTTGGGTTATACCTACCTAATACATAATCAGGTCGTCTTTGGTCTGGTTGTATGCAAACTGCAATAATCCTCCAACCATTACTTAGTTCTACCATTAATTCATCTGTGCAAGTATCTTCTTTTAGGCATAGGTCATTAAAAGTAACTATTAAACCTCCTCCTATATGAACGTTACATTTAGAATTAAAGTCAATTTTGGAAGTAGAATCTAAAAGAGTTTTTACCTCCTTAGTTTTATCTTCTATGGCTTCCAAGAGGTTTGTTAGACTTCCTGTGCTGGTAGTATCTTTTACTGACCTTATAATACTATAAGTATGCTTACATTTTTCCGCAAAGCTAAGTAAGTCTACTAGATGATCTCCAGAAACCTTTACATAGTCTGGAGCATCCTTAGGTAGTATATCATATAGATAATAATGCTCTACTTCCTTATCATTTTCATCTACCCAAATACTTTTTACATCTTCTTCTTCGGAAGGTTTGTAAAAAGCAGATATATGCTTATACTTATCATACGTTTCCATAGGTTGTATTCTTCCATCTCTTATACCGAATCTATCTCCTTTTTCATAAGTAAGGCCTAAGCTTTCTGCCTCTGTAAGTTCCATTACTGAAATGTCTGTAAATCTTATAAGTGAAATCATTTAGTTCTCCAAGTTGGTTGCGAAAGATACTTCTAAATCTAGTTCTGCCTTCTCATACTTTATAGGAGTTACCTTATTAGAAGTTCTTTTAGTTGTCCCCCCAAAGAAAACGCAAACTTTTCCCTTACTAGTTACATGGGAGAAGTATCGTTTAAGGGGTGTGCCTGCCGTAGTATAAACTATGACTGGAGTATCTACAGTAACTTTAGTCCAGTCTATTTCAGAAACCTCTTCTTTTTTAACTCTATAGTCTGTATCCTCCCAAGACCATAGAGGTTGATTTACACAGGTTTGCCAGAAGCTATGTTTTTTACATTTACATTCTATTTCTTTTCCTTCTATGTAGTTTTTTAACACTTCCCATTTTTTCATAACCTACTCCTTATAGTAGTTTAAATTGCTTTTCAAATTCTTTTTGTTCTAGTAGATCTTCTACTTTTAGCCTACATTCCCTACTTCTTTTAACTTTTTCAGCTAGAGGGGGTTCCTTAGGTCTTTCTTCAGCCTTAATAAAGTCAGAGGAAGTATTATTAAAAGTTGATGCTGGCGAGGTTCTCATTATAGTACTTCTTGCAGTCTTAAAGGTAAGTTTACTTTATATCTAGCCCTGGTTATAGCTACATATAGAAGTTCTCCTACTTGCTCTTGTTGCAGATACTCTATAGGAGTTCCTTCATAGCTTTTTGGATCATAAAAATCATCAGTTAAAGTAACTTCATCCCATTCTAGACCTTTACTTTTATGGCCTGTGACTAACGTAAAGTCTGAAGCCTCTTTTTTAGTAACTATTATGTTTTTTATATCCTGAATACAGCTATGAACACCTCCTGATTGTCTTAGTTTATATACTAATCCTATGAGTTTCTTTATTTCAGGTAGATTTTCTCCTGCGGCAATGAGTTGGAAAGCTGTTTTATACTGTTTAAGTTCTTTATCAGGGTATTTTACAGTTTCATCATTAAGTAAAGCGTTTATATGGTATAGTTTAGGCCATAAGCCTTTTAAATCAGCTATAACATAGACTTTGGAGTTATAGAAAGAAGCATCTAATAAAGTATCTAATAAAGTAGAGTTATTTCTGACAATAGTTGCTTTAGTCCAAGTAAATTTATCAGGAATATCTTTTCTATCTACCCTCCCTGTAATTGTTCTATTATTTCCTAAGTAACTTGTAATTTTCCTAGCAATATCAGCTATATCTTGAGTAAATCTAAAGCTTTCGGTAAGATATAGTTCTTTAAACCCTTTTCCTAAACTATTTAAAGCATCTACTGCGCCTCTCCAAGCGTAAATAGCCTGATAGCTATCTCCTACTATAATAAGTTGTGTCCCATAGCTCTTTTGTTGCAGAACTATATCTAAAGCTACTTCATTACTATCTTGAGCTTCATCCATGTATATAGTTTCAAAGCCTAGGATTGGTTGAGAGAGTTGAAATAGTTTTAAGTAAACATCGTGGGTTATTTTAATAGGGGAACTTTCTTTAATCACCTCTTTCCAATAGTCTAAAATTATTTCTGGATGGAGAAAATCAGTATCTATAAGGTTTTCTTTACGGCAACGTTCTATAAATGTACCTATCCCAAGAGACCTCGACTGGCAAAATAGTTTAATAACTTCTATAGTTATATTAATTACTTCTTCTTTGTCATTTTTTGGTATATCTATTATAGAATTGAGAGTTTCAATATCACTTCTTTGAAACCACCCTTGTAATTTCTTTCTAAACTTAGGAGTCATTATCGCCCCATAAGCTAAACTGTGCATAGTTCTACAATTAACTGTATCAGGGAATTTCCCTTTAGCTTCTTCAGCTATGGACTTGTTAAAAGCAACATATAAACTATGTTTATTTAGCTCTTCTGCAACCATTATACAAGTTGTTGTCTTAGAAGAACCTGCAAAAGCTTTAATTAATAGATTACCTCCTTTAGAAGCTTCTTTTATAATAGTTTCTTGTTCTTTTGTTGGTATTAAATTCATATCTCTTCTCCAATATGGCTAATTAAAGCTACTCTAAGCTTTTCTATCTTTCTATTAGCTTTAACTAACTCAGCCATTAGGTTAAGTGTTTGGAAACATAGCAAATCAACGTCTACTTCTCTAGCTATACCTGATTTAGCTATGGAAAAGGAGGTCTCCATTGTTATAGTAGATAGGTACTTTTCTTCATTAGTGCCTAGGGTATCTAGAACATCTTTCATTGTTTTCATATTAATTAATCCATTCTAGTTATAAAAGCAGACCTATCATCTTTATAGACTATAGAAACTATTCCATAGGAATATATATAGACTATTTCATGTTTTCTATTTATCTGTACTATTGGATAGAGGTCTGGATCACCTTTATAGGAAGATTTGTAAGTACCATTATCCATAATAGTACCTTCCATTCTATATAGCTCACCAAAACCATAAGCTCCTGTTAATCCATCTACTAAATCTTCTTCTTCATCTATATTTTGTAACCAAGTAGGGATAAACCCTACTAAGTTTTCTAAAGTTATAGGGTCTAGCAAAGCATCATTCAACATACTTGTGGGGTTTATAATCATAATCTTTCCTCTACTAATACTTCTTCTATTTTATTTAACATATTTCTTATATCCTGTATTGATTCCAAATTGATAGAAAGGAACTTAGTTGATTGTTTCTCTGAATGCACTTGTAGAACTAATGTTGTAGATGTATCTTTTAGAAAGTCATCTAGTGGTAGCTGCAATCGCCTTTTATAAAAGTTTGTCATTGTTTTATCCTGTTAGTTTTCTAGTTGATTTTACTATTTTAAAGTTTTTACCTATGGATTTTCCTGTATTATAACTTGATAGGTTATTAACTGTAGTACTACCTCTTTTATATTTAGGAGAGCCGAACTCTTTAACTACTAGTTTGTTTTTACATATTACTAAATTAGTCCCTGTAGAAGTAGTCACTTCCTCTCTTTCTTTTAGAAGTTCTTTTACTTGCTCAGCTATACCATGAACAAAACCCAGCCTAAAACTATTCCCTTCTGCCCTTTTTAATTTTAATCTTTTAGATAAAGAATACATAGTATCTATTAGATAGTGCATCATTTCTTTAGTTATAGCGGTATCCTCTTTAAACCCTTTAAAAATGATATTCGACCCGCTATAAGTAGCTATACAATCATTATATTTAGCTACACATACCCCTAGAATACTTAGAGTTTTTACTCTAGTTTTCATACCTGATAAGTATATTTCCTCTCCAAAATCAGAAGGTATGCTTTTTTCTAAGTCTAAAGTCTCTATTTGATGTTTGTCCATTAGTTTTCTGGCTAGTTTAGATGCTATCATAGCCTCTTTAGGACTGGAAACATCTTTTGACATAGCCAATAACTTTTTTACTTTTTCTAATATCTTATTGTTGCTCATATCAATTATTTTTTTAGTATGTTAGCGTTACAGTAACTTACCCAAGTCACTTACTTTAATTTTCCATCCTAGTTCTTTTAGCCTCTTAACCAAGAAAAGATGTGAGGTTCCACAGGTAGAATTACCTTTAACTAGGATAAACTTTGTATTACATTTCAACTTGACTCTCCTCAAAGGCTAACTGAATTGCCTTAACTAGCTCCTTTTTACTCCCTGTTCTAGTGCATAACTCTTGTATAGTTTCTAATAAATCATATTTAAAAGAATCTTGTTCCTCACGGTGTTCATAATCTCTATAAGATTTATCTAGTTGTTCCTCTAAGTCTAGTAAGCCCACAAACTCTTCTTCTATCTTCTCTTGTAGTATCTCTTTACCCTGAAAAGAAGGAATTACCTTTAAAGTTTCTTCCAAACTGAAGTTACTAGGTATGTACATTAGAACTCTCCTTCATATTTGCTAAGTCTTTCTAGCTCTTCCCAACAAGCTAGTTCTATTACATCATCTGGGATAAGATCTAGTATTCTGCCTTCCCAATTCTCTTCCATAGGAAGTAAACTTTTCTCCCCACAGAAGTAATCTGAAATATGTACCTTGTTTATCTCTATAGTGGCTTCACAACCAGGATAGTTTCTAGTTTGAGGTTCACTCTTATAACCTGTAAACTCTATTTCAAGTTCTACACTATCTATATCATAGTCTAAGTTAAGTAAATTAGTTAAATCTAAATCATCTACTGCAATGATAGAATAAAATATAATGCTATTATTAGCCATGATCGTCTCCAAAGGTTAATTTATTTAAAACGTGCCTCATTATTGCATAAATGCAAGGCATTGTCAAACAATTTATTAATTTCTTTACTCCTTATTATATAGGCTAAAAAATCCTGAGCCATGCGAAAAATATATTTATAAATAATGCTTGCATTGCAGCTTATACTGCGTTAAAATTCGTTCACGGTTTGAGATTAACCCAATTTTAACGGCCTCATGGCCCTCCGGTCTTATTAGCTTATTATCTTCTATAGCTGAGTGTTAGTAAGATTTATCTAAGCTATAGAGACTATAAACTAGATATTGAAGTGGTTCTAGGGTTATAGTTACGAAGTACTTATATTAGTTAGCGGTTTGGGGTTAGTTAATATAGGTTCTTGCTGGATAACGTAACCAGCAAATAGTATATATTATAAATAGAAGTCATCATATAGGTTACTACTGGAACAGGTATTCGTAGGTTCGAATCCTACCATTAAGACTTGGTTTTGTTCTTAGTGTTGCTAAGTGGCTTAAAGCACCTGATAATTACTTATATAGCTACACTTCTATTTATAATATGTATTAAGAATAAAGGTCATTATTAAGGTTACTGCTAATCTCTAGGTCGCTGGTTCGAGTCCAGTCAAACTATATTTATATAGTTAGTAACTCAGTTGGTAGAGCGAAAGAACTACCTTAACGCTACACTTCTATTCTTAATATGTATTGATAATGTAAGTCATATATTTAGTTACTCCTGGTAATGATTTACTAGATAGCCTGCACTTACATTATCAATACATATTAAAGTTATAAGTCATTGCTATAGTTACTTCGTCCAAGAGTCCCACTATACTATCTACACTTATAACTTTAATATGTATTATCTCTAACCACTACTTTAAGAGAATCCAATGAGTGATATTCAGCAACTACAATCTTTAATCTTGGGAGATAGAAATACTTTTATATTTCTCCAAGAAGAGAAACAACCAATCCCAGTAACGAAAAAAAGAGTAACTAAATTTCTTATTAATCTTGCTAAAGCAGGATATATTATAGATAATAGTTATTTACTGTTTTATCTAGACCTCCCTTCCTTAAAAAGATTACAAAAAGAACTAATAAAAGTGATAGAAAATACCACTAAAGAAGGTATGATTTTCAGGAAGTCTTTTGGAGAGTCGGAGGAGCTTACAGACTATACAGAGGAGGAGTGGGGAGCTATTCTTGCTCAATACTCTATTACTTATGGTTGGGTTGATAAATATGAACAATTTCTAGGAAAATCTCCTGTAACTGTTCTTTCTAACTATACAGAAAGTTTACCTGAAGAAATTACTTCTTTAAATAATAAAACAAAGGTTATATCTCTTGGGTTTAAACCTGATTTGGTAAAGTTACTTATAGATATAATGAACTCTCCTATAGTTCTTAGGAACCAGCAACTTAAAACATTAGAATCAGCCCCTATAGATTGTTTGGAAGCTGCTGCTAAAGATTCTGATATAGTTATTAAAGAAACGTTAGTTAAAGTAATGTCTTTACTTTCTTCTAAACGTTTAGACTTTCCACTACTTAAAACAGCTACAGATATACTTAGGTTTGTTGTAGCTACACAAGCACATACTCCTTTAGAGGGGAAATTAACTAAAGCAGATTTAAAAAATGTTAAATTAAGGATACCTTCTTCAGTTAGGAAGAGTCTTTTAAGGAACTTAGAGCTTATAGGGGAAAGAAGTCAAGTTTATTTTAAGGATGGTTTTTCTTCTACCCTAAGAGTACAGGAGAAGGAAGTATTAATAGGTAGCAAATTCCTATGTGAAGATATGTTTACATACTCCCCCTTCTGGAAAACCTTAGACAAATACCTTCGTCATGAAAAAGCTTCTAAATGTAGAACTAAATACCCTATTTATACTAAAGCAATAGACCTACTTTATGAAAATGACAGGTCTTGGACTTTTAATGGTAGGTACTCTAAGGCTAAAGAAGATTTAGATTATGCTTTAGCTATAGAAATCGCTTCAGAAAGACCTGGTTTCCTATTCAGGAACCTCTTAGAGTTTCTTCGAATGGTTAAAGGAGTTAGTTTACCAGTAAAGGAGTCTTCAGTATCTAATGCTTTTCAAGATAAGCTTTCTAAAGCTTTGTCTAGAGAAGATAAAATAGTTAAAACAGATGCTTCTACTTTTTTAAGAAGTGATGGGTTTACTGACTTACTCCAAAAAAGTATTAATCCTAAACTAGCTTGGCAATTCCTAGAACAATTAAAAGATGTAAGGCTATATTCACCTATTTATTCTAGAACAGTACAAGGAATTACTGTAAGGTATACTGTGCCTATACCTCCTATTGATTCAAACCTAGCTTTAGTAGTTAAAAGACAGATTCTTAAAGCTTTAAAGTCTAAACTTAGGGATAGAAATAAGGATTTAGGTAAAATCTTTATAGATACCGATTCAAAAAACTATGCTTTACAATATTCAGGAAGGTCAAGTACTGAGTTATCTTTTTCAGGTGAGTTTCTTTCTAAAGGCTCTATTCTCTCTCTAGAAGAGGTAGCTAAAAGTAAAGAAATAGCTTTGGATAATGTAGTTCTCAGAGTAGGAGTTATGTGGAGAGGTATTTCTGGTAACTGCTCCATAGATCTAGACCATAATGTAACTATAGAGCAGCAAGATGTTTACTACGGAAGCCCAACTTTACAAAATAATGGAGATATAATAGCAACTTCTTCTGGAGATATAACTACTTCAGGTGGTCAAGATAGTAGGTTCTCTACAGAACTTGTAGATATAGATTTACGAGCTATGACAGAAAACGGTCTTAGGGAATTATATAATTCAGTAATAGCCTATTATTCTGAAAGATCTATAGGAGAGTTTGAAACCTATTTCTTTTTCTATCTACTAGATAAATCAGATAGAAAACTAGGAACTGATATAGATGTTGATTTAAGTAAAGTAGATTATGCTATTAGAATAGATCCTGATAATAATGACAAGGCTGGAAGTTACTTAGGAGTGTACTTTAACCTAGAAGAAAAAGTAATTAAGGTATTAGCTGCACCAGTTAAAACTTCTCTTGGGAGTTATTCTAATGTTAAAAGCAATAAACTATACTTAGAAAAGGCTATAAAAAGTATAGAAAATAACTTAACAATAAACTATGCTTTAAAGAAAGCTTTTAAGAAGGAACAAGTTATTGCAACTACAGAAGATGCTTCAATTATCATATCTAGAAAAGATATACCTATACAGGAAGGACAAACTCTCCTACATCCTGGAAGAGATATGGAAAAGATTAATAAGTTTATACTTTAAGGAGATGCTATGAGAACTTTATATTTAAACAATTATGGAAGTAGATGGATTAATGTTGATTCATTTGGAAAGAAAGATAAGTTAGATTTAAAAACTAAATCAGGGAGGAGAATTAATGGCTTTAAATAAAGGGCAACAAAGTGCTGTAGACTACATAGCTAATTGGTGGCAATGTAATAGCAGTTATCTGGTTCTAGATTCTAAAGGAGGTACAGGAAAAACATATCTAATAGACTATGTACTCCCTCTGTTAGCTAAATGTGACCCTATACTCTTAACACCCACTAACGAGAGTCTAAAACAACTTAGGGATAAGCTAGTAGACCCTTCTAAATGGGAGATTAAAACAATACATTCAGCACTAGGCATAACACCAACTACTTCTAAAAAAGATATAGTCTTTAAAGTTAATAAAAATAAACAACTTCCGGCTATTTGGGATAGAGTTAATCTAGCAGTAATAGATGAAGCTAGTATGATCTCTGAAGAGATACTAGATATTTTAATAGGTATAGGCGTAAAAATTCTATGGGTAGGACATTCTTCACAACTTCCACCAATAGTTATTAATAGAAAGAGGTCTGATACCTGTATATCTCCTGTGTTTAGTCAAGGTTGGGAGACTATAACACTAACTCAACCCATGAGAAATACTGGAAAGTTATGGGAGTTTAATAACAAGGTAGAAAAAATGATATATGACCCAAAGCTGCCTCTTCCAAATACCTATGATATTAAAAAGAAGGAATTATTATCCTATCTAAACTCAGATGAAGGGAAACAACATCTTTTAGAAGGCAAAACTAAAGTAGTTGCTTGGTCTAATGCAGGGGTAGATAGACTAAATTCATATCTTAGGAACATTATCTTTGGTGTAGATAAGGCTAAGAGTAAATATGTTCCTAATGATACTATTATTCTTATTAAACCTTATAATTTAGTAGAAAATTTAGATAGATATAAAGAATCTGGGCTATTTAAGCTAGTTAATGATAAAAAGATAGTAACTTCTTTCTATTCTAATACAAAGGCAACAGTTATAAACTGTAAAGAGGTAGTAGTTACCTTAAATAAGGAGCTATCTATACCTTGTTATAAGATAAAGGTTCTTTGTGAAGATGAAAGTCATTATATATATGAAGCTAAGAACAAAGATAATATTACTGAGATAGCCGACTACTATGCTCATTTAGCTTGGCAATCTAAAGACCCTTCCAAAATTTATACCCGAAGAAACTTTATACTTAGCTGTTTTGCGGATATAAAACACTACTTCTCAGCAACTAGTCACAGATTACAAGGAGCTAGTGTCCCTAATATAATAGTTATCTGGAATAACATACTAAAAAACCCTAACAGAGTGGAAAGAAGTAAATGCGCTTATGTAAGTACTTCAAGGACTATAAATGAACTTATGATATATAGAGGTTCTTTATGACTTATATTATAGAAAGTATAGTCTTTATCTTATTCTTCTTTCTAATTGTTACAATAAGTGACTTTATATTTGTAAATAACAATCATAAGAAAAGTGACTTAGTATATAAAAATTCTAAGACTATACTTACTTTTAATATAATCCTACTACTATTTAGCCTATCTTTCTTATTTTTGGAGTTATTTTAATGGAACAAAAGAAAAACGTAACTATTCGTATGCCGCCTACACAATCTAAAGCTTTAAAGGAACTAGCTTCTAAAGAAGGTAGAACTATAAGTGAGATAATAAGAGAACTTGTAGGAGGGTATCTTGAAAAACAGACTTAAACAACATGAAATAGATAAATTAACTCTAGCTATTTATAGAAGAATAGGTAAAGTTATGCTTGCTCCAGATTTCTTACAAGGTATTATACATAACGCTATAGAAGAGTATTTAGAAAGTCTAAATAATAAAGTAAACTAGGCCGAAAGCTTAATAGGTATAAGCAACCGCCTCATAAGCGGTAGATAGAAGGTTCGAATCCTTTTCGGCCTACCAATACAAAGGAGAATACTATTAATCAGTTTGCGATAGCCTCCATAGCAGAGGAACAAAAAGAAACCGTAGATGAAATACCTAAATACTTTCATGGGTTTCCTCCAGAGGAAGTTATAAGGATAAAAGAGGCTAAAGAAGCTATAAGTTCTAGAAACCTATCAGAAGAACCAGTTACCTTAAAAGAATTTAAAGAGATAATAGTTCCCTGGAATAGAATACATAGAACTGAACAGTTTATCCTCCATCCCCCTAAGAAGGTTAAAGCTAAAGTAGTAAGAGCTAAAACAGCTAAACCAAAGAAACTTACTAAGAAGGTTATTAATGAAAAGATAAGTGAGATATTGTTTAAACAAGCTAGGGGAGAAACACCTACTGATGCTGAGAAGCTATTTTTAACAACATATACTAAAGGTATGGGGGCATTATGAAGCATAACCTAATTATAGAAAGTAAACTAGGGGTATCTCCTTGAGTATAGATACATTCTTTCCTCTTATCTTCTCTAACTCCCTATTATCATCTTTCTGGTCGTGCGAGTTAAAAGGTTTTAGGTCTAATATACAACATTTAGTAGGTTCAGGAACTAATCCTGATCTACTAGCAGGTTCAGCCTTTGCTTCTGCTTGTGAGATAGCTAGAAAAGCTTATTATGAAGAAGGAATTTCCCAAGATGAAGCTATAGAACTAGGTGAAGAGTTTATTCTTAATAGTCCTGATACTGGACATAAGATTAAAACTAATGAGAGAGTGGCTTTAACCTTTAAAAAGTATATAAAGGACTTTCCCTTTACTAAAGAGTTTAAACCTTGTGAACTTGCAGATGGTTCTCACGCTATAGAGTATCAATTTAAACTAGATACAGGAATAGCACACCCAGACTTACCTGATAGAAATATAATGTTCTCTGGTATGCTGGATGGCTTATATGAAAAGTCCTATAATGGGGAGGTTATCTCAAGATATGTACTTGACGAAAAGACTACTGCTAGGATAAACAGAATACCAGGAACTAAAGTAGTTGACCTAGAAAAAGAAGCTGATATATTTAGGGCATCTGGACAATTAATTGGCTACTCTTTTGCGGCTGAAAAAGTAGGTATAGATATAACCTCGGCTTTAATTAGAAGAGTTCCTATACTAACTGCCCATGAACCTGCTTATGAGTTAGAAATACCTATAACTCCTTTTATGAAAGCTAGGTGGGCTGAAGCTACTTTTGAAAAGATACAAGAACTTAAAGATAGGTATATTTATTATAAAGAGAACATTCTAGGAGTTAAAGGGGCTTACCCTCATAGTGTTTTTTATCCTACTTACCAAGCTTCTTGTAACTCGTACTTTAGACAATGTTCTTATATCTCAGGATGTCTATATGAGGAAGGAGAAGAACTTCTTGAAGCTACATATAAGCAAGAAGTTCTTGTTTTAAATAAAGATGGTACTAGAATTAGAGTACCTTTAGAAGAATATAAGAAAAAGGTAGGGTATGGGCAATTATAAACAGGCTAAAATAGTGTTATACGGCCTTGGAGCTACTGGTAAAAGTGCTTCAATAGCCACTTTATTTAAAATGCAGGAGGTTAGACCTAATCAAAGGGTAATTTTTCTATGTACTGAAAGAAATGCTATGTCTGGGTTAGAGTGGGGACTAGAGCATTATAAGATTAAGTTACAGAAGAACCAATTAATAACTTGTACTATAAGAAACAAGAAAAAGAAAGCTTTTGTTAATGAAACTAGGGCTTTAGAAGCCTTTTCCAAACAGTCTAGTCAACAAAGTAAGCAAAGTACACAGGATAATGCTAACAAGGATAAGTACACAGACTATATTAATATTATGAAGGGTTTAACTACCTATAAAGGTATAGATTATGTTACTAAAGAAGAAATTACTTTAGGAAACATAGGAGATCTAGAGTATGAAGATATTTTAGTTATAGATGGGCTTACTCCTATAATGCTATCACTGTGGGGCATTGTTAAAGGTGATAGGATAGGTAATGACAGGGGAGACTATCTTATAGTGCAACAAGAGTTGTTAAAACTTACTAAAGGCTTAATTGATATAGACTGTTCAGTTATTCTTTTAGCTCATGCAGATAAAAAGGAGGATGACATAGAAAAGAAGGTTCTTATAAGACTTGCTTTAGATGCTGGAGTTGCCTTAGCTTCTAAATATGCTGGCTGGTGGGAGAGTGTAATTTATATATACAAAGATCCTGTAGGTAAACATTGGTTTACTGGTAAGAAACAAGGAGTAGAAGTAGCTGTTAGAAATTTTCCAGAACAGGATAAATTGCTACCAGATTTTAGTTTATATAACTTTTTTAAGTAGGTTTATGCTATGAATAAAGAATTTTTAGGTGGAATAACTATACTATTTATTATAGCTGCGCTATGTGCAGGTTATTCCTATGGGAGTTTCTTTAGGATATATGACTATAGAAGATTGATTTTTAAGTAGGTTTATATTATGAATAAAAAATTTTTAATTAGGGTAATTATATTAGCTATTGCAGTAGAAATAAGTATAGGTTGGTTTATGAATATCCATAAACTGACACAATGTGACTTTAAAGCTCCTTATAATTGTGAGATTCTTAGAGGTATAGGAATACCTATTATTCCTATGGGAGTTTCTTTAGGATATATAACTATAGAAGATTGATTTTATTGAAAGTACATTATGTTAATAAAATGAGAGGTGCCAATGGCTACTAAAGAAGAGGAACTACTAAAACTCCTAAAGGAAACTATGGAAGTTGCTATGGAGTTGGCAGAATACGCTTCCTATTCTGAAATAACTGGAGGTATTTCTACTAATAGGACTAATATAAGAGAAGGTTGTGATAGGCTATTTGATTTAAGAGATAAGATAGGCTTACTTTAATAAGTAATAGCTATTCTAATTATGTAAATAGATGTAAAGAGTTTCAGCTTCTGATAGATAACATGACTTATGGTTGTAAAACAAGCTATTCTACTATGATGCGGATAACTAGTAGACGTTGAGTTAGTAACGTAATGAAGATAGCCGTAGGACTAAGAGACTACTAACATTCCTACACAATAATTATGATAAACTAAAATAATGGGTAGTAGCTGTGTCGGTAACACAGTCTATATTTGAAAATGCGTTCTTCCCTAACTGCTAATTTAGGATCTGGAGTACTGTAACGTAGACTATACGATATAGGTTTGCAAGTAGCTGCATTCATAGGTTCGACTCCTAGCTACCCTCCATACTAACAATAGCTACTTGTATAAAGAAGCAAACTTAAATTTAACTATAAGAGATAATATAAAATATGTCAAATCAATTTGAAATGGATACAACATCACTAGCTACAGTAAAGCCTTTACTAGATAATGGTTTTTATGCTGGCACTATAACAGGAGCTACTATAGAGGGTAAAGAAGATAAACAATTCTTTAAAGTAAGGGAGATAAAGAAATGGGATAAAGAGACTGGAACAATGAAGGCTGTAGGAGGATATGAACTAACAGGGATGATGATGTATAGTGTAGCTCTAACAAGTAAAAAAGCTATAAAGCTATTAGCTAATGATGAACCTAGAATCTATGGAGGTATGATGTTCTTTACTTTCACAGATAAGCATGTTCTAGATGTAGGTAACAATGTGCAACTAGGTCAATTATTGAAAGCTTTAGACCTCTCAGATACTAACTTCGGAGAATCTGTAGACTTTGAATTTGATGAAAATATTGAAGTTCCTGAAGATCTATCTACTATACCTGATATAGTAACTATGCTTAATGGTTTAGAATACGCTAAACAGTTAGTAACTACTATTTGCCAGACTATTAATGATAATCCTGTTAAAGCTAAGGTTATCAAACAAGCTGATAGAGGTAATACTTCTATTCAGGCTAATACCTTAGATATGGGAAGTAGAAATGCTCCTTTCTGTGGAGTTCTACCTTATACTGAGGGTGATGAAGAAGATTTAGAAGAGTAAACTTCTTTTTAGTAGCTAGAAGGGCTAGAGGTTATAATTAACTTTTAGCCCTGATTTATAGTTATTTACACAATTTAAAACTGCCCTAATAAAATCAAGGAGTTAGAAGAAAAAATGTTGAAAAACTTTACTCAAATGCCCTAATTTAAGCACTTTCAGTAAAGTTTTTTAACGTTTCTAAATTTAACTTTACAAAGGTAGATAATTAACCTATACTTTAATTTTCTTAACCAATTCAATAAACTATGAATAGATTAAAAATATGGTTTAAGTTTCCAAGACTGATTCACAGGGAGGTAAATTTGTCTGAAACTATAGACTATAATAGAAAGGTAACTACCCTAACAGAAGATAAATTGAAAGGTAAGGATATGTTAATACCTGTTTCTCCTTCCATACACCCACAAGGGCTACAAGAACTAGTTATGCTAAAAGATAAAGCTTGTTATGCTGTAGCAATACTTCTTATATCTGGTTTACATAGCTCTACACAGAAGAACATAGTGGAAGTATCTATTACTGAATTATGTGAGAAGAGCTTACTATCTAGACCTTCCATAATTAAAGGAATAGATACTTTAGTCTCCTTAGAATATATAATTAAACGAGGGAAACAGAAGTACTATATATCTCCTAAACTAGCATGGTTTGGGAGCCAATCCCAATGGGCTATAGAGCTAAAACTTCTAGGAACCAGAAAAGAAACAATATAAACTATTACTTATATGATAGAAAGACCAAAGTATCTTAGACCTAAAGAGGTAATGTTAATAAATGATGTACCTGTTAAAAAGGAGATAGAATTAGAGGAAAAATTCAGTTCTTCAAGTAACTTAAATCTTTTAACAACTCTTAGAAATGGGAGAATAAACACCTTTAACCAAACACCTGTAAAGAGCTTTAAAGGAATACTATCTACAAAAATATATCCTACCTACTTTGACTACAGCTACTATGGAGAACCAGACTCAGAAGGTAACTTTGACTTTAAATCAGAGTTCCGAAAGAAAGCAGAATTAAAAGAAATTAGAACTAGGGAAGAGGAAGATAATGCTGAAGCTCCTATATACTTAGTTGAGAAAGATGTAGAAGTATTAACCTTTAAATCAATTTACAAACATACTTTCTATAAACTAGAGCACCAGAAAGATGTTTATATATCTTTTAGGCTAAAGGAGAACTTAGATAGTCTGTTAAAGGAAATAGCAGAAGTAAATCCTAGACTGATTATAATTACTGGTAAGTGGGGGTTATTTTTCCTTACTGGTAAGGTATCTTTAGTTAAAACACTAGGTAACTATAAAGATAAGAAGCCCTTAGGAGGTTTGGTTACTTATAGAGCCTCTTTAATGGAGGTACATGAGTGTTTTAACTCCCATAAGAGTATAGTCATACCCATATACCATACTATAACGAGCATGGCTATGCCTGATAAGATACCTATGTTGGAACTAGACATTCAAAGAGTTAGTAAAGTATACCATACTATATTGGAAGAGGGAATAGATTATTATAAAGAGCAGGATAAAACTTTATATGCTTCAGAAGATAAGGATAGTATTTTAGGATATCTAAAAGATCTTTTAGCTAGATTAGATAATGGCCCTACCCCAGTATCTATAGATATAGAAACAATGTTCTCTTCAGTAATAGATTGTGTCGGCTTTACCGATTCAACCAAACATGGATTATGTGTTCCTTTCGCCAAAGTGGGCAACCCCAATATCTTTTCTTTAGAAGATGAAGTGGAGATAATGGAGCATATATACTATATTATGAATCATAAGAATTGCCAGCATGTAGGACAGAACTACAATTATGATACTGCTTTCTTTAACAAACTATGGTGTTTAGATATACATGCTGAATGGGATACTATGATACTACATCATATCCTATATAACTATCTACCTAAAGATTTAGCCTTCTTAGCAAGTTTATATTGTGAAAAGTATACTTATTGGAAAGGTGAAATTGATGCTACTAGAGAAACACCAGAAACAAGATGGAAGTACAATGCAAAGGATGTTACTTACACCTTAGAAGTATTACTTGTCTTACAAAGAATACTGAATAAACAAGATCAAAAGTTAAAAGATTTATATAGGTTCCAGCAAAGTAAACTTTCCCCAATATTAGATTATATGGTTTGGCGGGGCGTTAAAATAGATACAATAAGAAAGAAAGAACTATATATATTTTTCTCTAACCTGCTAAGTGAGATTCTTATAACTGTTAATGAAGTTATAGGAGAAGAGTTTAACATTAACTCCTACTTACAGAAAGGTAAAGTATTTAAAGATTTACTAGAAATGCAGCTTGTAAAGACAAAGAAAGGGGGAGAAACTTGTGATGCAGCCGCAATGTTAGTATACCTAGAAGAATATCCTCTATATAGACCTTTCCTACAACTTTTACTAGAGCATTCTTCTTTAAAAGTATTTACCAACAACTTTTTAGGTATGGAACTTGATGAAGATGATAGAGCTAGAACTCAATACAAAATAGCAGGAACTGCGACAGGAAGGCTCGCCAGTGTAAAGAATGTTTGGGGTAAGGGAGGAAACTTTATGAATATTCCCTCTAAAGGCAAGATGGACTTGACTCAATCATTAGAACTAGCAGACCAAGAGAGTGAAACCTTTGCCAGTGTATCTATAGAAGGAGCTATCAAACTACCTAATGTTAAGAAAATCTTCCTGCCAGATGAAGGTATGGAAATATGTGATGGAGATTATTCTGGAGCTGATATTATGGTAGTTGCCGCAGATAGTGAATGTAAATGGCTACTAGATTACTTCTCTAACCCTAGAGGTTGTGGGAAAGTATATGCTTATATAGCTAGTAACTTCTTACAAAAGGAAGTTAGTCCTAGTAGTAAGGAGTATAAGACCTATAAAGGAGTGTTTCATGGGAGTAACTATGGCCTTGGTATAAATAGATTAGCTAGTATGTCTGGGCTACCGATACAATTAGCTAAAGAATTACAGGAATACTACTTCTCTCTATGCCCAGAAGTGCTTCAATGGCAACAGTCTATTAAAAGAACTATGCAAACAAAAGGATATTTAACTAACATATTCGGAAGAAGAGGCTGGTATCTTAATAAGAATGATCCTATGTTATTTAATAAAGCCTTGTCCTTTATCCCTCAATCAACTATTGCAGACCTAGTTAATCATGCAATGGCTAACATACAGGAGAACCTACAAGAAGTACAGATATTATTACAAGTACATGATAGTTTAGTAGTTCAATATCCTAAGGAGAAAGCGGAATTATATAGAAAAGAAATAGTTAAAGCTATGGAAATAGAAATACCATATAAACCTACTTTAGTCATACCTGCGGATATTCAAGTATCTACTAAAAGTTATGGTGATGTTAAAAAGATAGAGGAGCTAAAATAAACCTAATGACTATACAATATAAGCTAACAGAACAAGCTAAAAAGCTAAAACTAGAACAGGATATAGATATAACCCCTAGAAGAATATCTAAAGGCGATGCTGGATGGGATTTATCAGCTTGCATAAACAAACCTATTAAAATATATCCTGAAGAAGTTATAAAAATACCTACTGGAGTGTGTATCTTCTTAGGAACAAGTGTAATGGACTGGTCTAAGGGAGAAGTAACACTAGCAGGACTTTACCTCCCTAGGAGTTCCTTCAAAGGGCTTGTTTTAGAGAACACCGTAGGTCTATTAGATAGTGAGTACCAAGAAGAAAGTTTTTGCAAGTGGAGGAATAGATCAGACAATATAGTCACTATAAACCCAGGTGATAGAATGGCTCAATTAGTTATCTTTGGAGCTAATATAATCCCCTGGCTAAAGGTAGAAGAGTTTAAAGAACTTACTGAAAGGGGCAAAGGTGATGGAAGCAGTGGAAAATAGTAACTTCGGAAGACTAACATGATTTCTTTAAAAGAACTAACTAAACAACTCAGGGCTATAGCAGAAGTAGAAGGTACAACCAGTGCTTATTGGGAGCTTATATATGAAATAGAAGCTTTCCTAAGAGGAGTTACAACTGTGCTTAAAGCTACAGAAGAACAATATATAACTATGGTATTAAAGAGACTAAACTATGAAATACTTTAGATTTAAAGGAAAAGACTATCATTGTGATGATGTATTTAATTGGTTCGCAATAGATAAAGATGGTACTACTTGGCTGTTTGAAAAGAAACCTACTCTTAAAATAGAAGAAGGATACTGGACTTCAGGACATACAGATAGTTTTGATATGCAAGTATGGCAAAAAGAATATACTAATAATCCTTATTGGATATCCACACTGCAAAAACTAACATGAAGGAACCTGATTTTGTAGCAATGATTTATTACCTAGAACAAGAAGGGTTCACGGGAGTACAAATAGCAGAAAAACTGGCTATCTCTTCTAATAGAATTTCTAAGATAAAAAATGAAAAAGAAATAGTGGATTTAGTAGCTTTAAAATTACTAAGACTATTTTTAGATAATACTAAAGAAGATGTACCCTATATAGGCGACTATCATAAAATAGTACCTCTAAATTAACTATATAAAAAGGCTATTGATAACAATGAAACTAGTACATGCGGAAATTGAATACTTAGCAGAAGATGGAACTAAGATACACTCAGATATATGTCCTAAAGACTGTGACCCCTCAAACCTAACAGAGGCACACTATAAAAAATACTTACATGTCTGCCTAGAAGAATGGCTTAATAAGTCAAAAGGTACTTGTGGATTCTATATAAGGGACGAGAACTATGTATTTGATTGTGAAAGACAAGAAAGACTTTTATTATTTCGCTACGTTTATAAAAAACATTATAAATTAAGGATAACTATATTAACGCTACTTCTTACTTTCAGCCTTTGGACTAACTTCTTATTCCTTTGCGGATGGTTATACTAATGGAAATACAAAAAGTAAAACATCTACATTTAGAAGAAGCTAAGAAAAACCCGAACATATTACATGAGTATATAGTTACTGAAAAGTATGATGGTTGGTTTACTTATGTTGATTTTGACAAGTTCAAAGGTTGGTCAGACGTTATGTCTAGTAGGCATAGGGTTATACCTTCTATGACCCATTGTAAAGAAACTTACTTTAACAAGTTACCTAACCCTAAGTCTAATTGTAGGCTTATAATGGAAGCTTATATCCCTGATACCTGTTTTTATACTGCTAATGGTATCTTTAATAGAAGTAAAGGTAGTTGTCAAGCTTTAGATGTTCATTTTAAACTACATGATATAGTTTACTTCGATAATCTAATGCAAAGAGCTATTTCAAGGTATAAACACCTTCTGCTACTAGACGATAAAGACTACTTTAAAGAAAGGTTAGAAGTTGTATCTGCTTTAACAATAAGTAAAGATAAAAAAGACTGGTTAAAGGCTTTTGATGTAATTACTTATAATGGTGGGGAGGGGGTTATACTAAAACAATCTGAAGGACTCTACCACCCAGGTAAAAGAAACTCTAGCTTAATGAAGATAAAGCTAGAAGAGGATGTGGATATATTATGTATTGGAATATATGAAACTATAGGAGAAAAAGGTAATAAAAATCTTAATTTAAAACTTGTAACTGATGAAGGTATAGAAGTTAATGTAAGAGTAGGTAAACATATAGATATAGATAGATTTTTAACAGACCCTTCTAAAGTAGTTGGTAAAGTTTGTAAAATTAAGGCTATGAAGGTTAATAAAGATGGTTCTTTAAGAGAGCCTAGATTTGATATGGTTAGAGAGGATAAAAGCTAATGGATATTTATGATTCAGTAGTAGATCTACTAGATAGATACATGACGAATATACCAGAAGATAAAGTTCCTGAAACTTTAGCTTGTCTAGGTTATCTTAGTTTTAAAACCTTAGCTAATCTATATGATACTGCACAACTTATAACCTCTTTAGAAGGTTTAATAGAAGAAATAAAGGAAGAAGCTGCTTTATGAAAGCAATAATAATAGATACTGAAACAACAGGGTTCAAAGAACCTCAAGCTATAGAAATAGCTTATCAAGAAATAAACCATATAGATAATCTAGAAGTGGTTTCATCTTTTGAACAAAGATATAAGCCTAGTAAACCAATAGACTATGGAGCTATGGCTGTCCATCATATAGTAGAAGCAGACTTAGTACTATGTGAGCCTAGTGGAAGCTTTAAACTACCTAAAGTAGAGTATCTTATAGGGCATAATATTGACTTTGACTGGGAAGTTCTGGGTAAACCCGATATAAAGAGAATCTGTACACTTGCTCTATCTAGATATTTGCTTCCAGATCTAGATAGTCATACTCAATCAGCTATGCTCTACTACTTTGAGGGAGCGGAAGCTACTAGTAAACTACAACAAGCACATTCAGCTCTACCAGATGTAGATAACTGCCGATTACTTTTAAAATATTTATTAAATGTAATCTACACAAGGGATGAAGAAACATTCCCTTTAGCTATAGAAGACTTATACCAACTAAGTGAGTTAGCTAGAATACCTACTAAGATGCACTTTGGCAAACATAGAGGAGAATTTATAAAAGATATACCTTATGGGTATAAGTCTTGGTTACTTAAACAACCTGATGTAGATCCTTACTTACAAATAGCTTTAAGGAAATAATATGACTATATATGTATTAGATACAGAAACAACAGGTGTGACCAACCATAAAATACACGGCCACCCTCAAGTAATAGAACTAGCTCTTATAAAACTATCTGAAAAGATAACCCCAATTAAGGAAACTATAGAAAAGGCTAAAGATTCAATTTCATTTTTAAATATGATAGAGAGCCTAGCTACTTCAGGCAAAGCTACTAGATATAAACCTTCTATGCAAATACATAGGAAAGCTGTAGAAGTTCATGGTATAAAGATGCTGAAACTACTAAAAGAACCTAAAAGTGAGACTCTGGAACTTCCTAAAGATGTAAAATACCTAGTAGGACATAATATTCAGTATGATTATCGTTGCTTAGGCAAGCCAGAAGGTATTAAACTCATATGTACCTTATCTTTAGCCAGACAAATAGATAAAAAGTTCGGTATAGGTTTTAAAAACCATAAGCAAGATGATTTACTCCTATATTTCTATGGAGAAGATGTAAGAGAGCTTGTTACAGGCCACCATGCGGCTTTATATGACTGTGTAAAATGCTTGCTACTCCTTGTTAAGCTGTTAGAGTATATACCTAATATAAGTACCTATGAAGAATTATATATGTTTCAACAAACTTTAAAGAAGGCTAAGTAACTATGAAATACATGGGAAGTAAGAATAGGTTAGCTAAACATATCCTACCAATAATATTAAAAGATAGAAAAGAAGGTCAATGGTATGTAGAACCTTTTGTGGGAGGGTGTAATTTAATAGATAAAGTAACAGGTAACAGAATAGGCAATGACATAAATCCTTATGTTATCTCCCTATTCAAAGGAATCCAAGAAGGATTTATACCTCCCAACTCTGTTTCTGAGTTAGAATATTCTAAAGCTAGATTTTATAAAGATGTATCTCCGCTAACTTCTTTTATAGGCTTTGGATGCAGTTATGGAGGTAAATGGTTCGGTGGGTATGCTAGAAGCAATGATAGTTATGGCTTTCCTAGAAACCATTGTCTAGAAAGTAAGAATAATATACTTAAACAAAGTAAGAATATAAAAGATATTAAATTATTAAACCTCTCTTATGAACGATTGGAAATACCTCCTAATTCTATAATCTATTGTGATCCTCCTTATAAGAGTACTACAAGGTATAAAGATACTTTAGACTATAGCCATTTCTATAAGTGGCTTTTTGACAAACATAGGGAAGGGCATACCATATTTATATCTGAATTTTCCATGCCTTCCGGATTTACTTGTGTTTGGGGTAAAGAGCAAGTAACCACTATGTCCCAAAATAAAAAAGCTAAACCAATAATAGAAAGACTATTTACAATACTATAAGCTAAAACTTAAAACTATATGAAAATACTAAGTTTATTTGATGGAATAAGTTGTGGAGCTTTAGCACTACATAAAGCAAATATACCTATAACTTCCTATAGGGCAAGTGAGATAGATAAAGATGCTTTAAAAGTCTCTCTAGCTAACTTCCCTGAAATATCTCAACTTGGAGACGTAACAAAATTAACTAATTTAGGAAAAGTAGACCTACTACTAGCAGGCAGTCCCTGTCAAGGGTTTAGCTTTGCAGGTAAAGGATTAAATTTTAACGACCCTAGAAGTAAACTATTCTTTGACTTTGTAAGAATACTAAAAGAAACTTCCCCTACCTACTTCCTACTAGAAAATGTTAGGATGAAAAAGGAATATCTTAATACTATAAGTAATCTTTTAGGTGTGGAACCTATCTGCATAAACTCAGCTAAATATTCTGCACAGAACAGGGTTAGATACTATTGGACTAATATACCTTATATAGAGAATCATCCTAAAGATATATCTCTAAGTTCAGTCATAGGTTATCCTTGTAGTGGAACCGCTAAAAGAGCCAGATATATAAATGGATTTAATGGAGCAACTTATCAAAAAACAGAAACTAGAAAAGATAATAAAGCTAATACTATAACAACTGTACAAAAGAATTGTAGAATACGCTTAGAGGGTAAAGAAGAAGATAGAGCAATAACAGTAGAAGAAGCTGAAAGATTACAAACTTTACCTAAAGGTTATACTTCAGCAGTTTCTGCCCATAAAGCACATAAGCTAATAGGAAACTGTTGGACTGTAGATGTTATAGCCCAACTATTTAGAGGGATAAAACCACACAACCTAAAAGACTAATTTATTCCCAACTCCAAAACCCAAAACCTATTTCTAAAACCCATTTTCATTTTCAAAGTCCGACATTAAAATTAACT
>VAPK010011205.1_pt1 | contig 24124 bp, 22 predicted proteins | sample 3395031 | NCBI WGS metagenome assembly VAPK01 (sample SAMN08290443, study PRJNA428436) | hydrothermal vent metagenome | isolation source: Deep-sea hydrothermal vent chimney 1 | place: Pacific Ocean: Juan De Fuca Ridge
ATGGTCTTCTTTACAGAAAAACAGGTGTTCCGAAATAATGTAATTACTGTTTTTGTTAATAGAAAAAGCATAGGATCAGGTTTTTTTATACTATATTCAGGCGTTCGAAATCATTAACGTCTGCTTTTTCCTCATAACTGTTATAGCTATATTTCTTTGATGTATTCTGCCATCGGATTTCCTTATTTTTTCAACAGCACAGGGTATATTGATATCAGATTTTAAGCACCTTATATTAAAGGTGTCATTATGTTTTAATTTAGAAAGTGTACTTATATAAACAGTAAGTAACCTATTGAAAATGCTTTGTAATTCAGTGATTGTTATAGACGGGGCGTTTCTAGGGTCATTCATTCTATCTTTCACAAAATGAACAGACATTTTAAAAGACATATTTTCTTTTGAAAGTTCCGCTGGATGATTTTGTTAGGCATTTGACACCATTATGTAACTGCTTTTTGTTTCACCTACTATATTAAACCCATGCTTTTCATAAAACTTTCTAGCTTCAGAATTTATTTTAAATACTTCCAGACTAAGGAGTTTAGAACATTTATCCCCATTGGCTTTAAACGATTTCATAAGCCGCTTACCTATGCCTTTATTTTGATGAACAGGCATAATGAGCAACATACGCATAAATAACTGATCGTTTTTATCTTCGACCTGGGAATAACCAACCAGCTCGTTAGCTTTAAAAACCATTGTTATTCCATCTGCCCTGTAATGAGATAAGAAATCATTTTTCTGCCACACCTCATCCCAACCCCATATTTTTGAAATGTGGCCCATCATTACTGTTTGATAAAGTTCATATATTCCATCTTTATCTTTATTTTTAGCTTTACGGTATGTATAGCACATGATTTCTTTATATATGCCTAACATTTAAGTAGGCGCCCAATGGCGCAAAATTATTCAATATATCAATAAGTTATTATTGTTTATGACTTTATTCTGAATGCGTCAGAGGATATACGGCACGTCTTTTTTATAAGCTTGAGCTATAATTTAAGAAAAAAATACAGAAAAATTATTCTGTGTTTTTTCCTAACATCGCTTCTTTAAGATCATCATCCGCAGGCTCTTCTCCTATCCAGATTTTTAATAATGCGGTGAAAAAGTCATCGCCTTCAATAAGACCCATTGTTTTACCATTAATAACGACATAGGTGCCTGTGGCAGGAATAAAGTTCAGGTTAATAACATCGCCTTTTTTAACGGTAATAAAAAGATCATTAAATTGTGTAATACGATCTTTTAATATTGCCAGTTCTTCGCTGCTGTGATTATTTTCAAAGCCATCATTCCATCCGCTGACTAATTTTTCTTTACTGACCTCATCATAAAGAAAGTGCATGCTAATTCTTTTTTCACCAGGTGCTTTGTATATGTCCTTTGCGCTGTGTTGTTTGCTTTCTAAATAAAGTGAACCAACATATATATCAAAAATAAATTTTGTTCGAATTCCTGCGCCATTTAATACAAGTTTGGTTGATTGTTCTGAGTGAGAAACAGTATCGGGAATTTCAATGTTTGCAATGGTTTGGGCCTGGATTGAGAATGAGAGAAACAGACTGAATAGTGAAATTAACAATATTTTCATAACGATGTCCCTAATGAGTTTTTATTGAGTATAGGGTATTTTGTATGCTATGTTTATGCTTGTTTATAATCAGTGTATAAGAGATAAACAGGAATAGCGTGATTATCAGGGCCACTATTGTCAATAAAAGTTGGAGTTTGATTACAAATTTTAGATTTCTTCTAATTTGTGTTTTTACCTTATTTGCTAATTCATGTTCACTAAATTTTAATGTTAATGAACCAGTAGATTTATTGTGGGATAAGACGGGTAAGAAGAACGATAGCCTGATTATTTTTTTACCGGGATTAATTGATACCGCTAAAACATTTAAAAATGAAAATTTTTTTACGATTGCAAGAGAGGCGGGTATTAAAGCGGACATGGTTTCCGCCAGTATACATATTGGACATTTGATAAAGGAAGTGATGGTTAAAAGGTTAGAAACAGATATTTTTAACCCGGCTATAAAAGCGGGTTATCACAATATTTGGCTCGTTGGTCTTTCAATTGGCGGATTAAATGCTTTATTGTTTTACAAGAAGTATGAAAAAAATATTTGTGGTGTGGTTACTATATCACCCTATATAGCAGACACTGAGTTAAGAAAAGAATTACAACAGGCGGGATCAGTAAAAGACTGGCAGCCGAAATCTGTGGAAAATATGAAAGTATTTAATAAGGAGCTGCAATTTTTGTGGGTTTGGTTACAAAAACAGGTTTCAAATAATAATTTACAACAAATTTACCTTGGCTATGGCGAACAGGATCGCTATATAGAAGAGATTAAGTTGTTGCAAAATATTTTAGATAATAATAATGTAATTACCGTTGATGGGCATCACAATTGGGTCACTGGACAAAAGATATGGCGGCAACAACTTTTGAGCAGAAAGAAAACCGGTCTATTACAACCTTGCAATTAATTTTGAATTCTAAACATATTTAAGTTTTATTCATTTTCATGTTTAGCACGAAGCCTCACCTTTTCATTTTCAATATTGATATAAATATTTATTGGTCGACAACAAACCGGGCAATCTTCAATATATTCCTGTGCTGAAATAGAACAATCCACAACAATTTGTATGACTTCACCACAATAGGGGCAGTCCAGATTGTGTGTTTGTAGTAAATCCATTATTAAAGTTTAAGTCGTTTTTTGTTGATTTTCTGTATTTTTATATAATTTTGAATCCAAAACACTTAGTAATGGTGGTAAAAGTAGAAAATCTGTTAATAATGCGTAACTTAGTGTAATCGCGAGTAATAAACCACTGACCCAGGTAGGTGAAAAATGTGAAGTGGCTAATACCAGGAATCCAGAAACCAATACTGCGGTTGTAATCATTAAAGCCACTCCTACTGTATTAAAGGCGTAGCGCATGCCTTCATTTACATCATAGTTTTTCTCTCGTCGAGCACGTAAATATTTGCTGAGAAAATGAACAGTATCATCCACCACTATGCCAAGACTCATACAGATAACAATGGAGGCAGATAAATCAATTTTTCCAACAAATATCCCCCAGGTTCCGTAAGCAAGTGCAGCAGGAACAAGGTTGGGGATTAAGCTGATTAATCCGAGTCGAACAGATTGTAATGCAATAATTAATACCAGCGAGATCAATACAAGTGCGACAAGTGTTCCTTTTAACAGACTGCGTATATTACGGTGATTGATATGTGCAAAGATCATATCTAAACCTGTTGCTTCACTGGTTTTATATTTTGCGGCATTTTTTTGTAACCAGCTTTGTGCCCGGCGATCTAAATTAAGTAAAAATTCAGAATCAGTTTTATGAACAATAATAGTTACCAGTGACGTCGATCGGTTATGGTTTACCAGGTCATCTAAATTGAGTTCACGTGGCAAGCCTGTTTCGTAAAGTAAAAATAATTGTGCTGCGAGTGGTCGATTTTCAGGTATACGATAATAGCTTTCTTTATTTTCATGCAGGTTTTTATTGAGTCGTTTACTTATGTCAGTAAGGCTCGAAACATACGCAACTTTATTTTGTTTTCTTGCCCAGTTCGTAAAATCTTCCAGGGTATTAAGATAGTCTGGCTCATGAATGCCATTTTCTTCACCACTATCAATTAAATAGCGTAAATAATGAACACCGCTGAGTCTTTCATCAATTCCTTCAATTGTGTTGCGTATTTCAAAAGAATGATCAAAATAATGATGCCATTCTTCGGTTAGCGCGTTATTAGATATAAAGCTGGCAATTGTAATTGTAAAAATTGACATTGCAATAAGTAGTTTATGTCGCTGTAAAATTACCCAGTTAGCAAAATTGTCCATCCAGGTTTTATTTTTTTGGCTAATGTTGGATTTTTTAATAGATAATAATGTTATTAGTGCCGGCAAAAAAGTCATACTTAAAATAAAAGCAATAAAAACACCTAAAGCAACCATGTTGCCCAGGTCACGAAAAGGCGGGGAGTCACTAAAATTAAGGCATAAAACGCCTATAATGGTTGTAATGCTGGTAACAAAAACAGGATTTAAATTAATTCGTAATGATTCACGCAGTGCATCATGACGTTCCATGCCGTGGCGTAAACTATGAAAATATGAGATGAGAATATGTACGCTGTCAGCAACAGCAATGGTCATTATAATGCTTGGTACCCAGCCGGCAACAGGAGCAAGGGTATAGCTAAACCAGCCATAGATGCCCATTGTAATGATAATAGAAAAGGTAACAAGCAAAAGTGTGGCGATCATGCCGCGTAAGCTACGGAGCAAAAGTAGTAGCGCGATAATAATAATGATATAACTTTCAATAACGAGTGTGCTCATATCTAAAGCAACAGCTTCACCCAGTGAAACGCCAGCAGCACTACTGCCGCCGAGGCTGATTTTTATATCAGGATAACGCTGTTTAAACTCTTTTCTTAATTCCCGAGCAGCATTGACAACCTCAGTGTTAGCCTTGCTTTTTTCTTTTGGTAAATTTAAACGAACTTGTATTACAGTAACCTGGCCCTTTTTATCAGTTAAAAAATTTATCAGGCTGGGCTCATTAAGAATAATATTTTTAATTTCAGAAACTTTCTTTGCTGTTAGCGTGGAGGCATCTTCAAGTAAATAGTCTGTAAATAAATCATCACCTTCGACAACAGTATGTTGATAGTTGGTTAATGAATTAACGCGAATTGCATAAGGTAGTAGCCATGATTTGTCAGTGAGTTCGGTGATGAGGGTTAAACTATCTTTATTAAATATATTTTTACTTTTTGGCTCAATAAAGAATACCAGTGAATCCTGTTTTCCATATGTTTTTTCCAGCGTTTCAAATGCAACTAACTGGGGATTGTCTTCGCTGAAATAAATGCGAAAATCACTGGTTGATTTAAGATTTTTAACGCCCGCACCAATGGTGATCACAAAAAGTAAAGAGATAAAAATAACGAGTTTGTGGTGTTGTATTAGATAGTTGGTATAACGAGACAACATATAAAAATCCCTCTCTAAATTTGCTATCAATATTAGTATTTAATTATATAGCTTGCTAATTAAAAATTTTATCATGATGTATAGAAGAGTTTATTAGAATAAAATTTATTTATAAAAAAAGCCCAACTATTACTAAGTAATAGTTGGGCTTACAATTAACTGCGGTGAAATAAAACGTTATTTATGCAACAGCATCTGTATCCATTTCTTTGTGATAACTAATGACACGCTCAACTTCATTTTTTGAACCCAAAATAACAGGTACACGCTGGTGTAATGCTTTAGGTTTAATATCCATTACACGTTCACGACCTGTTGAACATGTACCACCGGCTTGTTCTACGATGAATGCCATAGGGTTTGCTTCATATAAAAGGCGAAGTTTACCTTCTGTACCATTAGCCATCATTTTAGAATCGAGTGGGTACATGAAAATACCACCGCGCGTTAAAATACGGTGAACTTCTGCAACCATAGAGGCAACCCAACGCATGTTGAAGTCTTCACCACGCTCGCCAGCTGAACCGGCTAAACATTCATCAACATAACGCTGAACAGGCTTTTCCCAGAAACGTGAGTTTGAAGAATTGATTGCAAATTCGCGAGTATCTTCAGGAATGGTCATTGTTGGATGAGTGAGTACGAATTCACCAATGTTTGAGTCTAATGTGAAACCGTTAACGCCGTTACCTGTAGTTATAACCATCATTGTTGATGGACCATATAACGCATAACCCGCACAAACCTGTTCAGTACCTTGTTGTAAGAAATCTTCAGCTGTTGGATTTTGGCAATCGCCTTTACAACGAACAATTGAGAAAATAGTACCAACAGAAACGTTTACGTCCATATTTGAAGAGCCATCTAAAGGGTCAAACGTTAATAAGTACTTACCACGAGGGTATTGCTTAGGGATGTGGTAGATATCATCCATTTCTTCTGAAGCCATAGCAGCAAGGTGACCTGCCCATTCGTTGGTTTCAAGGAACACATCATTCGTGATGATATCCATTTTTTTCTGTTCTTCACCTTGCACGTTTTCACTACCAGCTGAACCAAGTACACCAACAAGCTCTCCCTGGTTAACGAGGTTAGAAATAACTTTGCATGAAGTGAAGATGTCATTCAAAAGAGAAGTGAAGTCACCGGTCGCTGAATCGATATGGCGTTGTTCTTCGATTATAAACTGGGTAATGGATGTTTTGCGGTTGTGCATTCGATGCTCCAATAATATGGGATTAAATATAAATATGTCCATTAAGGTAATGCCGTTTAGTTAAGGCTGTATTAGTTCTTTGTAGGTGCGAATTCATTCGCACGCAGAGGTGAAAACAACTATTGTGGTTGAAATTTACACCGCGTTCGAATGAATTCGAACCTATAAGAAGTTTGTAATAGCTAAATTGATGGAATTACCTATAAAGGGTGTATTAATTAAATAGCTTAAAAGTTAAGCAAGTATATCAGAGGACTATAATATAGTAAATTTGGATGGGGGTATTAGTAGTGCAAGAACCTATTAGTTTAAAAGTGAATAAAATACGATTTTCATAAAAATAACGAGTTTATCTTTATATTTTTAACAGTCAGAATCTGGGTAAGTCGGTACAGTACTGAGCTCTTTCATTTTGGTTTCTATCCAGCACTCGGCTTCTTGCATAACTTCATCGGGTTTTTTCCCTTTAGTTTCAATAGCGGGGCCAATGCTAAGTACGATTGTTCCAGTTTGGCGAGAGAAGAAACCTTTTGGCCAGAATTCTCCTGCTGTATGTGCGACAGGGATAACCTTATGTTCACTTTTAGTGGCTAAAATAGCCCCCCCTTTTTTATAGGGTAATCGGGAGCCTGGTTTAGAGCGTGTGCCTTCTGGAAATATGACAATCCAGATCCCCTTTTTAAGTCGATCGATACCCTGTTCAACAACCTGAACAATGGCACGGCGACCAGCTTTGCGGTCAATCCCAATAGGATCGAGGGCTCTTAGTCCCCAACCAAAAAAGGGTAACCATAAGAGTTCTTTTTTGACGACAAAAGTAAGTGGTGGAAATACGCGCTGTACCATCATGGTTTCCAGCGCGGATTGGTGCTTACTGAAAATAATACAGGCTTCATCCGGGATATTTTCTCTGCCTTCTACCCGGTAATCTATGTTGCATAAATGTTTTAGCACCCAGAGATTTAATATGGAATAAAAATTAATGAACCTGTATCTCACATGAAACGAAAAAGGCAGGAATATTGTACCGATAATAGAAATATAGACAGATGAAATAAACATGGTGCTGACAAATGCGAGGGAATAAAAATACTGGAGATAAGTTTTAGGTCTAAACATATGTTTTATAATAATTGGTTAACAAAATCAGAGAGATCATTATATACCGGAATGCCTTCCAGGCCTTCACCTTTTTTGATGGTGCGCTCACCTTTACCTGTTCGTACCAGGGATGGTTTTGCATTAATAGATTGCGCGGCTTGTAAATCACGTAAAGAATCACCAACGACTAAAATTTCAGAGCAATCAGGCAACCCCGTTTGTTTTGCGATGGCTAAATACATACCCGCTTTAGGTTTGCGGCAGTCACAGTTGTCATCGGGACCATGCGGACAAAATTCAATGCCATCAATTTCAGCATTGTATTTTTTTAGTAACGTTGCAAGTTTTTTATGCATAGCGTGTAAAGTTTCAACAGAATAAAAACCGCGGGCAATACCTGATTGATTTGTAGCAATATACACTTTGTAACCGGCATGTTTAAGTTTAGCAATGGCTTCAATACTACCTGGTAAAGGAATAAATTCATCGACTGATTTAATAAAATTATCAGAGTCCTGGTTTATAACGCCGTCACGATCGAGAATGATTATTTTCATAGATTATTTAAAGTCAAAAGATTTCAACGCAAAGGCGCAAAGAACGCAAAGGTTAATAAGTTTTGTAATATGGTTAAAATAATTTATGTTCATGAATTTAAAAATAAAGTTTTCTTTGCGGTTCTTAGCGTTAGGTTTTTAATCTCTAAATTCAGAGACTCTAATACGACCATCGATCATTTTAGACTCGCGTTGCATGATTTTATCCATCTTATCCCAGAAGGCTTGCTTTAAATCAAAGTCTGCCGCTATTGCAGTGCCAAGTAATAAAATGAAAAGATCAGCCGTTTCTTCTGCTAAATCTTCTTTGCTCTTACCTTTAGTGACACAAGATGAAATTTCACCCAGTTCTTCAGCCATTAAAGAAATGCGATAGGTGAGTTCTTCACCGCCGGTATTTTTGAAGTCATGTTTATCATGAAAGGCTTGCACCTTTGCCAGCATATCTTTGTAGGAATCTTGATTCATATGTGTCACCAACCTGTCATTGCGAGGAGGTGTTGGAAAGCGTTAGCTTTATAACACTGACGCGGCAATCTTTTGGAATTACTGTAAATTTGTGAGATTGCCGTGGTCATGTTATTCCCTCGCAATGACAGTGTTATTTTTGTAATTTAGAAACATCTGCAATTTGTAAAAACAAGCCGTGCAATTTATTTAACAAAGCAATGCGATTATTTTTTAAATTTTCATCATCAGCCATGACCATAACATCATCAAAAAATTGATCAACACTTTCACGTAATGTAGAAAGTTTGGTTAATGCATCCTGATATTTAGCAGTATCAATCAATTTTTGAACTTTGTTTTCCAGTTTAATTAAAGTTTGATATAAATCTTTTTCCGCTTTTTCCTGTAATAATTTTTCATCAATAATATCAGGTAAATCACCATTAACTTTTTTAAGGATATTACCAATACGTTTATTGGCAGCCGCAAGGCTTTCTGCTTCTGTTCGATTGCGGAAAGAATCAACTGCAAGTAAGCGATTATTAATATCAAGTGGCTTAGTGGGTTTGGTACTTATTACTGCATCTAATACGTCTGCTCGAATATTTTTATCCAGGTAGTAGGCATGTAAGCGATCTAACATGAAATCGAGTACACCTGTTTCAGCATCAGAAGCATTAATGCCTGCATCATGTTGTGTCGCAGCAATTTTAATAAGATCCAGTAAATCTAAATCAAGTTCATTTTCAATTAGAATACGTAATACACCTAAAGCAGCTCGGCGTAGTGCAAATGGATCTTTATCTCCGGTCGGTGTTTGCCCTATTGCAAAAATACCAACCAGGGTATCCAGTCGATCAGCAATTGCTAAAGACTGACTGGTTATGCTTTGAGGTAAGGTATCACCTGAGAATTTTGGTTTGTAATATTCTTCCAAAGATGCAGCAACTTCAGCATTTTCACCATCATGGCTTGCATAATAATGCCCCATTACACCCTGTAAGCTCGGGAATTCACCGACCATTTCAGTCATGAGATCACATTTACAAAGTTCAGCAGCACGTTTAGCGAGTTGTGTATCGCCAGCTAATTGATCTGCAATTGCGTAAGAGAGTTTAGCCACTCTTTGAGTTTTATCTAATAAGCTTCCAAGTTTCTTTTGAAAAACAACACTGCCTAATCGTTCAGTGCGATCAATGAGTTTTGATTTACGATCTTGTGACCAGAAAAATTCAGCATCGGCGAATCTTGGTCGAATAACACGTTCATTGCCTTCCTGAATCCTGGAAACGTCTTTGCTTTCAATATTACTTACGGTAATAAAGTGCGGTAACAGGGCACCTTTTTTATTAACAACATAAAAATATTTTTGATTTGTTTTCATCGTCAGGATTAAAGTTTCCTGCGGGATATCAAGAAAACGTTTTTCAAATCCACCCATAATGGCAACAGGCCATTCAACCATAGCTGCGACTTCTTCTAATAAGTCTTCATCGATCATGGCTTTGCCTTTTATGCTTAAGGCCAGCTCATTTACCTGGCCGCGTACAGCTTCTTTACGACGATCAAAGTCGGCAATGACTTTGCCGTGTGTTTCTAACAGCATTTCATATTCTGAAGGTGAAGGGATAGTGATGTTTTCGGGATGGTGGAAACGGTGGCCACGAGTATCACGCCCGCTTTTAACGCTTAAAATTTCAGCATTAATAACTTTATCGCCGAAGAGTAAAATTAACCAATGAACCGGACGTACAAACTGTGCATCTAAATCAGCCCAGCGCATCCGTTTTGCAATAGGAAGTTTATCTAAAGATGTTTGTACAATAGCTGCGATTAGTTCGTTGGTTTTTTGACCTTTTTTTAAGGTTTTGAAATTTAACCAGGCGCCTTTATCAGTTTCAAGTTTGTCCAGATCTTCAACTTTAACACCGCAAGAACGAGCAAAACCTTCAGCGGCTTTACTTGGGCAACCATCTTCATCAAAAGCGGCGGTAATTGCGGGGCCACGGCGTTCAATATTTTTATTTTTTTGTTTAACTTCAAGATCACTAATAACAAGAGCAAGTCGACGAGGTGATGCAAATTTTTTAATATTAGAAAAAGATAAATCGGCTTTTTCTAAACCTTCTTTTACTCCATCATAAAAAGCAGTTGAAAGTTTTTTTAATGTTGTTGGTGGTAATTCTTCTGTACCGATTTCAATCAGGAGATCTTTAACGTTACTCATGACTTGTCTCCCTTTTTAACCATAGGAAATCCAAGAGACTCTCGTTTTTCATAATAAGCTTCTGCAACTGCCCGAGATAAAGCACGTACACGTAATATATAACGTTGACGCTCGGTAACAGAAATAGCATGACGTGCATCTAATAAATTAAAGGTGTGTGAGGCTTGCAACATTTGCTCATAAGCAGGTAAAGGTAGTCCGGCCTCATTGAGTTTTTTACTTTCGCTTTCGTAAAAGTCAAATTGTTTAAATAACTCTTCAACATTTGCGTATTCAAAGTTGTAAGTAGATTGCTCAACTTCATTTTGGTGGAAAACATCACCATAGGTAATTTTACCTTGCGGTCCATCTGTCCAGATTAAGTCATAAATACTATTTTTACCCTGCAGGTACATGGCAATACGCTCAAGACCGTAAGTAATTTCACCTGTAACAGGCTTACATTCGAGTCCACCGACTTGTTGAAAATAGGTAAATTGAGTGACTTCCATGCCATTGAGCCAGACTTCCCAGCCAAGTCCCCAGGCACCAAGAGTGGGAGATTCCCAATTATCTTCGACAAAACGAATATCGTGGACGAGTGGATCAATTCCCAGCATTTTTAGTGATTCGAGGTATAGCTCCTGAATATCCAGTGGCGAAGGCTTAATTGCCACCTGAAACTGGTAATAATGTTGTAAACGGTTCGGATTTTCACCATATCGGCCATCAGTGGGACGACGGCACGGCTGAACATAAGCTGTAGCCCAGGGCTCTGGTCCGATTGCGCGTAAAAATGTCGCAGGATGGAATGTGCCCGCGCCAACTTCCATATCGTAAGGTTGCAAAATAACGCAGCCTTTTTCAGCCCAATATTGCTGTAAAGCGAAAATTAACCCCTGAAAGGTTTCGCCTGGATTTGTTTTTGCTGCAGAATTTGTCAAAAGAACGTCCCAATAAAATTCTTAATAATTAAGCGAGCTATTATAAAGGTTAGCCACGAAGAACACCAAGCACACAAAAAAAAGAAGTAAAAAGCACAGGGTACATGGAAGTTTAAAGATTTAATATACCCTGCATATTAAGCGGGAAAGACATATATTATTTAAAAAATGCGCCTCTCAATGCAGAGTGATTCTGGCACTAGATATGGGGAGAAAGGGCTTTTATGCTTCCTGTACACGTATTGATATGTTGTGTTTTTGCGATTGACTCGAGAATTACATATGGACACGCTTGTATAATTTTAAACAGACGGATTATTTTAATGAGGGATGCATGAGATATACGATTATTTTAACTCTTTCCCTAATTCTTTTTTCAGGGGTAAAAGCAATGTCAATTTTTGGTGTAGGGAAAACCTGTGTTTTTCAGCGGTTAAGGCGCGCTTACTGCTTAACGGTAAGCCAGTATCAAATGCGAAAGTTAAACGTCGATGGAGCTGGAATAAACGAAAATTTGATGAAAGCGTGACGAATGATGATGGTTACGTTTTTTTCCCTGCCGTATTTGAGTCTTCTGTTTCGAGGTTGCTGCCAATAGAGCTGGTTATTGGTCAGGGATTACTTGTGGAAATAGAAGGTGAAGAGAGGGTCTTTTGGTCGAATACAAAAAGAGAGCCTGAAGAAAATGCTGAATACGGTGGGACTGAATTTGATGTAATTTGTGAATTAAACAATGAAGATATATTGATAGAGGATTATGGTTCATTGATGTTGACAATATGTAAATTAAAAAAGGGAGATTAAAATGGCAGGTGCTACATTAACACCAGAATTTGCAGCAAATGTTGATACGGTACAAAATCTTTACGTAACCTGTGAAATAAAAATTTAGCAGTCAGTGGTTGATATCACAGTGGTGGACATGGTGAGGAAGGGGCTATATTCTTCCTAAATCTGTGCTGAGGTGTGTATTTTGCTATTGGTTCGAGAGTTAAATATGGATATGGCCAGTATAATTTTACGTGGTCGGATAATTATTATGAGGGATGCATGAGATATACGATTATTTTAACTCTTTCCCTAATTCTTTTTTCAGGAGTGGAAGCAATGTCAATTTTGGGTATAGGGAAAACCTGCGTTTTTTCGGCGGTTAAGCTGCGCTTGCTGCATAACGGTGATCCAGTAGTAAATACAAAGGTTTATCGGGAATGGGATTGGAATTCTACTAAATCTGATGAGAGCGTAACGGATGATGATGGCTACGTTTTTTTCCCCGCCGTCTTTGAGTCTTCTATTTCGAGGTTGTTGCCAATAGAGCTGGTTATCACCCAGCAATTATCTGTAAAAATTGATGGCGAAGAGAAATTTTTATGGACGAATGCAAAAAGAGAGCCTAAAGAGAACGTTGAATATGCTGGAGCGAAATTTGATGTGATTTGTGAATTGAACGACGAAGAAGTACTAATAAAAGATTACGGTTCGCTAATGTTGACGATATGTAAATTAAAAAAGGGAGAGTAAAAATGAAGGGAGCTACATTAACACCAAAATTTGCAGCAGAATTAGCATCAAATGTTTATTTAGTTAAAAAGGCTGCTGGCCGAAGGGCATTTAATGCCGAATATAAAAATGCATTTAGCTTTGATGAAAGCTCGATGGCAAAGGGTAAAACAGGCGGTATAGTTGTCAAAAAAAAGCATGTGATGGCCTTTTTTGGGGTAGGGAAAGGAATTTATAAAGGCCAGGCATTTGTTGCAATCAAAGGTACTGCGAGTCTTTACGATGCACTTACCGATCTAAATGCGGGGGTACATTCAAGCCACACCGGGTTCAAAGTTCACCAAGGTTTTTATTATGCGTTAGATTCAATATTGATTGAGTTACGGCAATTTATTAGCGGGTTGAAAGGCGTTAGTGTCGTGCACTGTGTGGGTCATAGTTTAGGGGGTGCTGTAGCAACACTGGCAGCGGACTGGATTAAAGCAAATAGTGCAATCTCTACCGTTAAACTCTATACCTTTGGTAGTCCAAGAGTCGGGCTTGAAAGCTTCGCTGCGAAATGCGCTTCTCGATTAGTTGCTACGAATATACATCGTGTCTACCATCGAACAGATCCTGTTCCTATGGTACCGACCTGGCCTTTTTTTCATGTACCTATGAGCGATGGTTATTTACTCAATTCTCCTGTCTCAGTGCCGCCTTGGGAATACCATTTCATGAAGCACTATATTAGTTCTGCGAAAAGTGCAGGAAGCTGGAAAAGTATGGCAAGCAATCGTCCAGTAAGTCATATGGATTCGGCGATCGAGCGCTGGTTGAAGTCTGATGGCGTGGTGACTTTTGCAGCGAGCACGTTGGAAATATTAGATGCTGCCTTTATATATGTGATTAAAAAAGTAATGAATATTTCAGGCATTGCGATGGTTGTCGGTGGGGGAGTTACGTTGACCTTACTTGATCGAATGGCTATGTATATGGCGAAAGCTGCAAAAGCATCAAAAGATTTAAGTGTTTGGGTTTATCATCTCGTTAAAAAAATGGCGGCACTTATCGGTATTAAGGTCAAAGAAGGTATGGACTTTACGGTTGCGTTTATTCGTCAAGTTTTCATGAGTTTGCACAGAAAAATTTCTGCGATGATCTGGCGAATTGGTCAGGTAGTGGCTTAAGCAATATTTATCTAGAAATGGTTTTCGTGTTTGTAAACGAATACCTCAGTACCTCAGGGACAGATTTATTTATAGCTATTAAACAGTTAGTAAGTTCAAAGGCTTGAGCTTTACTGAACGCAGTTATTATGCATATTATTTAGCTTCCAAAATCGATGGCTTGGAGGCTTACCTGATAATTTGTCTATAACTTCCCTGTAAAAGCTAACAGAGGGTTGTGAATAATGTTTTATTTCTTTTGTAGTCATAACTTTTGATGAGCCAAGGGTATAACAGCTGCAATATATTTTTAGTCTTTCACCGTAATCCAGTTTCTTAGGATCAGCGCATTTTCTAAACATTTTATCGAGAAAAAACACTCTTTCTTCATCAGATTTTTTTTCAGCAATAATAATTTCCATGGAGTCACTTTCTTTTTTAGCGTTTTTAATAAAAACGTTTGCCGATTGTGTCGATGTCCGCTGATGAGCGGCTCTCCAAAAATTTTCACGCATTTGATATGTTGTAGCTGATTGGCAGCTTGCTAACTGAAGAAATCGCATAAACTGGAGATTTAAGGAGCTTTTAATTGCATTATTCGTAAGGTCTGAAAAAACATCGGTTAAGCTTTTTTTACCTTTAAAGTACCAGCTTTTAAATGATTCGTTCATTTCACTTAACTGTTGAGCGGTATCTCGTAGCTTATATGATTTAACGGCACTTTTATAAGCATCGTATTTATCGACAAAGCGTTTTTCTATAAAAATATTATGAACAACAGGTGCTTCTCGGCGTAGGACTTGGTCATACTGATTACTGTATGTTTTTTGAGTAACGTAACCTCGTTGTACAGAACTTTTAGGCAGGTAGTTTTTACAGTTATTTGAATATGCAATTTGAAATGCATTATAGTTTGCTTTAAAAAAAGTGATGTTGTTGATGTTTTTAAAATCACCATCAAATATTCTTCGTGCAGTATTAAAATTAGATAAATCTTTCCAAAAAGCATTAGCTTTATAAACAACATTTTTAGAATAAAACGATTTTATTTTCTTCTCAATGGATGCGAGGGCTTTCTCGTGATTGATTTTGCGTTGAAGTTTACCTAACTCAATCTGTTTTTCTTTATTAATACGTTTTTGGTTTGTTTTATTTATTTCCGCCATTTTAATCTGGCATTCTTTGGCATTTGTTTCTAACCGTTTGGCAGTTTTAGCTGAAGAGTAATTAAATATAGTGACTGCTTTTTCGGGTGATGGATATGGTTCTCCCCTTGAATATATCCACCGTCCTTTTCTAGGGCCACCTGTGGCGACAACAAAATGGTCTTTTTTGGTGTAGCCGACAGTTGTATTATATTTATTTTGTGAGTTGTAGTAATGAAGCATAGAAATAAATTTTTGTTTTGGATTATATTTTTGTATTGAGGGGAGTAAATCTTTCTCAAATATACGAAGGTTATCTTGTTTATATTCTTTATTGTAATAAATAAAGTTTTTTGTTGTTGCTGCATTAATTTCATGGATCGCAATAAAATATTTTTTGTTGTATGACAAGTAATAATTTGTATTATCGATTGAAGAAATATAATTACCGTTACAAACTTTTTGCAGTAACATTTGTTTATTTTTTTGTATAGCAGAATTATCTTGAGCGGCTATAGGAAAAATAAATACGTAGTTCAAGATTGAAAAACATAGTGATGTGATGAATACTTTTTTTTTCATTTTATCCTTAGCTGAGAGTATCCTTTATTTTAAGTGCGTGCTTTTAAATAATGGTTAATATCAGTCTTTAATAAGTTCCTTTGTTTTACCTTACTGAGAACGAGCACTATGGTCAAGAGATTGAAAAGTTAAAGGGGGCAGAGGTACTCAAGAATATTTATCATTTATATTTTTGATCACTTTTTTATGGGGATGCTTCAGAGCTTGGTCAGCCCTCTGCATATTCTTGAAGGTTTAGCCCGAGGCGAGGCATTCATTAGAGATAACCGTAATTTAAAAAATCAAGATATCGAGAATTAATTGTTGATCCTTGTCGTATTTTTTATCATTTTGAAAAAAACACATCTATATACTTTATTTTATGCGAAGTGGAAGAAAACTTAAAAAATATTTACTAAATGTAAGAGTAGAAGAAAGCAGCTAATACATATGAGTCGATCTCGAATTATCTATGTTAATTAGTATTGTGATTTGACGCTTTTCTTTTTGTCTTTTTGTGCTTAAATTCAGTGCAATAATTTGTTATTATAGCAATCCATTTTTCATTCATTACCCTCAATTTTTACGGTTTATTATGAGCAAGCAACGCAAAGCAGTTTCACTGATTTCGGGAGGCCTCGATTCATTATTGGCGACAAAAGTTATCCTGGATCAGGGTATACATGTTGAAGGGATTAATTTTTTCACCGGTTTTTGTGTTGAAGGTCATACCCATGCCATTCGTAAACAGGATAAAGATAAAGTAAAACGAAATAATGCATTATGGTCGGCTGAAAAATTGGGCATTAAATTACATATTGTTGATGTAATTGAAGAGTACAAAGATGTTTTGTTAAATCCAAAACATGGTTACGGACAAAATATGAACCCTTGCCTGGATTGCAAAGGTTTCATGGTTAAAAAAGCAGTTGAGTGGATTAAAGAAAACGATTTTGATTTTATTATTACCGGTGAAGTGGTTGGGCAGCGTCCGATGTCACAGCGTGCGGAGACTATGCCAATCATTCAGCGTGAGTCGGGTGCGGGTGATTTGTTATTACGCCCTTTAAGTGCAAAAAATTTACCAGAGACTTTACCGGAACGAGAAGGATGGGTTGACAGAGAAAAGTTACTCGACTTTAGTGGTCGTACTCGCAAACCACAAATGGCATTAGCAGAAAAATTTAATTTTGAAGGTTATGCAACTCCTGCTGGTGGTTGTTGTTTCTTAACCGATAAAAATTATTCCGATAAGTTGGTTGATATGTGGGAACATCGATCAAGTCGTGATTATGAGCTTGATGATCTTATGATGTTAAAAGTCGGCCGTCATATTCGTCCGAATGAAAATTTTAAAATGATCATCGGGAGAGAGCAGGGCGAAAACAAATTTATGGAAGGCTACCGTAATGTGTATCCTTATATACACAGCATAAGTCACAATGGCCCATTAACTTTATTAGATGGCACAATTTCAGATAGTGATGCAGAGCTTGCTGCACGTATAGCCGCACGATTTGGACAAGGACGTGATGCAGATGAAGTTGAAATGGTAGTAAATTATCCAGATGGAAAAGAAACTGTAATAAAGGTAAAACCGATGCCTAAAGATGAAATTCTCGATGCGTGGTATGTGTGAAAATAATCTGTCATTGCGAAGGAATGCAATGACTGAAGCAATCTCATGGTATGAGTGTATGAACTGGAGATTGCCACGTCAGAACTAAAAACTATTGTTTTTAGTTCTTCCTCGATGCCAGAAAGTGCGGAGCAGGTTAGGGTAATACTGACGAAACGCAGAGCGGTTCATTAAGTGCAATGACGGAGTAAATTAATTTCATGAGTAAACACACATTAGATGCAAAGCGTTTATTATGCCCAATGCCGGTTATTCGCACTCAGGATAAAATTAAGACTCTGGTCAAGGGTGATATTCTTGAGGTGGTGTGTACCGATCCTGGTGCGTTACAGGATGTACCGGCATGGTGTCGCATAAATGGACATAAAGTTTTAGAGACTAAAACAACGGATGATGAAGTGTTTATTATTATTGAGGTTCATGGTGTTTAGAATACAGATGTTTAGGGTCGAGATGTTGGAGGTCAAGAAACATGGCACAGGATCATAATCCGGCTGTTGATGATCAAGGTAATGTTTTATTAACATCCAGTCAGCGTTTTAAGGATACCATCCGGGTAACACTGGTTGGTTCCGTTGTTGATTTGCTTTTAGGCGTAGCAAAAATCTTTATTGGTTTTGCTGCACAATCACAAGCTTTAATTGCAGATGGCGTGCATTCGTTATCCGATTTAGTAACGGATGTTGCGGTTTTATATGCGGCAAAACATTCACATCAGGAAGCAGATGCAGATCATCCATATGGTCATGGCCGAATTGAAACCGTTGTTACCGTTGGTTTAGGTATCGTGCTAATCGGGGTAGCGATCGGTATTATGATTGATGCAACCCATCGTTTGTTTAATCCGAATACTTTACTGTCACCGGGTATGTTGGCATTAGCGATTGCGATTGTTTCAGTTATTGCCAAAGAGGTGATTTATCAATACACCATGGTGGTGGCGCGGCGTTATCGTTCAAATATGTTAAAAGCCAATGCCTGGCATAGTCGCAGTGATGCTATTTCATCAATAATTGTGGTGATTGGCATTATTGGCAGTATGGCGGGTCTAATCTATCTTGATGCCATTGCTGCCATTGGTGTCGGTATTATGATTGCAAAAATAGGCTGGGATCTGGCCTGGCACAGCCTCAAAGAACTTATTGATACTGGTCTTGAAACAGAGCGTGTTAAAGAGATTGAAAAAAGTATTCTTGGGGTCGATGGAGTGACAACACTACATATATTAAGAACAAGGCAAATTGGAGCAGACGCCCTGGTTGATGTACATATTCAGGTTGAACCCTACATCAGTGTTTCTGAAGCTCATTATATTAGTGAAACTGTACGCAGTAAGCTGATAAATGAGATTGAAGAAGTGATAGATGTGATGGTGCATATTGACCCCGAAGACGATGAGCATTTAGCTGAAATCAGTAAATTGCCCTTAAGACGGGAAATGTTACAAAAACTGGAGTCAGCCTGGGCTAATGTGGAGGAAGCAGAAGAAATCAAACAAATCACTTTGCATTATTTACAGGGAAAAATACAAATAGAACTTTTGTTACCACTGGCAATTCTGCATAATGTGCGCCCGGATGCAGAAAAAGTAATAGAACAGCATTTTAAACAGGCGCTGGAAGATGTAGAGGAAATTGAGCAAGTTTCGATACATTATTGCTGATTATTAAAATCATGCACAAATTTGGTGCGGCTAGCAGTCAGTTTGCACCAAAACGGAAATTACAAAGGGTTTTAAGAATAATATAAAGATAAATTTATATAAAAATCAGAGTGTTAGCTAACAATAGTGGGTGGCACGTTTAGTGCTCTTAATAGCTTAAATTAATTATAGCTTTTATATAAATTACATTATTTAAATAAATTTTTATCAATACTTTTAGGAAATTGGAGAAATTACATGTCTGACAATGTATTAAAAATGGTCAAAGATAACGGAGTTAAATTTATTGACTACCGTTTTACTGATAGTCATGGTAAAGAGCAACACGTTTCTTGCCCGGCTCATACTTTAGATGCTGATGTATTTACTGAAGGCAAGATGTTTGATGGTTCTTCCATTGCAGGTTGGAAAGGTATTAACGAATCAGACATGATTATGATGCCTGATGCGTCAACGGCCGTAATGGATCCGTTTGCTGATGAACCTACATTAATTCTCACTTGTGACATTATTGAACCTGCTACTGGTCAAGGTTACGAGCGTGACCCACGTTCTGTTGCGAAGCGCGCAGAAGCGTATTTAAAATCTACTGGTATTGCTGACACGGCTTATTTTGGCCCTGAACCAGAATTTTTTGTTTTCGATGATGTACGTTGGAAAACAAGTATGAGCGGCATGTCTTATGAAGTTGATTCTGATGAAGCAGAATGGAACTCAGAAAAAGTTTATGAAGATGGCAACATCGGTCACCGTCCAGGTTTAAAAGGGGGTTACTTCCCGGTGCCACCTGTTGATTCATTAAACGATTTACGTGCTGCAATGTGTTTAGCAATGGAAGAAATGGGTGTACCTGTTGAAGTACATCATCATGAAGTTGCAACTGCGGGTCAATGTGAAATTGGTACCGAGTTCAGCACACTTGTTAAGCGTGGTGACTGGAATCAAATTTTAAAATACTGTGTTCATAACGTTGCTCACATCTATGGTAAAACAGCAACGTTCATGCCTAAACCATTAGTGGGTGATAACGGTAACGGTATGCACGTTCACATGTCTTTAGCAAAAGACGGCCAAAACTTATTCTCAGGTGATGAGTACGGTGGCTTATCTGAAACTGCTCTTTTTTACATTGGCGGTATCATCAAACATGCTCGTGCATTAAACGCATTTACTAACTCTTCAACGAATTCATACAAACGTTTGGTTCCTGGTTTCGAAGCCCCTGTTATGCTGGCATATTCTGCACGTAACCGTTCAGCTTCTATTCGTATTCCTTTTGTATCGTCTCCTAAAGGACGTCGTATCGAAGTACGTTTCCCTGATCCAACTGCGAACTCTTACTTAGCTTTCTCAGCAATGTTAATGGCAGGTCTTGACGGTATCCAAAACAAGATTCACCCGGGTGAAGCAATGGATAAAGATTTATATGACTTACCAGCAGAAGAAGCAGCAGCTATTCCACAAGTTTGTCATTCATTTGACCAGGCTTTAGAAGCATTAGCAGCAGATCGTGACTTCTTAACGGCAGGCGATGTATTCACTAACGATATGATTGATGCCTTCATTGAGCTGAAAGAAGAAGAAATTCAACGTTTACGTATGTCTACGCATCCCGTTGAGTTTGATATGTACTACAGCTGTTAAGTTTTACTTAAACGCTTTAAAAACGCCTCCTATATGGAGGCGTTTTTTTTGCAAAAATATAGCCTTAAATCGTAGCCCGAATGAAATGTAATCCGGGAGCCTATGCAAAATCATCCTGGATTTCGCTACGCTGCATCCCGGCTACGTTTATTTGTTCTTGTTTATATTGAACCTGTTGGCTATGCTATGAGTATGTCTAAATTTATTCTTATATTAATTTGTATTTTTATATCTTTTTCAGTCACAGCGGAAACGGTTTATAAAAAAACAAGTCCAGACGGTAGCGTTGAATTTACCGATCAAAATTTAATAGATAGCGAAGAAATTAAAATTCGTAAACCAACAACTTTTCATGCTCCACGTTTACCCAGGTCAAATTTACCCACTAAAAAATTGAAACCAACATTCAATTATTCACTAACAATAAATCAACCACTAAATGACTCGATTTTAGTTGGCCAAAAGGATGTGTTGGTATCAGTATCAGTTAAACCTGATATTGCTCGTAATGGTCACCTAATTCACTATCAACTTGGTGGCCAATCAATCGTAAGTCGAAATATGTCCGAGACATTTAAGAATGTTTCTCGAGGAACATATAATCTTAATATTAGTATCGTTGATGTTAACGGCAACATTGTTGGTCCTGTTGCAACAATAGTATTTCATATGAAACGTTTTTTCAAAAAACCAACGCCACCACAGCTGCCTAAAAAGAAAATAAAAGCACCATAATTTTCTCTCGCACCAAAATGGTGCATTATAAATCAATTTGTAATATCCTATTGTCAGGCAATAAGAAATCAGCTTTACTGATCTGTTTAAGCATACTTTAACCTATTGTTTTTATTGATTATTTTTGTAATATTTTTGTCGTTAAATAAGTGGCAAATATCTTACTTGGCTTGGTTTTTGCTCAAGTATATTTAAGATTAAAAGGAACTCTATGAATAAACAGCTAGAACTGCAAAAGCGTGTGCTAGAAGGAATGAGTACTGTCGTTTTGCTGTTTGATGTGGATTTAATTCTGAGTTACATCAATCCTGCCGGAGAAATGTTGTTTGAGCAAAGTGCGCGGCACATGTTGGGCTTGCCTTATGTGGAATTAATTCAGCATCGGGATGAAAACTCAGCCAGTAAGTGGATTGATGAGATTAAATCAGGTCAATCTTTCACCCGTCATGAAGTGCCTTTAGTTTTGTTTAATGATAATGAAGTTACTGTTAATTTAACGATTTTACCTTTAACAGACAGCGAGGATAAAACAGAATATTTATTAGAAATTATACCAATAGAACGCTGGTTACGCATAACGCGTGATGAACAGCGTGTAGAACAACAGGAAGTAACGCAAGAAATTTTGCGAGGCCTTGCACATGAAATAAAAAATCCTCTAGGTGGTTTACGTGGTGCTGCACAATTACTGGAAAGGGAGTTACCTAGTCAGGATTTGAAAGAATATACACACGTTATTATTAGTGAAGCGGACAGGTTACAAGCATTAGTAAATCGCATTCTTGGGCCAGCAGGGTTACCAAAATTAAAAGATGTAAACATTCATGAAGTTCTGGAGTTGGTAAGAAGTCTGATAAAAATAGAAGTAAAGGATGGAATAAAGATACACCGGGATTATGATCCCAGTGTTCCAGATGTTAAAGCCGATCACGATATGTTGATTCAAGCCTTATTAAATATTGCGCGTAATGCCTGTGAGGCCTTAGGCGGCGAAGGCAATATAACTTTTAAAACACGTGTAGTAAGAAAATATACTATCGGATTAAAGCGGCATAAGTTAGTGGCATGTATTGAGGTTATAGATGATGGGCCAGGTATACCTGCAGACATACGGGAAAAGATATTTTTTCCAATGGTGACAGGTCGTGCTGAAGGAAGCGGTTTGGGTTTAGCTATTTCCCAGTCATTAATACAACAACATGATGGTTTAATTGAGTGCCAGAGTGAACCGGGTCATACCGTGTTCTCTATTATATTACCGATTAACTAAAAGGTGAAACGAAAGTATGGCTGTTAATGTAAACAAGGAAAGTATTTGGGTAGTTGATGATGATCGCTCAATACGATGGGTATTGGAAAAAGCTCTAACAAAGGCAGACATGGAAGTGCGTACTTTTGAAGAAGCAGACAGCGTTATTCGTGCATTAGAGCGCACCCAGCCTGATGTCATTATTAGTGATGTACGCATGCCAGGAATGGATGGTCTGGCTATGCTTGATAAAGTACATGCTAGTTATCCTGACTTACCTATTATTATTATTACCGCCCATTCTGATTTAGATAGCGCAGTTTCTGCTTATCAAGGTGGCGCGTTTGAGTATTTACCAAAACCCTTTGATATAGATGAAGCGGTTGAACTTACGCGTCGAGCAGTGAAACATCACAAAGAAATATTGAATGAAAATACAGTTGAACCAGTAAAAGAAACTGAAATTATTGGAGAAGCAGCTTCCATGCAAGAAGTGTTTCGTGCCATTGGTCGTTTGTCTCGCTCGAATATAACGGTGTTAATTAATGGTGAATCCGGTACAGGTAAAGAATTGGTTGCAGAAGCATTACACCGCCATAGCCCTCGCGCAGAAAATGCCTTCATTGCTTTAAATATGGCGGCGATACCACGTGATTTACTTGAATCAGAATTGTTTGGTCATGAGAAAGGTGCTTTTACGGGAGCACAAGCATTACGTAAAGGTCGTTTTGAACAGGCTGATGGTGGGACTTTGTTTTTAGATGAAATTGGCGATATGCCAGCAGAGTTACAAACGCGTTTATTACGCGTTTTAGCCGATGGTGAATTTTATCGCGTGGGCGGACATAGCCCGGTAAAAGTTGATGTCCGTATTATCGCAGCAACTCATCAAAATCTTGAAGAGCGGGTAGAGAAGGGGGATTTTCGTGAAGATTTATTTCATCGTTTAAATGTTATTCGCATTCATATTCCCGCGTTACGTGAACGGCGTGAAGATATTGGCTTACTGATTCGTCATTTTTTACAAAGTGCTGCAACAGAATTAAATTCAGAAATTAAAAGTCTTGATGATGAGTCATTAAAATTTTTACAAAGGCTGGAGTGGCGCGGAAATGTCAGGCAATTACAAAACACTTGTCGCTGGCTAACTGTTATGGCTCCGGGACAGGAAATTCACATAGATGATTTACCTCCTGAATTATTAAATAAAGAAACAAAATTACAAATGAGTGATGACTGGATAAAAGTTTTACAATATTGGGCAGAGCAGCAATTAGCCAATGGTGAAACTAATTTGTTTGATAAAGCGACACCA
>VAPK010045266.1_pt1 | contig 24071 bp, 24 predicted proteins | sample 3395031 | NCBI WGS metagenome assembly VAPK01 (sample SAMN08290443, study PRJNA428436) | hydrothermal vent metagenome | isolation source: Deep-sea hydrothermal vent chimney 1 | place: Pacific Ocean: Juan De Fuca Ridge
AGACACTTTTTTACAAGCCATTGTAAATAATTCCTTTTAGACCTTTATCCTACATGATTCTTAGCTGAAAAAAAGCACCCGTTTTTACCATTAACTCGGATTTGGTGATTCATTCAATTCCGATAGTACTCAGGGGAAGCAATTTGCTTTTGTTTTACCCCAAGGTGAATATGAATATTTTAATTTCCTTGCTCGCCACACCTACGTAGACCCCATTTCAGGTGCGTCATATACTAAAATCTGGAACCCTGAACAGGATTATTCAATTCCTTTTAAAGTCGAAGCTAACAAGGTCAATTATGCTGGGGAAATAAAGGTCGTCCCCATCATTGGAGAACGGATGGTTGAAAACATATCACAGTCCAAAATGGGACTACCTGATGATGAAAATCCGAGGTTACGCCTGGAAACTTTTACCGCAGGAGCAATATGGGAAATCAGCAACCAACAATCTCGTGACGTTTCTTCTCTTCGGAAACACTACCCAAGCTTAAATTGGAATAATATTAATATCATCATTCCCAAAGTTGAAGATATTTCTGTTCCTGAACTTATCTTCCTAAAGTAAAAAAAACACATCCAATAAAAAGCCCCTGTATTGAATTCAATACAGGGGCTTTTTTATATATGCTTTCAACCTTATCTTAGTGCGATAATCTCTGTTCGGCCTTTCGCCTCGATGGTTACTTTGCCTTCTTTTGCCAACCAACCGATGGCGCGTTGTACCACTTTCACATCCAATTTTGTCTCTTTAGTGAGTTTCGTCGCGCTACTCACACCATGTTCATTTAAATATTGCCACAACGTACCCGCTGCATGTCCAATTACATCTGCCATTTCTATTATATTTCCGCTTAATTAAATCAATAAAATAAAGCAACGCTGCTCTATTTTTGGCATATTCTAATACAGAATTCATGCACCCGTATTATTATTTCCCCACACAAAAATTCGAGAAAATCTCACCTAATAAATCATCTGTTGTAAAATCGCCGGTGATCTCACCGAGCGCCTGCTGCGCCTGTCTAAGCTCTTCAGCAAGTAACTCCCCCGCACCCGCCTCAGTCAAACAACGATAACCCGTTTCAACCGCATTACGGGCGCGGGCAAGTGCATCTAAATGCCGTCGTCGGGCGATAAACACGCCTTCCTGCTCGGGATGAAAGCCTGCTGCCTCACATAAACGCTGCTCTAATAAATCTAAACCTACCCCTGTTTTCGCAGAGAGGTAAAGAATAGTTAAGCCATTTTTATCTTCTCGTCGTGGTTTTCCGTTATTTAAATCAATTTTATTTTGAATCAAGGTAACCGTTACATTGCTCGGCAAACTCGCCAAAATAGCCGCATCATGACGCGCATCATCACTAATCAGCAACACATGGTCCGCCTGCAAAATCTCTGCTTCCGTGCGTTTAATCCCTTCTTGCTCGACCACATCCTGTGTCTCATGCAAACCAGCCGTATCTGAAATCCGCAATGGCAAACCGGCCAAATGAATTTGTTCTCGCAACACATCGCGTGTCGTCCCGGCCACATCGGTTACAATTGCCGCATCATGTCCTGCCAAGCGATTATGTAAGCTTGATTTTCCTGCATTCGGCCGACCCGCCAGCACCACGCTAATGCCTTCTCGCAACAAACTACCCTGCTGCGCGCTCGCCGCAATCGATTCTAGCCGCACAAGCAAAGCTTGCACCTGCTCACCGACTTTTGCCTCAGCTAAGAAATCAATTTCTTCATCACTAAAATCAATTGAAGCTTCCACAAACATGCGTAATTCAATCAACTGACGTAATAAGTTATTTATTTGGCTTGAAAACTCACCTTGTAAAGATCGTACTGCACCACGTGCCGCTTGATCGGTCGCGCTATCGATGAGGTCTGCAATTGCCTCGGCTTGTGCCAAATCAATTTTATTATTGAGAAATGCCCGCTCAGAGAATTCACCTGGCCGCGCCATCCGCGCACCAAGGCTGATGGCCCGTTGGCATAATAAATCCAATACAATCGGACTGCCATGCCCTTGCAATTCCACCACATCTTCGCCAGTAAATGATGCCGGATTAGGAAAGTAGAGCACTAAGCCGCTATCAATTACCTCGCCTTGTGCATCATTGAAAGTGGTGAACTGAGCAAAACGTGCCGGCGGTAATTTACCGCAAATTTTTTCTGCAATCGCCGCACTCTGTGGCCCAGATAAACGCACCACACCCACGCCTCCACGACCTGGCGCCGTTGCCACTGCAGTAATTGTGTCTGTGGTCATCGTTTACTATCTCACTCAAAACAAGCTATGTCATCCCGATGCCGTTCGTCCTAAGCCTGTCGAAGGAAGCGGAGGGATCGTAAATATATAGAACTAAAACATATTTAGATTTTGTCTCAGAGCAAGGCAAGATTACGTCATCTCGAGCATCGCGAGAGATCTTCGGTGTTAAACCAAAGATCCCTCTCTACGTTCGGGATGACATTTTTAAACTAAAGAGCTCCGAGCTTTTTCGTTATATACCACTGCTGTGCGATGGACAATAAATTATTCACCACCCAATACAACACCAGCCCTGCAGGGAAGAAGGCAAAGAACACCGTAAAGATAATCGGGAACGCTTTCATCATTGTTGCTTGTGCCGGATCTTGTGGCGGTGGATTCAATTTTTGTTGGAAGAACATACTCAAACCGAACACAACGGGCAATACAAAGAAAGGATCCATTGCCGTTAAATCTTGCAACCACAAAATAAATGGTGCTTGTCGAATCTCCACGCTCTCAACCAATACCCAATAAAGCGACAAGAATACAGGCATCTGCAATAAAATTGGCCAACAACCGCTGAGTGGGTTAATTTTTTCTGTGCGATATAAATCCATCATCGATTTACTATAGGCTTGCTTATCATCACCGTGACGTTCTTTTAATGCCGTCAATTTTGGTGTTAGTTTACGCATGGATGCCATTGAGCGATAGCTTTTTGCTGAAAGCTTAAAGAATATGGCCTTCACTGAAACCGTCAGTAAGACAATTGCCCAACCCCAGTTCCCCGTCAGCTTATGAAACCACTCTAATAACCAAAATAACGGTTTTGCAATAATCGTAAACATACCGTAATCAACTGATAAATCTAAGTTCTCTGCCGCTGCAGTGAGGCGTTCATGTTCTTTAGGCCCTGCATATAAGCGAAAGCCGGTTTGTGCCGTTGCGCCTTGTGCGACAGATAACACAGGCATCTTCACACCTGCCGTGAAATTACCGCCAGATAACGCCTTACCATAAAATATTTTTTCTTGTTCATCAGCATTGGGCAACCATGCTGCCACAAAATAATGCTGGATCATCGCCGCCCAGCCTGTGTTTGCAGTCTGATTATAACCATCATCTTTCAAATCACCAAAATCCACTTTCTCATAGGCTTCATCACCTGCAGAGAAAACGGCACCCGTGTAGGTATATACAAAGCCATCACGCTTGTCTGAAGGCTCTTTACGATTAAACTGGGCATAAGGATAAGCCGAAAAAGCAGCATCAGAGCCATTCTCAATTTGGTAATCTAACTGGATCTCATAGCTATCGCGCGTAAACGTATAGGTTTTTGTTACGATTACGCCGTTATCGCCCTGCCATTGGAAAGGCACCGTTAGACTCTCTGCAGTATCGGCCAAGGTATAGCTTGTTTGTGCCACCGTAAAGGCATCATAATGATTCGGTACGGTTACTTGGGAACGTAGCCCTGTTTGGCCAACAAAAAACACATCTGCCGTGTTATCCATCAATTGTACAGGTACATCGGGTGCAGTAGATTCAATAGGATATTGGCTCAATGCCAAGCGTTGAATGTCCGCCCCCTGTTTACTGATATAAATATCCAAGGTATCGGTCACCACATGTACCATCTCGCTATTCATTTCGGCGGGTGCCGTTATCGCGGATACACTGTTATCCAATGAAGGCAAGCTCGATAAATCTTCAGCCGTACTCATATTGCTCACGCCTGGCAAACTATCATCTCCACCACCTATTGTCACTTGCGCTGGAATATCGTCAGCCACCTGATTTGTTGTCGCCAGTTGACTGCGCGCGCCATAGTCTTTTTCCCATGCACTCCAAAGCAACATCGAGGTAGCCAGCAAGCCAAAAATAAGAAAGGTTTTAATATTATCCATTTATGATTCTTTATCTTTAAGGTTAGAAGAAGGCGGCACAGGATCATGCCCACCGTCGCAAAAAGGGTGACAGCGCATTATACGCCAAATCCCCAAACTACAACCACGAAACACGCCAAAGCGTTCAACCGCTTCAATCATATAATGGGAACAAGTCGGGGTGAATCGGCAAGATTGCCCTATCCAAGGGCTCAGCACAAACTGATATCCACGAACCAGAGAAATAATGATTTTTTTCATTGCGCTTTATTTTACTGCGCTTTTTTTCATTGCGCTGGTATCATTGCCGGCAACAGTTAACCAATGGCCTTGCAATGCCGTGTTAATTTGCGCTGCGCTGCGCTTGGTAATCTCTTTGCGGGATAACACCACCACATCAACACTGCCTAGCGGCGCCTGATGCGCCTGAAAAGAAGCGCGAACAAGCCGCTTTACCTTATTCCGCCCCGTCGCAAACTTAATATGCTTTTTGGCTATCGCCAAGCCCAATCGTGGATAGCCCAATGTATTTTCAACAAACAACACCGTCAACCCGCCGCCGCCTGTATGCGTGCCCTTTTTAAACACAGGCCCATATTGCGCAGGCCCGCTCAAACGCATCTCGCGACTAAATTTTGTCAAGATTATATGATTTAGATTTATAGTTTAATAACGTAACAATATTACGTAATTTTAGGTTTCGCGTGTTTAGATTCTGACGGGGAGCAAGGCATTTTTGCACGGAAAGCAGGAGCGCATACTAATGCGTGACTGCTTGAGTACAAAAATAACGCCGCACCACGTTAAAAGATGAATACGCTAAGCCTAAAATTTAGGCAGAGAGCTTAGCGCGGCCTTTTCCTCTACGTGCGTTGAGTACACGGCGCCCGCCAACAGTCGCCATGCGTGCACGAAAACCATGTGTGCGCTTACGTTTGATCGTGCTTGGTTGAAATGTTCTTTTCATCGTTCTGCTCCAAAAATAATCTTGCCGCTTCCCCATTCATACAGTGATCGGCGATGTTTGTGTTTCCACCCATACTTAAAATATCGGGCAAAAGGGCGCAAATTATAGTCGATCTGACCCCAGACGTCAATCAAACCAAGCCTTTAATTGAGATAAAAGTCTCAGCCGCCATCCAGAACAACAACGACATTTATTTTGGCCATTTTTTTATTTTTCGACCTGTTTTTTGTGTCATTATACGATAAGATAATCACTTACTCCTTCAAAAAACAAATCCTGCTTTATTTGTCAGGAACTGGACAACACTAAAGGAACCGCCGTGTCAGCACCCTTGTGGGAGAAATGTCTCTCTCATCTTGAAACCGAATTATCCGCGCAAGACTTGAATACTTGGTTGCGCCCCTTACAAGCCGTCGAAACCTCGACGAGCTTGCGCTTGCTGGCGCCTAATGCCTATGTACAGTCATGGGTGGCAGAGCAACTTTCTCCTAAAATTGATGATTTAATAAATGCGCTAAGCAAGGGTAAAATTAGTCAGGTCAATATTGTGGTCGGCCATGATGCACCAACGAAAACAAACGCGACCACGCAATCTAATAAATCCACCACCAAAGCACCTGCCGAAGGCTCCCCAATCAACCCTGCACAAACTTTTGACGCCTTCATTGAAGGCAAATCAAATCAGTTGGCGCGCGCGGCCTCACTTCATGTTGCAGAAAACCCAGGCAACAGTGGCTATAACCCACTTTTCCTATATGGGGCAACTGGGCTGGGTAAAACCCATTTAATGTTAGCTATCGGCAACCATATCAAGCAACAAAACCCAGATGCGCGTGTTTTATATTTATCATCTGAACGCTTTGTACAAGATATGGTGACAGCATTGCGTAATAATGCGATGGATGCATTTAAAATACATTATCGTAGCGCGGATGCGTTATTAATTGATGATATTCAGTTTTTTGCAAAAAAAGAACGCTCTCAAGAAGAATTTTTTTACACCTTCAATAGCTTGCTAGAAGATCAAAAACAAATCATCCTCACCTGCGATCGTTTCCCTAAAGAGGTGGCCAACCTAGATGATCGACTACAATCTCGCCTAGGCTGGGGGCTAACCGTCGCCGTTGAGCCACCCGAATTAGAAACGCGGGTCGCCATTTTAATCAAAAAAGCACAGCAGCAAGATTGTATTTTGCCCGATGATGTGGCCTTTTTTATTGCTAAGCGGATCCGCTCAAATGTGCGTGAATTGGAAGGTGCATTACAACGTGTCTTAGCCCATCATCGCTTCACACACCAAGATTTCTCCATTGATATGGCGCAAACAGCACTTAAAGATCTGATTGCACTACATCAAAAGCTAGTGACCTTGGAAAGTATCCAAAAAACCGTTGCTGAATATTTTAAAATCCGGGTGTCTGAATTATTATCAAAGAAACGCACCCGCTCTATTGCCCGTCCACGACAAATTGCCATGGCACTAGCAAAAGAGCTTACCCACCATAGTTTGCCAGAAATTGGCGATGCCTTTGGTGGCCGAGACCATACTACCGTTCTCCATGCGTGTCGAAAAGTAGCTGAATTGAAAGAAACTGATAGCCGAATTGAAGAAGATTATAACAATATATCTCGGACCCTTTCGAGTTAACCTTAACGAGAATTAAAGATGAAATTTACCGTTTCCCAAGAAATCCTACTTCGTCCACTACAATTGGTCTGTAGCATCGTTGAAAGACGCTCAACGTTGCCTATTTTATCCACTGTCTTACTAAAAGCACACGATAATAGTCTCTCACTCACCAGTACCGATATGGAGCTGGAAATTATCGCTACGCTACCCGTTAAAGTAGATGAGCCGGGTACGATTGCGATTCCTGCACGGAAACTCTCCGATTTCTGCCGCACGCTTCCGAGTGATGCGAGTATTAGTTTAAATAGTAAAGATAATAAAGCCGTGGTTCGCGCAGGGAAAAGTCGCTTTAGTCTCGCCACCCTGCCTAGCGAAGATTTTCCGAGCAGCGAAGGGGCTGACTATAACGATGAAATCACGTTAAAACAATCTGTTCTCAAAGCCCTGTTAGATGAATCAAGCTTCGCAATGGCAAGCCAAGATGTCCGTTATTATCTGAATGGTTTATTATTTGAACGCGAAGATAATCAGCTCCGTGCTGTCGCCACAGATGGCCATCGACTTGCCTACGGTAGTTTAGAATCGAATGATAAGGCAGCAGAAAAACACAGCATCATTATTCCACGCAAAGCTGTGATTGAATTAGGTCGCCTATTAGAAGAATCAGATGAACCCGTTAAAATTGCCTTCAGCTCACAGCAAATCAAAGTTGAATTGAATAATATTCACTTCACCTCAAAGCTCATTGACGGCCAATTTCCTAATTATGAACGGGTTATCCCACTCAGCAATGATAATGATAAAGTTGTGGTCGCTAATCGAGATGAACTGCGCCAAGCACTCTCCCGCGTCGCCATTTTATCTAGCGACAAACAACGTAGCGTTCGGATTAACTTAGAAAAAGGCTTACTCAAAGCCACGGTGACCAATCAAGAACAAGAAACAGCTGAAGAAGAATTGACGGTTGATTATAAGGGCGAAGAACTCGAAATCGGTTTTAATAACGGCTATCTGCTCGACTTACTCGGCGCCATTGACGATCAAAATGTCACCCTCACCTTCAGCAGTGATGGTGGTAGTTTATTAGTCACGCCAACCGCATCAGAAGTTGATCGGCAGTATGTCGTGATGCCGATGCGGATTTAACACTCATCAATTTAAAGTGATTATCCTAACGGTCTAGATTCCGTGACCATCACCGATAAACCTAGCTGATACATTTCAGCGGCCTCATCTGGCTTACCTTCAGCGGTAAGCACTTGTGCCAACTCTTGGTAAGTTTCGCCGCGAGACCCTTTCGCTAGGCTGCTCCGCAAATAGTCTTCGGCTTTTGCCCAGAGTTGGTTCTTTCGCGCTAACCGGCCAGCCGATAGCAATAACCACGGATTATCGGCCTGCTTTTTCAACCATTTTTCTGTTTTAGCTAACTGGCTCAACGAATCTCCCGATTCAATCTGACCATAACAATAAGCCAGTGAATCACTCCATTGCTTCCGCATGAATCCTTCGATCAATTGCAGCGCTTGGGATGGCTGCCCTTGTTGCGTTAGGCCTTTCACATAAGGCACCAATAACGCTTCAGTATGGCGGAGTTTCACCGGTGCGTCTCGCCAGATTGTAGACATCATTTCCCAATCTTCCCGCACCAAAGCATTATTCAATTGACCTGCTGTTGCATCGCCTGCCAATTCTTTCACTTCTGCGGCAGGTAATACATGACGCTTCCGCAGATCAGGCAACACATCTTGCACCCCTTGCCATTCATCTGAATCTGCATAAATTTGCTGTAAATTTTTCAATACTTGGGGATGTTTTGGCGCGGCTTCTCGCAAATATTGCAGGCTCGCAATCGCTTGCTCTTTCTGGCCGGCGGCCAATTGTAGTTCTGATTGCAATAACCCCACGGCTACATCTGCTTTCTCTGTTGTTTCTCGCGCAAGACGTAGGTAATTATCTCGTCGCTCCGACGCATCTTGATATTGTGCTGCACGCGCAGCAGCCATGTAATGTAGTAATGGTGTGTCGCTTTTACCCGCATGACGTACAAGTAAACGTTCTGCTTCTGCAAACCGGCCTTCTTCTAACGTAATCAAGCCCTTTGTTAGCGCTTTCCGCGCGCTTTGCTGTTTGCGATCTTCATTCCACTTACCCACTTCCTTCGGACTACGGCGCACTACACCCCAACTCCGAAATAACATATAAAGTAAGGTAAATAAGATTAATAACGCAACAACTAAAACAATAATTGAGGTTTCGATTGTCCAATCACCATATTTCAATAATACATAGCCTGATTCTTGTTTTGCTAATAGAACCAATCCCGTACCCGCGGCAAGGGCGAGTAAGACAATAACAATCAATTTCATTAATGATTACCCCGCTGATTTAACCATTGTAATGAGCCTGAAATATCTGGCAGGGTAACGGCAATTTTTTGCGCTTGTAGGTCCGTTAATGCTTGCACCATCGCATCTCGCTCTGCACCTGCAAAATAATCTTGCGTCCATTGATTTGCTGATTGCAAACTATCCGCGTAAATAGCTTCTTCACCACGCAATAATGCCAATTTTGCAGTATCTAATTTTAATCGTAAGTTTTGGTATAAAAAATAACGTTGTTCTGGTGCTAATACGGCTTTGTCGCCCTCCGTTTGATGACGAATAACAACTAAGGATCGCAACGCTTGCCATGCTTCTCCTGCTGCTTGCTCCCATTTTCCTTCTTCTGCTGCAGCATCTGTTGCAGATGCTTCTGGCGCCACCGCCGTTGATTCATTCACTTCAGGCGAAATCAGGATCTGCAAGCTATCAACCCGTTTAATCGCGCTTTGTAATTTTGCAGACAAGCCAACTATATCAACCTCTGGTAAAGCAGATAATGCCTGTATTTCATCTGCCAACAAGCTTCGTAATGGGAATAACCCAGGCTCACCGAGCGCTCGTGCCCGATCATCTGCCAATGTTAATGCTGTCTTCGCACCCGACACATCTTGCGCCAAGGCGGCACGATGATTGGCAAGTTTAATCAAATAACTTAGTTCTGCATGTGCCCACTCGGTGCGGGCATCAACATGTACACCTTGCGCTACCTTATTCGCCTCACTCATCGCGGTAAGCGATGCCACAGTTTGTTCATCTGCTTGTGTCAGCATATCCAATTGTGCCTGCATCAATGCCGCTTGTTCTGTCCATTCTGGTTTTTCTGCCGATGCGGCAACTTGTGAGGCGGCTTGTTCACTCATATTCGTTTGTAATGCTGTCATGCTTGTTTGGCTTGCCGCCACGTCTGTTTTCAACCCCTCCACTGCCGATTTTTGTTGCATAAATAGCCAACCTAAACCGCCTAAAGCTGCGCTTAATAGTAATGATAATAGGATCCATCCCGTTGCTTTTTTGCCATTGGATATTTTAGCTGCTGTGGTATCGGTCGACGGTGTGGCTGCTTTAGCTGTCGATTTCTCAGCAGACTTTACATCTGATTTTTTGGCCGGCGTTTTCAATGATTTTGCCTTCGTGCTTGTCGTTTTTTTCGCCGTATTGACTGTCTTCGTATCCAATCCATCAATGGCTTTTTGCACCCCTGTCTTTTTTTTCGCTGCTGTTTTTCTTCTCGCCATTTTCTATTCCTCCATCTTTATTCTACTCAGCGCCTGCATGACCGCATCATCACTCGCTCCTGAGGCTACTATAACCTGTTTGAACCCACATTGTACCGCATGCTTGCCAATCCGTTCACTGATCACAATCAAGGGTTGCTGTTGTATTTTGCGTTGTTGTGTTGCCAATAGGGTCTTCATATTGTCCAGACCGGCGATACTCGTCACGATAGCGCATGTCGCTTTATCGGCTTGCGCCACTTGCACCAAGGTGACTATTGGCAATTGCCGTTGATATACCTCAATATATTCGACAAGCGCACCGCGTGCACGTAAACCCGTTGCCAGCATCTCCCGCCCACCTTTGCCTCGCACAATCCATATCTGTTTATTTTCTATATTTTCTGAGGACAATAACGACAATAAACCCTCACTACTTTCCACTAATGGCTGTGCACTCACGGGTAATCCCGCCGCCTGCATTTCAGCAGCAGTGCCCGCACCCACCGCCACCAACTGAATGCCTGCGGGCAACTTACCTAGCCAACCCGCCACAAAATACGCCACTGCATTACGACTCACAAAAATAAGTATGCCCTGCGCTGCTAATACCGTCTCTGACCATACCTGTGATTCAATCGGTACAATCTTAATCACCGGAAATAAAATAGCTTCACCACCCGCTTGTTCAATTCGCTCACATAATAGCTGTGCTTGTTGCACAGGTCGAGTGACCAACACTTTTAAGCCAGAAAGCGTATTAACTATAGACATCGGCTAGGATCTTATCCGCACCTTGTGCGAGCAAACCTTCTGCCACCGCAATACCCAATGCCTCGCCATCCGTTGCCTTACCGCGTATTTCAGCGCGCAACATCTCGCTGCCATCAGGCCGCCCGACCAAACCACGTAGCCAAATCTCATCTCCTTCTAAAATCGCATAACCCGCAATCGGCACCTGACAACCACCCGCTAATCGCTGATTAAGTGCGCGCTCTGCAGACACCGTGATCCATGTATCCGCACAACGCAAAGGGGCAATTAAAGCATCCACCTCATCATCATCCGTGCGCGTTTCAATCCCCACTGCACCTTGCCCAATAGCAGGTAAGCTCTGCTCTGGTGTTAAAGCCGATCGGATCCGCTGCTCAAACCCCAAACGTTTCAATCCTGCCGCTGCTAAAATAACCGCATCAAACTCACCCGCATCTAACTTCCCTAACCGCGTATTCACATTGCCTCGCAGCGGTAACACCAGCAAATCAGGGCGATAGGTACGTAGCTGACATTCACGCCGCAAACTAGAGGTGCCCACCGTCGCGCCCTTAGGTAAATCATCTATTGATGCATAAGTGTTCGATACAAAGGCATCCCGTGCGTCTGCACGCGCGCAAATAACGGGCAAATGTAAGCCCTCAGGGAAAGCAACCGGCACATCCTTCATCGAATGTACCGCAATATCTGCATCGCCCGCCAGCATGCCCAATTCCAATTCTTTAACAAATAGGCCCTTGCCGCCCACTTTTGCCAACGGGACATCCAAAATCTTATCGCCCTGCGTGCTCATCCGCACCAACTCAACCTGCAATCCAGGATGCAATGCCATTAAGGCATCCCGCACAAATTCTGCCTGCCACATTGCCAGCGGGCTTTTCCGTGTTGCTATTTTTATTGTTCTATTTGTCATGCAGGTCTCTTAGCTTCATTAGTTTAGTAGTTGCTTGACGCATAAACTACATAGTCTGAATTTTACCATCATCAGGTGACTAACTAATAACCGCGTTATAATAGCGCCATTATTTCATGGCAAAAGACAAATAATCATGGCAACCTCTAAAAAACTTTCCTCCGCACGGCTAACGCAGCCCACCAATGCCTTTGTTGAAGAATTCACCGCGTCGGTTCAATTCGATCAGCGTATGTATGCCCAAGATATTCAAGGCTCCATTGCGCATGCCACGATGCTCGCAAGTGTCGGTGTATTAACCGATGATGAACGCGATCAAATTATTGCAGGTTTAAACACTATTCGTGGTGAAATCGAACGTGATGAATTTGAATGGTCAATTGCCCAAGAAGATGTGCATATGAATATCGAAGCACGGCTGATTGCGTTGATTGGCGAAGTGGGCAAAAAACTGCATACTGGCCGCTCTCGTAATGACCAAGTCGCCACCGATGTAAGGCTTTACTTACGGGACATGATAGTACTGATAAGGCCTGAACTATTCAGGCTGAAAGAAGCGCTGCTCAATGTTGCCGAACGTGAAGCTGATACCATCCTGCCTGGATTTACCCATTTGCAAACCGCGCAACCCGTCACCTTTGGCCACCATATGCTGGCATGGTATGAAATGCTGGTGCGCGATGCTGAGCGTTTGGATGATTGCGAAAAGCGCGTGAATTCATTGCCGCTAGGTGCCGCTGCATTGGCAGGCACCACCTTTCCCATTAATCGCGAGCTCACCGCTGAATTATTGGGCTTCGATCGTATCTGTTTGAATTCACTCGATGCCGTCAGCGATCGGGATTTTGCAATTGAATTTACCAGCTTTGCTTCTCTATTGATGATGCATCTATCGCGATTTTCTGAAGAACTGGTTATCTGGTCATCCGCGCAATTTGATTTTGTCGATCTCGGCGATGCCTTCTGCACCGGTTCCTCCATCATGCCGCAAAAGAAAAACCCAGATGTACCTGAACTCATCCGCGGCAAAACTAGCCGTGTGTATGGCAATATGTTTAACCTCTTCACCTTAATGAAGAACCAGCCATTGGCATATAACAAAGATAACCAAGAAGATAAAGAACCCTTGTTCGACACGATCGATACATTATTAGGGTCGTTACGCGTTTATGCCGACATGATGTCAGCCATAACCACCAAACCCGACAATATGCGCAATGCTGCCTTACGGGGTTATGCCACTGCAACTGATCTGGCTGATTATCTCGTGCGCAAAGGGGTTGCCTTTCGTGATGCCCATGAAGTGGTGGGTTTATCGGTTGCCTATGGCATCAAGCATAATAAGGATCTCTCCGAAATGAGCCTAGCAGAACTACAAACTTTTTCTGACCAAATCAGCGACGACGTGTTCGAAATACTCACACTAGAAGGCTCAGTCGCCGCGCGCGACCATTTAGGCGGCACTGCACCTAATCAAGTTCGCGCAGCAATTAAGGCAGCACGAAAAAAGAGTGCTAAGTTCTAGGACATTATAATGTCTTCTCCGATCCTACAACCCGCTGCCATTATGATGCTACTCACCATAGCTGTGTGGTGCTATATGTATTTCCTGCGTATTTCATTTTCGATTCGGCATAAGATCAGCCCGCAAAAAATATCTAGTCCTGAACGCATTAACGCAGTCTTGCCAGCACGCGTTAACCAACCTTCAAATAACTTAAAAAACCTATTTGAGCTACCTGTTATTTTTTATGCCATTTGTATCGCCTTACACGCAATGGAACAAACCGATTATTGGTTTATCGGCCTTGCCTGGGCGTTCACTTTATTACGCATATTACATAGTATTATTCACTGCACCAGCAATCAGGTGATGGTTCGGTTTTCGGTGTATATCCTATCCAGTATCGTGCTGTGGGTAATGGTTCTCCGATTTACCTTGCTCGCATTCTAAAGTAGACAAAACGTGAGCACGTATCCAACTAAGAAACCGAATATCTCTGTATTCTGGTTAATTGTCGTTATGTCGCTGATCTCAATGATTGGCCCCTTCGCGATCGATACTTATCTGCCCGCCTTTCCCGCGATTGAAGCAGAGTTTGCCGTCTCGCGCGCCCTGTTGTCTCAAAGCCTTGGTTTTTATTTAGGTGCCTTTGCCATCGCTACTTTATTCTGGGGCCCGATAACGGACCGATTCGGCCGAAAAAAAATAATTCTAAGCAGTCTAATGCTTTATTTATTAGCCTCTTTAGGTTGTGCCTTTTCCCAAGATTATAATCAATTTCTCTTGTTTCGTCTGATCCAAGGCGCCGCAGTGAGCGGTAGCACTGTTGCGATCAGGGCGATGGTTCGAGATGTTTTCGACTCCAACGAAGCGCAACGTGTGATGTCTTACACGACTATCTTTTTTGCCTTTGCGCCAGCCCTCGCACCCATTATTGGCGCTTGGCTACATGATACCTATGGCTGGCGCAGTATTTTCTATTTCCTAACGCTCTGGGGTGCCATCGCGGCAGCGCTTATTGTCGTTATTGTTTATGAAACACTGCCGCATGATAAACGCCAATCATTGCACCCCGCGCGCGTGGGGGCAGTATATTTTAGTATACTCAAACACGTTCGGTTTCAATCCATTGCACTTGCAGGCGGCATCAGTTTTGCTGGTTTCTTCCTCTTTATTGCAGGTTCACCCACGATTATTTTTGACTTCTTATCCTTAGGTGCCCATGATTATTGGCGCCAATTTGTGCCAATGGTATTAGGTCTAATTTTAGGTGCCTTTGTTTCTGCCAAACTCAGCCACCGATGGCCGCCGCAAGCAATTATCAGCCTTGCTTTCATCGCCATCGTGCTTGCATCGCTGCTCAATGTATTACAAGCTACTTTCTTATCCGCAACGATTATGAGTATCGTCACACCCCTAGTCATTTATGCCTTTGGCATTGGGTTGTCATTACCCGTCTTCACAGTGATGGCGTTGGATTGCTTTCCAAATAATCGCGGCAGCGCGGCAGCCGTTCAAAGCTTTGTGCAAATGATGTCGAATGCCTTAGTCGCCAGCCTAGTCATCCCGCTCGTCAGTGAGAGCTTAATGGCCTTTGTACTTACCCAATTGGCTTTTGTTATTATTGCCCTATTCTTTTGGATAAAAGTAATCTATGCACGCACCTAGAATCATACAATTCGGGCTTGTTCTCGCCACATTTCTCCTCGCTACGGGTTGTGCATCCGTGCATTATGACAATGTGGAATTTGATGACACAAAGAAAGTAACGCGGATCATCAAAATAGACCTCGTACAACAAGAAAAAATAGAAGCACTAGAAAAAGCGATATTATCGCTTGCTGACAATATTGATCCGCAAGAGGCCCAATTCGTTGCTTATGAAGGCATCGCCTATCCCATGGTGTTGGCAAATCAATACGATTTGGTCTCCTCACCGCTTTGGCAAAATGTATTGGTTAATTACGGCTATCGTGAAGCCGGTTTATGCTGGCAATGGACCCGAGACATGGGCAAGCAACTTGGGAAGAAGCCGTTAAAAACCTTATCCTTTCACCATGCCGTCGCTTTTCGTGGCAACCCCTGGAAAGAACATAATACGTTAGTGGTAACGGCTAAAGGAGAACAGGTTAAAACAGGTATCGTACTCGACCCATGGCGGCATTCCGGTATTTTATATTGGAATTTTGTGCCTAAGGACACCCAATACCCTTGGGTATTATTTGTTGAATAAGGTTACAGCGCGATTTCAATCGTAGCGGTTAAAAACAATACTGCCTTACCTGCTATTTTCACCCGCTCACCCACATTAACACAGCGCACTTCACCACCACGTTTTGGAATCTGTTTTGCAATCAAGTTTTCTTTGTCCAGCGCTTCAGACCAATAAGGAATTAACTGTGTAAAACTTGAGCCTGTCACGGGATCTTCATCAATCCCACAATTAGGCGCAAAAAATCGGCTCACAAAATCATATTCACTGCCCTGTGCCGTAATCACCACGCCTCTTGAATTTAAGGTCGCAAGTAATGCAATGTTTGGTTTGGCTTCTCGAATACTCTTCTCATCTTTAAAAACGAGGATATAATCTTCTGATTGCAAACACGCAAGCGGCCGCTCATCAAAGGCGGCTAATAATGCTTCTGGTATTGTTTCACATGAGATCGGTGGTTGCGATGGAAAATCCATTTCGAGCCATTGACTTTGCCGTTGTACTGTTAACAAACCACTTTTAGAATAAAAAGAGATGCTGTCTTGTTCATATCCTAGAATATTAAAAATTACAAAGGCGCTTGCTAATGTGGCATGACCACATAAATCCACTTCAGTGAGCGGCGTAAACCACCTGATTTCATAACCTGACGTTACCGGAACAAAAAAAACAGTCTCCGATAAGTTATTTTCTTCAGCAATAGATTGCATTAATTCATCCGGCAACCATGCATCTAATGGGCACACTGCCGCGGAATTTCCTTCAAAGCATTTATTTGCAAATGCATCAATCTGATAAAGATCTAATATCATCGTATCCTCATAATATTAGGAAGAAGTGGCGAAAATCATCGCCACTTCTTCCTCCTCTCTCCTACTGCCCTGCAGGCGGCATACTGGTATTGAAAATATCGCGATGCAATTTCCACTGCCCACCTTCCATTTTCCAAATCACGATATATTTTCCCATATCGGCCACATCACCGCCCTCAACAAATAAGGTATATTTTCCCACTTCATAGCGCGCCGCACCTAAGCCTTCCACTTCAAGTGTTTCAAGCTTCGCCTGTTTAATTCCAGCATCAAACACAGACTGCCATACAGCTGCCACGCCCGCCTTACCGTTTACAATATCACTGTGTGTTGGCATTAAAGAACCATCTTCAGTATATAGATCAGCCAAACCCGCTGCATCACCACGATTAAATGCCGCCACAAAGGCTTTATTTGCATTAATAATCTCGGTTTTCGCTTTTGCGTTGTGCTGCTCTTGTGACGCATTTACGCTGGCACAAGCACTAAATAATGCCGTTAAAAAGAGTATTGATGTCATTTTTGTTAATTGTGTTGTTTTCATAATGTTTACCTCGCTAATAAAAATAAAATGCTTTGGTCGCGACCTAAGTTATCCGCTTAGAATAGCGCCTCTAGCATAATATATGACCAGTCGTCTATAAATAGGTTCCGAAAAAATTTACTTTTTAAAATAATCCACCAATATACTGTCTCTACACGCCTCTAACGGCGCAACTGACTGCGCTATTTGCATTCGTAATAATGCCCCTTGCCATGCGTTTATCAACAAACCTGCCATCGCTTCTGCTGATAAATCATCTCTCACCTGCCCTGCTTGCTGCGCAGCCGAAAGTGCTTGCACAAATAAATCCTGATAACGATCCATCGCATCTTGCAAAGCAATCCGAATCACATCACTGTTATTGCCCAGTTCACCCATCAGGTTGCCCAACAAACACCCGCCCGAAAATTGCTTGGCCTGATACATCTCAATCAAACTATCAAGGTGCTGCTTCAATGCCGCCAATCCATCCATCCCTGAATCCTGCAAGAGTTGTTGTAGCTGCGTAATAACCGGTGAAATATAATGCGCCACAACCTCTGTACAAAAGGCTTCTTTACTCCCAAAATAAGCATAAAAAGACCCTTTTGGCACATCCACAGCATCTAATATTTCTTGCAGACCTGTCCCATGATAACCTTGCTCAATCAGCATAGAAACACCCTGATCCAGTAATTTTTCTCGCTTCGCTTGTTTTGTTAGTGTGCTCATAACAATATAATGAGACCGATCGTCTTTGTTGTCAATATTTATATCGTCCCCATAAAAAAACGACGATAAATTTATCGCCGTTTTTTGTTTTCTGAATTGAGCAACTAAAGCTTAAAAATCAAGCGTTGCGCCAATTTCATAATGGCGTTCTCTACCCGGGAAGAAGCGGAAATCACCAAAGGCAAAGTCTGCTCGATTTGCATATTCTGTATCCAGTAAATTCTTGATTTGACCATGAATCGTTAATCCTGGTGTCACTTTTGAGCTGACCCGGAGGTTGAGTAAGTCATGTCCATCATATTTAGCTGTATTTGCGGCATCGGTGTAATAACTACCGATGTGGCTCCATTCTAATTCAGCACGGCTATCAGTTTTAAAATTCCAACCCAAACGGATATTGGCAATGCTTCTCGGTGCTGTATCAATATCGTCACCACGTGTAATCGTTTGCGACACCAAGTTTGGCTTAGCCGCATGATTTGAATCATATTCATGAATGGCATAAGTCATGCTGGCACCAATATCAAATTGATTACCCAATGGCATACTAAGTGACGCTTCAACACCGCGGTGCTTGGTTTTGGCATCGGTGACGCTGTTGCCAAATGAATCCCGGAATGAGAAGTTCTTTTTCCGCATATAGAACGCAGAGACATCATAATCTAAACCGGAATCAAACCGACCACGAAAACCAATTTCCAAGTTATCGGCACGCTCTGAATCTAACGCAGCAATATCTTGTTTATTTTGAATGCGATACAAATCGGTTGTTTGCGGTGCACGTAATCCACGCGATAAGTTAGCGAACACACTTTGTGAATCAGACAGTTCATACACTAAACCTAGTTTTGGACTCCAATCATTAAAGGTATCATCCCGATCGCCAGGGCGTTGGTATAAACATGCTCTCTCACCTGTTTGTGCCTCAAAATCAGTGTAGCAGGGACTGCCATCTGCTTGTGTTGTGCCATCAGCAACATTATTATCGTAACTATAACGCGTATGTTCCAGACGTAATCCTGTCGTCGCTCTTAGTCGTTCCGCTAGTTGCCATTCTGCATGCACAAACGGCGATACAACTAATACATCTACATCATAATCAAAATGTACCCCTTGTTGACGCGCTTTGCCAAAGCTAAAGGAGCTGGCTTTTTCTTGTGTTTCTTTCAAGCTACCCTGCGTATAATCAAAATCCGTTCCCAAGATGATATTATGTCCACCTTCTAAGTCCATATAATAGGCTGTTTGCACACCAAGACTGTCATGTTCATTTTCTTCAATCGCTCTTGAAGGCAAAAAGTGTTGGCGGAATTCCATTTCATTGCTACGGAAATAAGGTGTAATGCTCAAAGTATTACCATTTGCCGTTTCATGATCCCAGCGCGTTGAAAGGCGAACTGACGACCAATCACGAAACGCATCAGGATTTTCATTTCTTTCCGTTACGCTGGTGCCGCGCTTATAAAGCTCATCATCGGTTTCGCTAGTGATAAAACCTGCTGTGTTTTGATTCAGGTTAAACGCAGAGAAGGTTGTTTTAAAGCTATCACCACTCGGTGCAAAATAATCATGCCGCGCTGTGATTTTTTGCTGGCCTAAGCTCGTATCATCGCGCCAACCACCATCATCCACACCACTAAAGCTCACACGATAACCATGTGCGCCTACCGTATTACTCACTGTAGCGCGCAATTTATAAAGGTCATCCGAACCCAACGTTAAATCCAAAGACCGTTCTAATTCTTCAGAAGGCGCTCGCGTTAACACATTAATCAAGCCATGTACGGCGTTAGAGCCATACAGCGCACTGCCTGGGCCGCGCACCACTTCAATACCGCCAGCTTGCTCAAAATGGGCTTCTGATAAGCCATTATTATTGCCAAATGCCGAAGAACGAAGCGCAATACCATCTTCCATAAACAAGAAAGCACCACCACCACCCGGGCCCGTTAACACAGGCGAGCGAAGTGCAACCGTCATTTCCCCACCGTCGCCACGCTGCAAATTCATGCCCGGAATACGCAATAAGGTTTCTTGGATATGATCGGCATTTAATAAATCAATTTCAGCGACATCCACTTTCGCCGTATTACCTGCTAAATCTAGTACCGCTGTTTCAGACCGCGTCCCCGTCACCACAATATCATCTAGGCTCAAATCTAAATCCGCTGCAGTTACTGGCACAGCAACGCTGGCACTGATGCATACAGCAATAAATGTGTGTTTAAATAAACGCATTTCTCTCTCTCTTAAATTATTCTAAAATATCGTTAGGCTGCGCATTATCACACACTCTAAGCAGTATGAACATCAGGAATTTCCTTTATATCAATAAGGATTGAAAATCCACTCTATAATCCCCATATAATACTTAACAAAAACAGATTGGAAACTTAGCGACACATGGAATACAAAGACTACTACCAAATTCTCGGCGTCTCGAAAACAGCCGATGCCGATACGCTCAAAAAAGCGTATAAAAAATTGGCGCGTAAATATCACCCCGATGTCAGCAAAGAAGCGGATGCCGAAGATAAATTCAAAGATGTCGGTGAAGCCTACGACACCCTAAAAGATCCCGAAAAACGCGCGCAATATGATCGCTTTGGCAGCAACTACAAACATGGCCAATCTTTCAATCCACCACCCGGTGCGGAAGGTGCAGACTTTGGTAGCTTCTTCGACAATATGTTCGCCGGTGGGGGTGGTTTTGGAGGTGGTCAACCACAATATCCTGCCGCCAAAGATATTCAAGCGCGCCTTAAAATCAGCTTAGAAGAAGCCTTTAACGGCACCACAAAACCTATTCGCCGCCCTAAAGCCACAGGCAAAACAGGCGAACTCACTGTTAAAATCCCTGCCGGTATTAGCTCTGGCAAAAAGATCCGTTTGGCCGGTCAAGGGGAAACAGGCCGAGGCGGAGATACGGCTGATCTCTATCTTGAAATCACGATATTGCCGCATTCGCATTATCGTCTAGAAGGCAAAGATATTTATTTGAATTTGCCTCTTGCACCTTGGGAGGCCGCATTGGGTGCAAAAGTGACCGTGCCCACGCTGGCAGGTAAAATCAACTTGGCGATTCCCGCTGGTGCACAAAGTGGCAAGAAGATGCGCCTCAAAGGACGCGGTTTGCCGGGCAACATGCCAGGTGATCAATTCGTCATCTTGCAAATCATCACACCACCCGCTGAAACAAATGAAGCGAAAGTATTCTATGAGAAAATGGCCAAAACAATGGATTTTGATCCCCGAACTGATCTAAACTCCATGTAAATTGTCATCCCGACCACAGCGAAGGGATCTTGTAGTCTTAAAGATCGCTCCTAGAGTCGAGATAACATCCTACTTTATATTAAGTCTTAAATTAAAAGGTAAGCATTATGCGTATCACCGCTATCCTCCTTTTGGCGCTCGCCGCCTTCGGCATCAATAGCTATTGCGCCACTGCTGCATTGCCTGCCCACTGGTTTGGCGATAAACAAGAGATGCCCTCACTCGCACCGATGTTAGAGAATGCCACACCTGCCGTCGTCAATATTGCAACGCGCAGCTATATCCGCCAACAAGATAATCCTTTGCTCAATGATCCTTTCTTTCGTCATTTTTTCAATGCGCCTGAACAACAACGTCAAAAGCAGCGTAGCAAACAAAGTCTCGGATCTGGCGTGATTATTGATGCCAAACAAGGCCTCGTGCTGACTAATAATCATGTAATTCAACGTGCTGATGAAATTACCGTTTCATTGCATGATGGCCGCAGCTTCCAAGCGGAATTAGTCGGTAGCGATCCCGCCACTGATGTTGCCTTGATCAAAATATCACCTAAAAATCTCACCTCCATCCCGCTTGCCAACTCAGATAAATTGCGCGTCGGCGATTTTGTCGTTGCTATTGGCAATCCCTTTGGACTCGGTCAAACCGTCACGTCTGGTATCGTCAGTGCGCTCGGTCGTAGCGGGCTTGGTATTGAAGGTTATGAAAACTTCATCCAAACCGATGCCTCCATCAATCCCGGGAATTCAGGCGGTGCATTAGTCAACCTACGCGGTGAACTGGTCGGTATCAATACGGCTATTTTTTCACAAGGGCAAAGTAGCGGCAGTGTCGGTATCGGCTTTGCCATCCCAATCAATCTTGTGCAACAAATCACCGAACAATTACTCGAACATGGCGAAGTTCAACGCGCTCATCTAGGCGTGCAAATGCAAGATATCAGCCCTGAGCTCGCTCAAGCCTTTGATTTAGATTCCACTCAAGGTGGCGTGATAACCCGTATCTTCCCTGGTTCCGCAGCAGAAAAAGCAGGTTTATTAGTCGGCGATGTCATCGTCGCTATTGATGGAAATCTGATGGAAAATGCCAATAATCTCCGCAATGATGTCGGCCTATTGCGTGTCGGCCAAACAATTACACTGGATATCCGACGAGATGGCCACCGTCGCACCCTCAAAGCCACGGTTGAGGCGCCTCCGCCTTCCCAAACCAGTCAAGCCCCCGTTCATCCAAAACTACTTGGTGCCACCTTTGGTGACATAGAAGATTCCTCGCCTTACTACGGCAAGATTGACGGCGTCATGACCTACTCCGTCGAAAAAGGCAGCGCCGCATGGATTGCAGGTCTGCGGCCCAATGATCTCATCACCTCCGTTAACCGAAAAGAAGTGAACGATTTGGCATCGTTTAAACCACTGGTGCGAGGCAATCAGCAATTACTACTCAACCTCATTCGGAATCAGCGAGGATTGTTTTTATTGTTGCGGTAAAAACGGAGAAATGGATAATTCGGTTGTGCATCATCATAACTAACGGAGTTATACACTCGAATATCCTGATTAAAAAAGTCGCCGCTGGCTAAGTGCTAATAGTTTTGTCGGAGAGAGCCGACAAGGAAGAATAAAGCACCCAGACCACCAACGACAACGAAAATAATAATTAAAAAAGCCATCCCAGAAAAACCTCTGGAATGCTTTTTTAGTAGACAATCCAAGGTGAAAACAATGAAAAATACATTATTGTTTTGTCCAAGTTTCTGTTCTACCAAATGCTGGGATACCGATATACCCCCTGATCTCCAGCGTTTCGTTATCGATTAACGCCGCCTTACATTTATAAGTTTTGCCATCATTGGGATCATAAATCCAACCACCAGCCCATTTGTCATTATCCTGGTATGCCAACTCACCTACTATTTGCAGGCTTAGTAGTGGGCGATCTCTTAACGTCGAATCTGAGTTATTAATATCTTTTCGATCTGGGTCGCCAGAGCCGCCTCCCAGTATTGTTCCAATATATTTTTCTTGCTGTAGGCTTATTTCTATTTGACCGTCACCAGCTTGATTAATCCAGATCCCCAATATATCCGCCTCCTCTGCACTAGTGATGCCTACAAAGCTTGCTAAGCTAAACGTTATTAGCATTAAAATATAGTTTTTCATTTTGTACCTCTCTTAGAATAAAAATTTATAGATAACCATCTGAGTTGTTATGTTTATGGTTCATCAAGGGTGAAGTTTAAAACAGCGCTTACGATCTTGTCTGATGCATCCAATGAAGCAAAATGGCCTGAATTACTTATCGTTTCTAATTGTGCATTTGGGATCAAGTTATGCACCTCTGCTCGTTCTTGCTGTGTTGACCAATCATGCTCAGCATAAAGCTGCAACACGGGGATCTTAATCTTGCCGTAATCTTTTCGTACGGCTTCCCATTCAGGAAAATACTTTATTAAGTTCATAAAGGCCTGATAGTGTCCTTGGCGGTTACCCACAGCATTCATTTCTCGTAATAGTTCTTTTGGGAAGTTTGCTCGTATTTCCACGCCGCCTAACATGATATTTCTAAACGTTGGTAGGGAGCGTAGCCTCCAAAAAGTACTGCCCAGTATGGGAATGCCTGAAATACTAAAAAGAAATCTACCAAACAGTGAACTACGATAAACGCCCCTGCCTTTATTATATTCATAGGAATCAATGGCAATAACCTGTTTGACTCTAGGATTGTGTTTTGCTGCCAACATCAATCCTAATGAGCCACCAATAGATTCACCCACGATAGTCGCATTTTCTATCTTCATATTGTCTAAAAAACCTTCGACTGTCCGCAAAAATAATTCAGGCACATATTCCGCTTTTGGAATGCCTGAAAAACCATGCCCGATATGATCCATTGCATAAACAGTGTGGTTTTCAGCTAATTGTGGAATAACTTTTTGCCACATATCAAGCTGCGTTCGTAGGGTGTGTAACAAAACGATTACGGGGCCTTTCCCT
>VAPK010167654.1_pt1 | contig 23983 bp, 24 predicted proteins | sample 3395031 | NCBI WGS metagenome assembly VAPK01 (sample SAMN08290443, study PRJNA428436) | hydrothermal vent metagenome | isolation source: Deep-sea hydrothermal vent chimney 1 | place: Pacific Ocean: Juan De Fuca Ridge
GTCCACCGAAGTAAGTTGTCTCACTTCCTGCTGAACCTACGCCTGAGAATGCTACTGCTGTTGCAGTGTCAGCATTCATAGCCATCTGTAACTGGCGTACACCTTCTCCCGTCATTCCTAATTTTAGGTTACGAGTGAATGTGTATCCTGATACAGTTGTTGTGGTTGTTATACCACCACTCTGTACTGTGCCTAGTTGAGATTGCAATGCTGCAATCTGTGCAACTAAATCATTAATACGCCCCTTCAACTCTGCAGAAGTCTGAGAGAAGGCAGAGAATGGCAATACAACAATAAAGATACCAATCAAAACAGTTTTCATATTTATTTTATTAACCATAATATTTTTATTATACACATTATAATACACGACTCTAGGTTACCAAACCACCCCGTCCAAAGATTTCAATCCAAGGAAATTTTATCCACAGGAAAATGATGTATGGTATACTAAAATAATCTATTTTTGATATAATTTAATGAGACACTTAGTATTTTGAAACATATTCCAAGTAAAAAATCTATCTTAGTAATTTTATTTTTTACCGTCATTGTAATGGGTGGATTTATTGTTTTTAATAGCTCTAAAAATCCATTAAATGATCCTATCGTTTTTGAAAAAAAACTAGACGAGACTCTAACTAAAACTTTTATAAAAACGCTTGAAGCAGATACAGACAATGACGGACTCAAGGACTGGGAGGAATCTCTATGGAAAACAGACCCAAAAAATCCAGACACAGATGGGGATGGAACACTAGATGGGGAAGAGATAAGAAGCAACAGAAACCCACTAAAGAAAGGACCCGGTGATGAAGCTAAACAAAAAAGTGAAAAGTCAACAAAAACAGTCTATAGAGAACCCAGTACAGTAACGGACACGGTACTAGAAAACTTTGTTTCAAAATACATTGAACTTAAAAATAGATTGAATGGCGGTAGCTTAGATGAAAAATCTAAAGTAGAATTAATAAATTCTACTTTAGATAACATAAAAACACCAAAAACACCAAAAACATACCAAGTAAACGACTTAAATATATCTGATGACACAGCTATTCGTTTTAAAAATTACGGAAATACATTTGTTGATATTCTTTCAAGATACCTAGAAGAATCAACTACCACTGAAAATGAGATATTGGTAATAAATAAAGCTTTTGAAACGGAAAACATGGAGTACCTTAAAAAATTATCGCCAGCAATACTAAAATACAAAAATGCCGCAAAAGAACTATCTGAAATAGAAATACCAGCCAGTGTTGCAAAAACCCATTTAAATATAATAAACACGTACGAATCTATCGCATTATCGCTTGAAGATATAGCAAAATCCTCCACTGATCCATTCCTTGGTCTTACTGGAGCGACAAGATACAAAAAATACATAGAGAGCATGGGTGTGTTTACAAAAGAATTACATGACATATTTACCAACAACAACATAGTATTTGAAGACAATGAGCCTGGTTCAATCCTTTTATTTAAATAAACCTTAAAGTGAACACAAAAAAAACAACATTAATACTTCTGTCTACAATTATTGTGATTGTGTTTTCTTTTGGATTATTTACAGTACCACAAAAAGCTGAGGCTGTATTTGTTCCGGTGGATGATATGGCTGGAAATATGCTGATAGGCACCACAAACGCGCAACTACTTGCTTTAAACACAATGACTAAGGCGGCTTGCGCGAAAAACATTGGACCCCTGTGTGTCCCAACGATAATTCCGTTTACAATGGACACTGTCACTAATTTCATCGCGAAACAAATGGCTAGTATTATGGTGCAATCCATGACACAGTGGGTAAAAAATGGTTTTGACGGAAGCCCTGCATTTGTTGAAAATCTTCAAGTTTTTGCGGAGCAACTTGCGCAAGATGTCGCAATAGAGCTGGCAAGTGACTACCTCGGTGCAGATGTATGTGATTTTTTCCCCGACATATCACTTGACATACAACTATCAACACCTCAAAGTCGTTTATTTGCCTACAAAGCAAGGTGTACAATAGATGATGTAATAACAGACGCTGAAGCATTTTATGAAGATTTCACGAGTGGTGACTGGATAACGTTTGAAGCATCTCTTGAAAAAAATAACAATCCATTCGGAATACTCATAACAGCACAAGAAGAGCTAGGAAGAAGAACTTCTGCAAAAAAAGACGTAGAAACACAAAAACTTTCATGGGGAAGAGGATTCCTTACAACAGAAGACCGTTTCGGAAACACATACACACCAGGAGCGACAACTGAAGCATACTTAGGTCTTGTAACAGGATATGACATACGGTCACTTGAACTTGCTGATGAATTTGATGAGCTTTTCAATGCACTGATAAGCTTCGCAGCAAAAACAGCAATTGACAAGACTGGAATACTTCAATAAAACAAAAAACTGAAATGAAAAAAATATTACCATTTACATTGTTGGGATTAATGCTACTTACGATAGCATTACCGTTACTTACCCCAGAAACAGCTTATGCTGCGCCAACTACAGTTGAATCACCAGAACTTATATGTTTGAGCTTTCCAGGTACTCTTGACGTAGGTGGATGTATAGCATTGACAGGATACTATCTTCTCTATGTCCCAACATCGTGGATACTTTTTGCATCTGCAACAGTATTTGATACTGCTATGGCATTTACACTAAGTACAGAACCCTTAAACCAACCTTTCGTGGTAGACACATGGGAAACAATACGCGATATTGCTAATTTGTTTTTTGTTTTCATATTATTATACATAGCAATAGGCACAATACTCCAAATAGGAGGAGTACAACTCAAAAAAGCACTGACAACTGTCATAATTGTCGCTCTTGTTATAAATTTTAGCCTCTTTTTTACCAGAGTTATAGTGGACGCATCTAATATATTTGCAATTGAATTTTACAATGCAATAGGCACACCATCAAACACTCCGCACTTAGAAAGTGGCATGGGGGTACCTGAAAGATCAGTAGCGGCAGCTTTTATTGGCGGCTTTGATCCACAAAAAATGATTAGTGCAGATATGTATACCGCATGGAAAGCAGACAAAGGTCTTAGTAAATCTGCTTTATTTATTGTATTTTTATTTGGTGCGGTTGTTAATGTGGCTGCGGCTTATGTTCTATTCCTCGCAAGCTTCTTGATGATTGGACGAGTTGTAGCATTCTTATTTTTGGCAATTACATCACCCATAGCTTTTATGTCTTATGCAATCCCTAAAGGGTCTGGTTTTGCCTCTAAGTGGTGGGGGCAACTAACAGGTCAAGCACTTCTGGCACCTGTCTTTTTGTTCTTTCTTTATGTTATTGCAAAAATGGTAGAACCACCATCTGCAGGATCACCCGGATTTATAGATAAATTATTTAGCTCAGGTACTGGTTTTTCGGATCTAATGATGGGTATTATATTAAATTTCACTGTAATACTAACCGCGTTATTCATGGCACTTAAAGTTGCGCGAAAATTAAGCGGAGAAGTTGGTGCAATGACAAGCAAAGTCCTCGGTAGCGCAGCAGCGCTTACTGGTGTAGGTCTAGCAGGAAAACTAGCCATGAGGCACACAGTAGGAAGAGGTGCCAGTCGTCTTGCTGAATCAGAAAAGGTAAGAAGTATCGGACGACGAATGCCTGGAGTAGGAATGGCGATAGATACAACTCTAAACAAAATGGGCAGTGGAGCGTTTAATAAATACACAAAAGATCAAGAGAAAAGAAAGGTTTCATATGGTGCAAAAGTTACAGAAGAAAGCAGAACAAATAAATTCCAAAGAGTGGGCTATGAAACAGACTTAGCGAAGAAACACGAAAAAGGGGAGATGTCTGACACAGAGCTCGCAGATAGTCTGGCCTATCTAAAAATGGAAAAAGAAGGTCAAGAAAAAGCAAACAGAGAACAACATGCAACAAGCCTTGAACACCCCACCAAAGTCGGTAAGATTATACAGAGAATTACAGGGGGGGAAATTGCTGACAGGGAAGCGGCCATTAAAGTTAGGGAGGGCGACAAAGGAAAAGGTACAAAACTAGAACAAATTGAAAAACTTATAGCTGAAGAAGCAAAAGAGCAATCTAAAAAAACAACAACGAGCAGTGAAACGAGGGAGAATGCATAATAAATATGATTAACAAAAATTACACAAAAGAAAAACTTCTTGAACTATACAAAAAGACACCAAAAGATATTCAAGGTATTCTGCTAGATAAAAACCTAGGTCCCGCAATCTCTGTAATTGGGAAAGACGCTGGACTCACTGCGCTGCAAAGTCTTGAAATAGAAGACAGTGTTGTAGATGTACTACTTGGTGTAAATAAGCAAAAAAACCTTACACAAGATATCACAAATAAATTAAATATTAAAAGCGAAACAGCGCTTAAAATAACAAATGATATAAATGAAAATATTTTTTCACAAGTAAAGGAATCCCTTACAAAAATAAAAGAGGGAGATAAAGATACAGTATTAGAAAAAGACAAAGCCGTGGTGCAGAAAAAAATAGTTATTAAAACCGAAGTTCCTCTTTCTGTAAGTCCTGCTGTAGTTGGAATAAGCGAAGAGAGAAAAAAAATCGCAATAAAAGAACTTTCAAAACCGATACCGACGCCAGTATCACTACAAAGAACAGCACCACAACCAATTACAAAACAAATCTTCTTAAAAGAAAAAGGGGTACAACTCCAACCCACCTCCACAACTCCATTAAAAGAAAATAGGGAAGGAATAATTAGTACACAAACCATACCAAAAACAATAGTTGGGGAAGAAAAGATTGGAATTGGTATCCCTTCTAAGGAGCATCAGTTTGAAGAAAAACTCCGTGGTGCTTTTGAAGCTCCCAAAAAAGAAGCAGAGAAACCAAACCCTACTATTAGCACGCCTCCACAAAAAATAACTCAGGATCCATACAGAGAGCCTCTGAAGTAAGGATTAGAGTAAATAGAATGGACACAACACAGAAACCCAGTGGGTTCCTAAATTTCTACTAGGAATTTCGCTTCAGAAAATAAATTATGCAATTTAAAGTACCAAAATTCATAGAAATGGAGAGTAAAATATTTGGACCGCTAACCTTTAAGCAGTTTATATACGTTGGTGGAGGAGCTGGATTGTCGTATGTTTTATTAAAACTACTGCCCACAGCTCTTGCACTACCAGCAATTTTAATAGTTGCTCTCTTTGCATGGTCACTTGCTTTTACAAGAAGAGATAAGTACGGGAAACCATTCGTAGAAGTAACGGAGGCTGCATTTAAATATTTTACAAAAACACGACTCTACACATGGAAGCGTACTCCAAAAAGACCAGAGGAGGTGGTGGAAGATTACACACAAAAAGATCCCCTACTATCAATACCGAAAGTAACAGTGGGTAAATTATCAGACAAACTACACGACATGGAGACACAGCAAGAAGAAAAAACAGCCAATAGGTAAACAAATCTATCAGAAAATAAATAATCAACACCACGAATTACAAATCTAGTTTTGTAATTCGTGGTAGAATAAAGATATTGTTTAAATTATAATAAGTTCGTAAATAATCGTGGCAATCAAATCAAAAGCAACACAAGATTTTGTACCCATTAAAGAAGTCCGGGACGGGGTTGTCGTATTAAAAGACGGATCCATGAGAATGATACTCATGGCATCATCAATAAACTTTGCCCTAAAGTCCGAGGAAGAACAAGCCGCAATCCTTATTCAGTTCCAAGATTTTCTTAACTCCTTAGAATTTTCTGTACAAATCTTCATACAATCAAGGCGACTAGACATTCGTCCATATTTATCCCTTTTAAAAGACAGACTGAAGGTTCAATTAAGCGACCTAATGCGAATACAAATAGAAGAATACATTGATTTTGTAAAAAGCTTTACCGAAACTGCAGACATTATGACAAAAACTTTTTTTATCGTCATACCTTACACCCGCACAACCCTTACCTCAACATCTAGCTCATCATTATTTGGAAAACTTTTCTCAAATAAAAAAACAAATACATCTAAAGAAGAGCAAGAAACAGAGCGATTTGAAGAAGTCAGATCTCAGCTGGAACAAAGGGCAAATGTAATAAAGCAGGGATTGGCACGTACTGGTGTTCGTGCAGTTCCACTTGAAACAGAAGAGGTAATTGAACTGTATTACAAATTACTAAACCCAGGAGTATCCGAAAAACCCATAAAAACATCATAAAAATGGCATTATTCAACAAAAATACAAAAAAAGACACGAGGCAAGCAACAATGTTGCCAAAAGAAATACGAGAGTCTGGAGCACTTGAGTTGAAAGACATACTCGCCCCTTCTGCTATTAAAATAAACTCAAAAGAAATATGGCTCGGAGAAAAAGTTGTGAGAACTTTTTTTGTCATATCATATCCGAGCACACTCACAGACAACTGGTTAACACCTCTTATAAACTTGGATAAAGTTTTTGATATATCTATATTCATACACCCTATTGAAACAAGGATGATTCTTAAAAAATTTCAAAGAAGCGTTGCTGAGGTGCAGAGTCAAATAAGTGATAGAGAGGAGAAAGGACTTGTACGAGACCCTGCTCTTGACATAGCATATAACGACCTTGAGAATTTGCGCGACAAACTACAACAAGCGCAAGAAAAAATATTTGACGTGGGTCTTTATATCTCAATATACGCTGATGATGAAGATGAGCTTCGTAAAACAGAATCAGAAATAAAATCAATGCTTGAATCCCGTCTTATATACATAAGACCAGCTTTATTTCAACAAGAAGAAGGAATAAAAAGTATTATACCAATAGAAACTGACGTACTTGAAGTACATCAAAAATTAAACTCCGCTCCTCTTTCAAGTATTTTCCCGTTTGTCTCCTTTGACCTAACGTCAGACAGAGGTATTTTGTACGGAATAAATAGACACAACTCTTCTCTTGTTTTGTTTGATAGATTTTCACTGCCAAACTACAACTCTGTAACATTCGCAAGCTCAGGATCCGGTAAATCATATGCCACGAAACTTGAAATATTACGTAGTTTAATGTTTGATGCTGATGTCATTGTTATTGATCCTGAAAAAGAGTATGAATATATGGCAGAATCAACAGGTGGAAGGTATTTTAATATATCACTCACGTCTGAGCACCACATAAACCCTTTTGACATACCCCCGGCAGGGAAAGACGAAAGCCCCTCAGACATACTGAGATCACAGATAATATCACTTGTAGGACTAATGAGAGTAATGCTTGGAGGACTAACTCCGGAAGAAGACTCTATTATAGACAGAGCACTTACTGAAACATATGCACTAAAAGACATAACTCCAGATTCAGATTTTACAAACCTGGAACCACCTCTTTTGTCAGATTTTGAACTTGTCCTTTCGGGAATGGATGGTGGGGAAGGACTTGTGCAAAAATTAACAAAATATACACGCGGAACATGGTCTGGTTTCTTAAACAAACCAACAAACGTGAACATAAACAAGAAATTTATTGTTTTCTCTATACGAGACATGGAGGATGAACTTAAACCTGTTGCAATGTATATTATCACCAATTTCATATGGACAGCCATAAGGAAAAACATACGAAAACGTCTTCTTGTGGTAGATGAAGCTTGGTGGATGATGAAAACGGAAGATACTGCATCTTTCCTGTTTGCTTTAGCAAAAAGAGGAAGAAAGTATTTTCTTGGAATATCGACAATAACACAAGATGTTGGAGACTTTTTGCGTTCTCCTTATGGCTTACCGATAATAACAAACTCATCTATGCAACTTCTATTAAAACAATCACCGACTTCGATAGATCTAGTACAAAAAACATTTAATTTAACGGAAGGAGAGAAATATCTATTATTGGAATCTGGAGTTGGAGAGGGAATCTTTTTTGCGGGAATGAAGCATGTCGCATTAAAAATAATAGCATCTTACACAGAGGATCAAATAATAACATCAGATCCATCGCAAATACTGACAATAAAAAAAGCCAAGGATGAATTAAAAGAAGCAGAGGGGTAGGCTTATGTTAATCCACATAAATACTGGCAATTATACTGTTTTTACTTTATAATTTTAATAATGTTGCTATGAATACAACAAAAAAAACAACTAGTATCTACATTTTTTTAGTACATCTTATTGTGTTATTGTTTTTGCCACACTCTTTATTTGCACAAACAATAGATACACAAAGTGCTGAATACTTAGAACAGAAAAAAATAATTGATGATTTTACCAACGTAATGAATGAGAAATTAGAGATTTTCAAAAGTGAGACTATTGAAATATCAACAGAACCAGAGTTTCCTGAACCAAATCAAAATATTGAGATAGAATTAAATAGTTCTTATTTCGATTTAAATAAGGCAGAGATATTTTGGTATGTAGATGGAACCCTACATACCAGTGGTATGGGGTTAAAAAAAATAAACATAATATCAGGAGACACAGGAGAACACACACAAATAAGAGTTGTGGCTGATGTTACCAAAGATAACAAAAAACAAAGAATAGAAAAATCTGCAGAGATAATGCCCATAGAAATGACATTATTATGGGAAGCAGACACATACACCCCGCCTTTTTATAAAGGGAAAGCTCTTTTATCGGCAAACAGTGTATTGAAAGTAATAGCAACACCAAACATACAACTAAAAAATGGTAAAATAATTGATGCAAATAAACTTGTATACATATGGAAAAAAGAAGGGAGGAGTAAATTATTTAATGATAATTCCGGATACGGAAAAAATGTTCTTTATACAGAGGGGTCTCTTCCTTACAGAAACAACGTCGTAAGAGTTGAAGTGTCATCTCTTGATGACACAATAAAATCCAGCAAAAGAATAGAATTAGAACTAAGCGATCCAAGTATTTTGTTTTACAAAGATGATCCAATAAAGGGAGTAATGTACAACGAAGCAATAAAAGATAAATTTTATCTTACAAACCAAGAGTTACCTATAAAAATAGAACCTTACTTCTTCTCAAGAAAAGACAAGAAGATTGGCAATTTAATTTATGAATGGTACTTAAATGGCAAAAAAACAGACAACCACAAACAAAAAGCTATATTTAGACAAGAAAGCAAAGAAAATAAAGGCTTCTCCAATATAAAAGTTCGAGTAAAAAATATATACAGAAAATTCCAACAAGACGAGAACTCATTTGTCTTAAATTTTAATTAACATGTATTTAATAAGAAGTAAAAAAAGAGTTAAGTTATTAGTCGCATTCTTTCTTACCGTAGTTGCGTTAGTCGCGACTACGGTAAGTGCGGAGGGGTATATACCCCTAGAACCCTTAACAACTTCTGCAGAAAGTGGAGTAACGCTTAGTTCTTATCTTGATGACATATTTAAAATAGGAATAGGTCTTGCTGGTGTGTTTGCGGTTTTAATGATAGTCATTGGTGGAATTGGGTACATAGGAGGAGCATCAAATCCATCAGCAAGAAGTGAAGCAAAAGGCAAAATAACGAGTGCAATACTTGGACTTATTCTGGCGACTGCTTCGTGGTTAATTCTATACACAATAAACCCTAACTTACTAAAAACAGAACTTACTATTTCCGCGGTAGGAACAGCACAGCAAATTGGAATAGAAGAACAGCAGCAGTACGTAGAGTCTATTGTTTCAGACGAATTGAGGTTAATGCAAAATATTAAAAATATAGACAGTGAGCTTGTGGAGTTAGGAAGTCTACAAAGTTTAACACCTGAACAAGAGGCGACAAAAGCGAGCCTACTTGCTCAAAGAGAAGAAACAACATTAGAACTAGAAGAGGTATTGGGGACTAAAGAGGCGTTGATAGAAGAAAAGAAAGAGGAAATTCGTTGTTTGCAACAATACGAACCAACAAACACATGGTGTTCTGGTGACGGATACATTGTTGATGACTCTTACTGCTCCTCTGGTCGTATATGTTGTGCATATAGAGATGAGGGGTGTGACAATACGCCTCCAAGTCAATAAAAATTTTAACTAAAAATATGACAAAAACATTAAAAATCACGATAATAAGCACCGTAATAATCTTAATCTTTGGATTAATCGGGTTTCTTTTTTTCTATCAAAACAAAGGGGGAGACAGAGGTATTGATATTATAAAAAACACACTACCTTTTGGGTATACTCCCAGTGAATCATCTGAAATAACGCCAGTAGAAACTACAAGTGACAGCGATGAGATTACTGGTGGGTGGACAGGGGACATATCAGAACCAAAGCTATTTCAATTACACAAAGAAGCTATTGCTGGGTCTTATTTATTTAAAAGAGATACAAACAAGAATAATATTAATAAAACAATAGCGAGATATATAGAAAGAGGGGTAGGACATATTTTTGAGACAAATATGAATAGTTTAGAAGAAGAGCGTATCTCAAACACAACCAGGCTAAAAATACATGAGGCTATTTGGGGAAATAATGGTAAGAATGTAATTATTAGATATCTTGATGACGAAAACGAAGAAACAATACGTAGTTTTGTTATAACCCTCAGAGACTCAGAAACAACGACTCTCTTTGAAGAAGAAACTCCCACTGAAACAACACCGCAAGAAACAGAGGGGGTGTTCCTTCCTGAAAACATAACAGGAGTTGCTCTGTCGGAGGAAAATGATAAAAAAATATTTTACTTATTTGAATTAGACAACTCTTCTGTTGGAACAATATACAACCTTGAAAATGGAAAAATGGCACAAATATTTCAATCTCCATTCACTGAGTGGTTACCCCAATGGCCAAACAAAGACATAATTACATTAACAACAAAGCCGTCAGAAAAAGTTCCAGGTTTTATGTATTTTTTAGATACGGAAACAGAGAGACTTGTTAAAGTACTAAATAACATAGACGGACTGACAACACTCACAAGTCCGGATGTGGAAAAGGTTTTATATTCTGAAAGCACAAAAGGTTGGGTATCTTTAAGTATTTATGACAAGAAAGAACACTCATCAAAAGAACTGCCATTATCAACACTCCCTGAAAAATGTGTGTGGAGTAAGGTGGATAAAAATATCATATATTGCGCTGTTCCAAACAACCCAAAGAGAGGGTCTTACCCTGATCAATGGTATCAGGGGTTAATATCTTTTTCAGATGACATATGGGCAATAAACACCAAAACATACACCACAGAACGCATTTTAAGCCCTAGAGACACAATAAGAGAGGAGTTTGATATCATAAAACTACAAATAGACAAAAACGATGAATTTATATCATTTACAAACAAAAAAGACCTAAGTTTGTGGAGTATCAAACTTCCAAAAGAAGAAATTCTGCCTTTTGATTAACCAAACAACATACACACAATAAAACATACCCCTATGATTTATCATAGGGGTATGTTTTATTGTGTGTACTAAATAATAATAATAATCAATCAGCGATATATTTTATAACGACCCTTCTATTGTCGCCCTCACCACAAGAGCTTGTCTCAAAATCTTGTGAATTCGTAAAGATAGCATGAACTATCATCCTTTCATATGGGGGAAGTGGTTTCATCTCTACGCTGCTTTTAAAATATCTTGCTCGCTCTGCAAGCATTTTCGCATTTATTTTAAGCTCTTCTATCTTTTTGCCATGATAGTCATTCACATCAATAATAAAATACAGTCCACTATCTCTAATGTTGAACTTTTTATCAACAATCCTCCTTACAATGTGACTCATAGCTGATAAATTTACCCCTTTATATCCTATTAAGAGGTTGGATTCATCTGTTTTTATTAAAAACCTAGTAGCATTTATCTCACTATCATTTACAACCTCCAACTCAAATGGAATATCAAGCTTTAATAAAATCTCACTTAGTGTTTTTTTTATAAATTCTATTTCCATTTTGTTTAATTTACTTTGAATTATCTTCGTCTGTTCTTGTTAGCTTATTAGCTTTCCTTTTTACTATTAATTCATGTATTACAGAAAATGAATTATTTGTTGTCCAGTATAATGCAACGGCAGCTGATATTGAGTACGAAATAAAGAAAACAAAGACAGGTAACACATATCTCATTTGGATACTCATATTTTTCGCAAATTCATCCTTAAAAGACATCTCTTTTTTTGTGTTTTTCTTATCGTCTTTAACTAAAGGTGGTAGTGAAAATTTCATTTGAAAATACTGCAGAACACCAGCAGTCAGTGCAAGAAGGATACTCTTTCCGTTCATGTCAAAGACACCCAAAAATACTGTATTTATATCTCTTGGAATATTAATGAAACTATAAAGTATATCCGGATTTAAATCAGCAATCCCTTTAAAAAACACCCAATAAAGAGCTATAACTATAGGCATTTGCACAAGCACTAGTAAACACCCTGTAAAAGGATTTACTCCATGCTCTTTATATAATTCCATTACTTTTTTTGCTTGTTCTTGCTTATCTTTGTTGTACTTTTCTTTTACTTCTTTTACCTTAGGCTCAATACTCCTCATTTTAGCTTGAGAAGTTACTGATTTATGTGTTAGTGGGAATATTATGAACTTTACAATAATAGTAAGAATCACAATAGCGAATCCAATATCAGCTCCCGGGATAATGGATATTAAAAAAACAAACCCGTTATATATGGGCTGGTAAAATATTGTATTAAATAAATCTGTTATCATTATCACATAATAGGACAAAAATATAGTAAAATCAAGGTTTTTACTATATTTAAAATAGGTAAAATAAAAAACTTACAAAAAATATCTAATTACTTAACATGATCTATGTGAGTTTTTTGTCCTGGTGTGCAACGAATTATTCTTTTTATGCCTTTATATAACCCTTTTATAACACCATATTTTTCTATAGCTTGAATTGTATAATCTGAACAAGATGGATAAAAAACACAAACTCCTGGTTGTTTAATACCTATTTTTACAAAGATACCCTTATCAGGGGAGAGAAGCTTCTGGTAGTATTTTATTGTTTTAACAAACAGATATTTCACGATACAACATTTGCTTTTTTTAATAAATAAAGTATTTCTTTTTCCATTTCACTATAAGGAATACCTATTGCGCCTTTTTTAACAAAAAATACACAAAGGAACCCTTCTTTTACACCTCCACCCAGCCTAGACACAGCAAATCTTGCCCGTCTTTTTAAAAGGTTTCTTTTTGGCGCTGTTTTTGACACCTTACGAGAAACAACGAAGGAGAACCTTGTTTCTTCTTTATTGTTCGTGTTTTTTAAAACTCTAAGTGTTAGATTCTCAGACGAAAAAGACTTACTCTTCTTTAAAATACCCGGGAAGTCTTCTTTACTGACCCTTTTGTTTTTAGGCAGCATATTTAAAATACTATATTAAGTATATATTTATAGCTAAATTTATACAGCAAGCTTAGCTCTTCCTTTTCTTCTCCTGCTTTTCACAACATTACTACCGCTTTTTGTTGCTTGTCTTACAAGAAAACCATGAGTTCTCTTTCTTTTTTTATTTTTAGGATTGTATGTTTGAGACATAATGGGGGAGTATACAACAAAGGCAACAATAAATCAACATACCATATATTATCCACATCTTATTAACATGTTATCAACACAGTACTTAATTTTTATCAAGTTCCTTATTATTCATTTAGGTATATAATAATTAAACCTTAATAAAGTATCGATAAAAAATACTTACTTAACTCATCATATGATAGATAATAAACAACTTTGGGAATCTGCACTTATTGAAATAGAGTTGGATGTTTCTAAAGCTAATTTTGCTACATGGTTTAAAAATACTTATATTTTTAAACAAGAAGGTGGGATTGTATACTTAAGTGTTTCAAGTGAATTTGTTAAAGATTGGTTATTCAGTAAGTACCATAAATCAATACTGAAAGCGCTGCGAAATTACGGAGAAAATATAAGAAGCTTAGAATACACAATATCTAAAAACAAACAAGAAACACAAGATATACAAAAAAACAACACTAAACAAAATTTTATAAACAACGAACTCCCATTAAATGATCTTTATATAAACAAAGATGACAACTTAAACCCACGATATACATTTAATTCTTTTATTATTGGTTCGTTTAACGAACTTGCCCATGCTGCAGGTCAAGCAATTATAAAAAATCCTGGTTCTGCTTACAATCCTTTGTTTATATATGGTGGTACAGGACTTGGGAAAACTCACTTAATACAAGCAATAGGGAATGAGATAAAAAAAAATGACCCGAGTAAAAAAATATACTATGTAACATCTGAAAAATTCGCAATAGACTACATAAACTCAGTTCAAGCTAACAAAGTAAATAATTTCAAAGAAAAATATAGAAAATATGACGTGTTTATAATGGATGACACACAATTTCTATCAAATAAAGAAAAAACTCAAGAAGAGTTATTTCATTTATTTAATGTTCTTTATGATAAAAATAAACAAATTATTTTTTCATCAGATCAACATCCGACTTATATACCACACCTTGAAGATAGGTTAAAATCTAGATTTAGTGCGGGTATGATAGTTGATGTACAACATCCTGAATATGAATCTAGACTTGCTATACTAAGGTCAAAAACAGATAATTTTAATATATCTGGTGAAATTATTGAATATTTAGCATCATCAACTCAAGGTAACATAAGAGAGCTTGAAGGGTTATTAAATCTTATTATTTGCCAATCTCAATTAAAAAATAGATGTGTTACGCCGAATGAATTAAAGGTTATTATAAAAAATAACACTAAACAAAAAAAATCTATTTCTGTTAAAGATGTAGTTAAAATAGTAGCTGATTTTTATGAAATAGATGAGCAGATAATATACGAAAAAACAAGAAGAAAAGAAGTTGTTAAACCAAGACAAATAATAATGTATATATTAAGAAAAGATTTTAGTATTTCATACCCATCAATAGGACAAAAGTTAGGTGGTAGAGATCATACAACAGTTATACATTCTTGTGAGAAAATAAAGAATGATCTTAAAAAAGATAATTTATTAAATCAGGAAATAGATCAAATACGCGCTATATTTTAAATATATATGTGTATAAGTATGTGGAAAATATATGTAAAAAAGTATAACAACTTGTATATTGGACTTAATAACTTGTTAATAACTATAAATTATTAAAAGATATCCACATTTATTAAAAGATATCCACATTTATAACCATTTGTTTTATAAAAAAAACGGTTATAAATAAGATTATTTTAATCTTATCCACATATCCACACTACTAAGTATAATAATAAATAATTAAATATAAATAACTTATATAAAGAAATGAAAGTAGAATGTACAAAAGAAAAATTAAAATATTTTGTCTCATTAGCAGATAAAATAACAAGTAAGAATTCAACATTACCAATTCTTGATTCAATCTTACTTATTGCTGAAAATAAAATCCTAAAAATAAGATCAACAAACCTTGATGTTGGTATTGAATTTGAAATACCTTTATTAAAAATGGATAAAGAAGGAAAGATTGCTGTTCCTGGATCTATTTTAAATAATATACTCTCATCATTACCTCAGGAAAAAACAATTTATCTTGAAGTTGTAAATAATAACCTTGAATTATCAACAAAAGATAACTCTATTACAATTAAAAGTAAGCAAACTGAAGATTTCCCAACAATACCTAAGATTGAAGATGGTGATATATTAAAAATACATTCTAAAAAATTTACAAATGGAATAAAATCAGTATTATACAGCTCTTCTATTTCTGATATAAAACCTGAAATATCATCTGTTTATATACATTACGATAATAATTCATTAGTATTTACATCAACAGATTCATTTCGTCTAGCTGAAAAAAAAGTACAATTTAAAGATTTAAATAATTTTGATGGGATTATAATACCTTTTAAAAATGCAAATGAAATAATAAGAGTTTTTGATGATATAGATAATGATATCAATATTAGATTTAATAAAAATCAAATAGCATTTTATTGTAATAGTATATATTTAACTTCAAGGTTGATAAATGGTATATTCCCTGACTATAAGCAAATAATCCCAAAAGAAGTTTCAACTGAGGTTGTTGTTTTAAAACAAGACCTTATAAATACACTAAAAATAACAAATATTTTTAGTGATAAGTTTAATAAAGTTAATTTTACAATAGATATAAAAAACAACACATTTGAATTAAATTCAAAGAACGATTCAGGTGAAAATAAAACAAACATAAGCGCAGCACTTACAGGGGATAATATAAATATATATTTTAATTCAAAATATATTATAGACTGTTTTCAGTCTATTGATACTGATAGTATTTTACTTCAATTTAATGGTGAAAATAAACCTGTAGTAATAAAAGGTGTTGGAGATGGATCATTTCTTTATCTTGTTATGCCTATAAATAAATAGTTTTACATGAAAAATATGTTTAATATAGAGGATTTTCTTATAAAGTTTAAGAATATAAAACCTCCTAATGATACAACAAGAGGATATGTATCAGATGTTATATTTGATACATTAAATATAAAAATAGAAAAAGTTAATATAAAAATTAACAATAACTCTATATATATAAAAACCAGTCATATTATAAAAAATGAAATCTTTTTAAATAAACAAAAGATATTAAATGAATTAAATAATAAACTAGGTAAAAATAAATTGAACAATATCTTTTAGTAAGTAGTTTTAAATAGCTATCATTACAACAAAACTCGCTTCTAAGCGAGTTTTGTTGTAATAAGGTAAGTTGTGTTGTTTTTATTTAATATTACAGTAAATTACTGATTTTTTGTTTTAAATATTATGGTTTTTTCACTTTTATTTAAAACAGAATCATATACTATAACTTTTAATTCATTTAAGTCTTTTATTGATGTAATTTCAATTGGTACAAAAGAAAAACTATAAGGTGATGATTTAGATGATCCTATAAATATATCATTTATAAAGAAATCAATTTTTGATGTAGGGTACTTACCTGTATTTTTTATTAATATGTTTGTTTTTTTATTAATATTTACTTCAGAATTATTAACAGGAGAAATTATTGTGATTACAGGTGATAATTCTGGTTTATGAACATCATCATATTCTTTTATTTCAATTTCTCCAGTTTCTTCTTTTATGTTTTGCTTCTCAAACCAATCTCTAACAGGTTTTTCCCATAAATTAAATTGGTAATCTTTCTCAGGATTTTCAGGGAAATCACCCATAGGGTCATTTTTATTAACCCAATATAATATATTGTGAATTTGAGTTATAATCCTCTCTTCTTTAAGTTCGTCAGGTGTATATTTTGTGGCGAGTTTACCAGATATTTTATCTATAAAATATCTATTGTTTCCTTTCCATATCCCACGAAAAACAGGTTTTAATTCTGTATTTTTGGTATCATTAAGTTTTTTAAATTTTTCATCAGGTGTAATAAGTAAAACTTCTTTCATAAATTCATTCCACATAGGTGTGACGATAAACCCTGCAACTTTCTTTTCCATTGATGAGTTGTCGTTATTACCAACCCAAGCACCAAGCGCAAAAGATGGTGTGTACCCTACTGTCCAAGCGTCTCTGTAGTCATTCGTTGTTCCTGTTTTTACAGCAACATCTCTTCCTTCAAAATATAAAGGTGATCTTGTTCCAAATGCGGGTGTTCTAGCTATGTTATCTGATAATATGTCAGATATCGCAATAGCAGAGTCCTCTTCCAAAGCTCTGCTAGGTGAAGGTTTGTATTCTTCTAATATATTACCCTCACTGTCTTCTATTTTTAATATTGAGACGTGGGGGTTTTTTATTCCATTATTAGCAAATACTGAATACGCACTTGTTATATCAAGTAAGGTAACTTCACCACCTCCGAGAACAAGTGTTAATCCATATTGATTTGCGTTACCAAGGTCTTTTATACCCATTTTTTTTGCTGTCTCAAGTGAATCTCTTAAACCTGCTAAATATAATGTTTTTATAGCTGGGACATTTATTGATTGAGCAAGAGCATTTCTTAATGTTACAGGACCTCTATATATATTGTCATAGTTTTTTGGTGTATAGCAGTCGTCCGGGTTTACTTCGCTATATAGTGGCTTTCCCTCACTATCACAGGTTGTTTGGAATTGTGTCTTAAGGTCAAATACTACAGTATCAGGTGTGTATCCTTTTGTGAAAGCTGTTGCATATACAAATGGTTTAAAAACAGAACCAGGTTGTCTGTGTGCAAGTGTTATATTGAAATTACCTTCATTTTCTGTATCAAAATAATCTCTTGAACCAACCATAACAAGTATTTGTCCTGTTTTTGGGTCTATTCCTACCATACCAGCATTACGTGCATTAAACTTATCTTCATTTATTTCAGCAGTTCTTTTGACGATGCTCTCAGCTTTTTTTTGGAGATTATAATCAAGTGTTGTTGTGATTTTAAGCCCACCTTCTTGAACAACTTGTTCACCATATTTTTTAACAAGATATTCTTTTATCCATGTAATAAAATGAGGAGCTTTTATCCCAAATGGGTCTTGTGGAAGAAACTCAACTTTTTCTTCAGTAGCTTTTTTGTATTCTTCTTCTGATATAAACCCTAATTCAGACATTCTTCTTAGAACAATATTTTTTCTATTTTCAAGCTTATCCACGTTGTTTCCATATGGAGAGTATCTTGTAGGTGCTTGTGGTAACGAAGCAAGATAAGCACTTTCTGCTAACGTTACATCTTTTGCACTTTTACCAAAGAATGCATTACTTGCTTCCTCTATACCGTATATATTTCCACCATAAGGTGCTTCATTTAAATAAAGTGTCAATATTTCTTCCTTTGTTAGTTTTTGTTCAAGTTTTAAAGAAAGAACCCATTCTTTTAGTTTTCTTGATATTTTTCTCTCCCTAGTGAGTAGTGTGTTTTTTACTACTTGCTGTGTTATTGTTGATCCACCCTGAATACCTTTACCACGCAATGGCTGTAAAAACACAGCACGTAGTATTGCCATAGGCTTCACCCCTTTGTGACTGTAGAATTCGTCATCTTCTATTGCAATACTCGCATTTTTTATATGTTTTGATATTTCATTGAAAGAAACAATTGTTCTTTTAACATCTTTATGTACGTCATAGAGTATTATTTCTCCCGTTCTGTCGTATATTTTTGTTGATTGTGCGATTCTCCTGTCATTATTAAAAGATTCAAAATCAGGCATATCTATTGAAGCAGCCCACAACACAAAAATTCCTGACACAACAAAACCAAATGAAATAAAGGACAACACAACATTTTTTATAAAATGTGTCTTTTTTACTTTTTTACTTTTCTTTTTTTTTGACATAATAATGTTTGTTTAGTGTATAGTATCACACGCACAATCACAAAACTAGGTTTGTAATTATGTGTATGATGATATAATATTAAAATATGGATACAGATAAAAACAATAAAATAGAAGAGTTTTTGACTAGGGGAGTAGAGAATATATATCCAAATCGTGATTTTGTCGAGAGTAAACTTAAAAAAGGAGAAAAATTGACAATGTATCTCGGCATAGACCCAACCGGACCAACTCTACACCTAGGACACGCTATAATACTCAAAAAACTAAAAGAATTTCAAGATCTAGGACACCAGGTGGTTTTACTTATAGGTGATTTTACAGCAATGATAGGCGACCCAACAGACAAGACAGCAACAAGAAAACAGCTAACAAGAAAAGAGGTTTTAAGAAATGCAAAACTCTATAAAGGACAAGCAAGTAATTTTTTGTCTTTTAGTGGGCGCAATAAGGTTAAAATAAAACATAATTCAAAATGGTTTGCAAAAATGGGTTTCGGTGAAGTTCTGGAACTTGCTTCAAAAATGACAGTAGAACAAATGCTTAAGCGAGATATGTTTGATAAAAGAATAAAAGAAGGAAAGCCTGTTTATATACACGAGTTTCTTTATCCGTTGATGCAAGGGTATGACAGTGTTGTAATGGACGTTGATGGAGAGATAGGAGGGAATGATCAAACCTTTAACATGCTTGCTGGTAGGGCCTTGATGAAGCAGTTAAAAAACAAAGAAAAGTTTGTCGTAACAGCAAAATTACTTGAAGACAAAGATGGAAAAAAGATGGGCAAAACAGAGGGTAATATGGTTTCTTTAATAGATGGTCCACAAGAAATGTTTGGAAAAATAATGAGCTGGTCAGACGGGATGATCTCCTCAGGGTTTGAGTTGTGTACTTTTGTTTCAATGGAAGAGATAAAAGAAATTGAAGAAAGTATAAAAAAGGAATCTGTGAACCCTCGTGATATAAAAATGAAACTCGCAATTGAAATAATAAAGATCTACTATGGAGAAAAAGAGGCAGAAAAAGCAAAGCAAGGTTTTATTGAAACTTTTCAAAAAAAAGGTACACCGGATGACATGAAAGAGGTCTCAGTTGAAAGTGGTGCAACACTAATGGACGTTGTGGTAAAGGAGGGGTTAGTAATCTCAAATACAGACTTCAGAAGACTTATAAAAAATGGAGCAATAAAAAAAGAGAGTGGTGAAAAGATAAATATTGAGGATTATAAAATAGAAAACAGCACAGTATTTAAAATTGGTAAAAGGAGATTCTTGAAGATAAATGTAAGATAATTTTATTCGTGCCATATAGGTAAAAAATCCACCAACGCTCTACGTTGGTGGATTTTTTACCTATATGGTTGTTTCTAGTCTTCAAGTATATTTCCAATTTCCTCCTCTTTTTCTTCCTCCTCATTCAATTCTATGTCTACACCTAAGATTTCTTCCTCATCCGTGTCTATTTCAATATTTGGGTTTTCGTAACTCATGATGATAAAAATATTATTTAATTATAAGTTAGTAATTTAATGATTGAGGTAAATTACTATATATTTTTATCAAAACAACGCAAAGGATGCAACAGAAATATTCAAAAACTGGGGATAACCTGTGGATTTAAAATAATACCAGTATGGCGCTATGTTAAGCCCTGTAAGAAGCAGAACATGTTAGAGATACTGCTATGGCGTCAATTTCATCATCGTATTTGATTGGTTTTTCAATTTTTATCAGTTGGTTTACCATACTTGTGACCTGTTTTTTGTCAGCTCTTCCATATCCGGCAACAGCAATCTTTATTTGGAGTGGAGTATACTCACATATTTCAAGATCTTTTCGCGCGGCTTCGTACACCATGACCCCTCTTGCCTCCGCAACTTTCATGGCTGTTTTTTGGTTACTATTAAACAGGAGTGTTTCTATTGCAAGGACGTCTGGTTTGTGTTTGTTTATAACATCTTTTATCTCTTCGCCGATAAGTCTAAGTCTTTCGCTGAAAGGGAGAGACTTAGACGTCTTAAAACAATCAGAATATATTAATTGTTCCTTATTTTGTGTTTCTTTGTTTTTTTCAACAATTGCTATTCCAACTCTTTCAAAACCGGGGTCTATACCTAAAATTCGCATATAAAAAGTATTATTTAACTTAGAATCTATTCAGCGTTTGTGTAAACTTCTTGCACATCGTCGTTGTCTTCAAATTCTTCAATTATTTTTTCAAGTTTTTCTTTGTCGTTATCTGAGAGAGGCGCCATTGTTTTTGGTTCCCATTCACTTCCTGTTTTTTCAAACGCCCACGTTACGGATCCTTGCCCCGCAAGAGATAGTCCATTTTTAGAAAGGATGTGTTTTATTTCTGCTGAGATCCTGTTTTTATTATCAGTAAGTCCTTCTATTATCAGAGCGCATCCTCCTGGGCCATATGCTTCATATAAAACAGCGTCCATTTGTGCACCTTCACCACCGGCTCCTTTTTTAACAGCTCGGTCGATATTGTCCGAAGGCATGTTTTCCTTTTTCGCTTTTTCTATTGCAGTACGAAGACCAGCAGAGTTGGTGTCACCACCTGCTAGTTTTGATTCTACAGCAATAAGACGTGCAAGTTTCCCAAATATCTTGCTTTTTTGAGCATCCGTAGCGGCTTTTTTGTGTTTAATTTTTGACCATTTATTGTGTCCCGACATATTGAAATTTGATTATGTTATTAAAATACCATAGAAATAAATTATGGACAAACTTACTATTTTGTGATTATATATACCATAGAAGTCTTTGAAAACAATTTCACAAGAAGGAGAACGAAATGTTAAACAACCCTGACGACTATCTCGTTGATACAAAATTTCAGCCCCCTGCACACCTGTGGCAAAAACTCACAGGATTAACTAATTTTTGGTTAGCAAAATGGGCATGCGTCATATCTATTATTGCAAGCATGTTTTTATGTGTGGTATTGGTTATTATTACTGGACCGCTGAAACAGGAAAGTCTTATTGTGGTATTTCTTTTTTCTGTGGAAATATTTTTTTCTAGCAAACGAGTGTATTTTTTAGAGAAAAAAGAAAAGGAGTCTATAAAAAGTACCAGCTGTGTTGGTAATAATATTAGGATAGATGAAATTATAGTGAGAATTATACTTCTATGTACTTTTTGTGTTCTTTTTGTGGAGCTTCCAATTATCATGCTTTTAACTGAGGATCTTTTGCTTCAGATGATAGTTGGGTCTCTTTTTGTTTTTGTCATGTCTTTGTTTATGAGTTTTTATTTTAGTGCGTGCACATCACTTCCGCCAAGTAAGAGTAAGACAAAAGAGTGGTATAAGAAAGCACTCAATAAGATTAATAAAAAAATGTTTGAAAGAGAGGAACCTTCTGGTCCTCCATTCTGGCAATGAGTTAAAATTCAATGGCTACACTGTGTAGTCATTGAAAAACCCGCATAAATGCGGGTTTTTTTTGTTTATTTTACTTATCATCAGGAATATCATATCCGAGGTGTGCGTAGGCTCTGTTTGTTGCGGTTCTACCTCGTGGTGTGCGCTCTAGGAGCCCGAGTTGCATGAGATATGGCTCACTGACTTCTTCTATTGTGTTTTCTTCTTCCGACATGGCAGCCGCGACAGTCTTGAGTCCAACTGGCCCACCGGAGAATTTATCTATAATTATTTCAAGGATCTTTCGATCAAAGGCGTTGAGCCCAAGTTCGTCAATTTCAAGCATGTTTAGTGCTTCTTTTGCGGATGTGTCTGACAGGTCTCCTTTTTGTACTTGTGCGAAGTCTCGGCATCTTTTGAGTAAAAAGTTTGCCATCCTTGGTGTGAACCTGCTTCTCTTTGCTATCTCACTAACCGCTTCTTGTTTTATTGGAATATTAAGAATGTTTGCAGAGCGTTTAATAATCTCTTCTATGTCTTCTTCTGTATAAAATTCCAAACGAAAAGTACCACCGGAAAATCTTGAACGCAACGGAGAGGAGAGTAAAGAGATTCGTGTTGTTGCTGCGATGAGTGTAAACGATGGTAGTTCGAGTTGTATTGTGCGCGCTGATGGACCTTTGCCAATAATTATATCAAGCACCCCTGATTCCATGGCAGGGTAGAGAACTTCTTCTATCATTTTGTTTAGTCTATGTATTTCATCTATAAAAAGGATATCACCAGGAGAAAGATTTGTTAATATTGAAGCAAGGTCGCCAACTTTTTCTATTGCCGGACCGGATGTTGATTTTAATTGACTACTTGTTTCACGCGCAATCAAATGTGCGAGTGTAGTTTTGCCTAACCCCGGTGGGCCATAAAAAAGTAGGTGTTCAGGAGCATGCCCTCTCTCTTTTGCTGCTGTAAGGAGGATCTTTAGGTTATTTTTTATCATTTTTTGACCCACATAGTCTCCCCACTCCGATGGTCTGAGTGCTTTGTCAAGGTAGGTCGTTTCACTTACCTCTTTATCTTTATTTTCGGGGGTACTTGACATAAATAATATTATATGCTAAATTAGCTCCAGTCAGACATTGATAGTGACGTTGTGTCAAGATTGATGTCTAGTAAAGCCGTTGTGAAATTCAAGGCGGGTGGTGTTATTTCCAACACACAACCCTCTAAGCAATTGAGCGATTTATCGCTTCCACGGTGTTTTCCCAAGGACATTCTGGGGTTCTATATTTATATAGAATTTCTGGGATTATCCTTAGAGTAACATCTAACTTTTAGTACCCATATTAAAGGAATTACTTAGAGGGTTGTGGTTTGGA
>VAPK010191125.1_pt1 | contig 23966 bp, 22 predicted proteins | sample 3395031 | NCBI WGS metagenome assembly VAPK01 (sample SAMN08290443, study PRJNA428436) | hydrothermal vent metagenome | isolation source: Deep-sea hydrothermal vent chimney 1 | place: Pacific Ocean: Juan De Fuca Ridge
AAGATGCTTGAAGATATATATCGTAATGTATCTAACAAACTAACATGAACCTGAGGCATGATTTTTTGTAATGCTATAGCTTCTCGTTCAAAACGTCGTCCTACTTGCGCCCAGGTTTCGTTATGATAATGAACTACAGTGGCTGTTGATACATAGCGCAATTTACCTCCGTCACATAAAAGACGTTTAGCTAACTCCATATCCTCAAGACCAGTAATTTCTTCATCAAAAGAATATTCTTCCCATGTACTACGTAGTATTGCTGAATTCGCGTTATTGCAAAAAAAGTCATCTCGAGGATAACTATTTTCATCTGGGTAATATTTTGCAAATATCTGACATTCACTAAAATGACTGTTAGTACCACCTATTTGACGTCCATAGGCATAGTTTACCTCTCTATCTAATATAGGTTGGCAGAGATGTTGTAACCAGTACTCATCCGTTGGAACACAATGTCCACTAGTGATCACAAGAATATCGCCACTCGCTGCTTCACAACCTAAATTAAGTGATCGTCCAAATGAAAATTCTTCTCTAGTAATATGATATATATGGCAATTATGTCGAGCTGCGATTTCCAAGGTTCCATCAGTTGACCCTGAGTCCACAAGAATCACTTCATATTCTAAACCATCAGTTTTTTGTTTTTCGATGCCCTGCAATAAACTGTTTAAATGAACAGCTTCATTAAGTGTTCTAATAACAAGACTCACTCTAACTGGATCTAAATTTAATTGAAATGGATTAATTAAAAGAACAAAATTAGGGTTCAAAAGTTTGTGAATAAGCCGTATTTCGTCTGGTTCAACAGCATTAATTGCAAACATGTCCCAATGAACTGCAACAACCTGCTTTGCCTTAATCTCTTCGGCAAATTGAAAGGCTTCTCGTACAGACATATTACCAATGATTCCACGCCGTCCACGAAAGAAGTTATGTTCATTAACCGGCAAAAAGGCGGTATTAATTGGTCCATTTTCAACAAGAATATCAATTATTTCTTGTTTTACACAGGTATCTCCAGCTAGATAAATAAGTTTATCGAAATACTTTAATAAATAACCGACACAAGCTAAATTTCCATTTCCATCACGAATTATTTCTGGATGTGCAGCTGGAACTGCACGCACACTAAGATTAGCTTCAAGTTCAATCCAATCTTCAGATGCTAAAATAATGCGGCTTTTATCAATACCCCATTCTATTAAATGCTTATATACCGTTACAGGACAAATAAAACGAGCTTGTGGCGAAGCGTTAGCTAGCTTTGGAATAGTATGAGGATCGCAATGATCAATGTGTTCATGAGTAATTAAAACCTTATCTGCATCTACGACGCTTTCAGGCAAGAAAGGGATTGGTTGTAGTCTTTCTAAATCAGGCGCATCTAACTCTTGAACTGAATTGGATAAGTAAGGGTCAAGATAGATAGTACAGTTTGAAAATTGTAATTTACAGCCTGACTGGCCAAGTACTTGTGTAGGTATACATAGTGAGTTACTCATTTTTCTTCTCAAGGAAATCTATTAAAATATCCCATGACGGTTTTTCAGAAGAGTTTTCCATTTTGACGTAATTTCTTTTATAGTCAGAATACTTTCCGTAATCAATTTTCAACTCATTCACCCAATTCACATCACTTGTATCTTGATCAATATAAATGATCGATTTACCTAACGCTGCTGCCATGACAGGAATATGTTTACCAGCATCAAGTTGTTCGAGTTGTTCTGTAGTTAAAAATATCAAAGGCTTTTTAAATAAAACCGCTAACTGTATTGCGGTGCTATTATGGCAAACCACAACGGAACAGTTTTTAATAAGCTCTGCTGTCACGCCATATTTAACTGGAATCCCTTCAAAATAGTCACTATGTTTTTGCTTGCAAGGTGAACGAGGATGTCCTGCTACACATAATGAATATCCCAGACTGTCTGAAATTTCTCGAAGAGTTGTACAAAGTCTGGGAAAATAATTTTCCGGTTTAACTGGAGGCACATCAAATTCAAAAAGAAGATCAGAATGAAAACAGACATCTTGATCAAGAAAAACAGCATAAGGTTGTTTAATTAATTCTGATGAATCATTTATATCTTTTAACTTTAAAAATAAATCATAATCTAAATTATGTGCTGCTACTATATCAGCAGAGCTCACATTCTTAGGAATTGATTTTTCACCTGAAACAACGATTACTCCTGGTTTAAATGATGAGCTAACGAGCTTCATTCGTACACTATTTATAATCCACTTAATTGCATTTACTGGACCAGTTTTTATTAATAAACCCAACCTGATAATAATGCGATTTACTAACTTATCTGATGTGCTACCTCCTGAATATAAAGGTGGTTGAAAACCAAGATAAGACATAATTCGCGTAACACCTATTTGCGCTAGATATTTTTTAATGCGAGCATGCGGTGAATGATTTGCAATACAATCAACATAGTATGCAGGCTTATTAACCACACTGCATTGTTGCTTCAATATACTTTCAGAAGATATAGGTATATATCCATCAAACTTTTTTATTTCCACATTATTATTTTTAAAAGTTTCAAAGATAACTGGATTCAAAAATTGAGTTAAATCCCATACTTCAATATTCCAACCTCTATCTAGCCAGTTCTGAATGCCAAAACGATTATAGTTCCAAATGCTTAGAGGTTGTTCAATAAGGTAGACTACTTTATTCACTCAATATCCATACTGTCTTTAAGTAATATGGCTTCTGCCATTTTAAAATCCCAAAACGAATCAATATCCAAAGTCTCCTGCAGCGATTCTATCAATAGAGGGATTGATTTTTGCCCAACAAAAGAACGCTCAGTTCGTAGCGTTGTAGGAGAAATCAAATAAAAACTCCCATTCACGATATATGCTGGTGGCAAGTCTTGAGATCTGATACCAATTCCATGTTCCTGCATTAAAGGCACCAGATACTCACCCTCAACCTTCATCATCCACATCGGGTGAGCGTGTGTCGGCGAAACTCCCAACACAGTTTGGAGCCTATTCTTACAGAATAACTCAATACCTTTGCATATCGTTTCTGTGGTTCGAAACGGTGATGTAGGTTGCAGCAATAGGAGGCCATCAACTGCGCCTCTTTCAGCCTCGTACCAATCCAACGCATGTAGCGCTGTATCAACTGAACTAGCTGTATCAGTTGCCAATTCTTCCGGGCGCAACCATGGCAAAAGAGCACCAGCAGATTTACATATTGTTGATATTTCAGCGTCATCTGTGGATACGAGAATGTCACAAATTTCGGGTATATTTTTTGCTGCGTCGATGGACCAAACGATAAGAGGTTTGTCACCCAATGGACGAATATTTTTACCGGGCAAACGTTTAGACCCACCACGAGCAGGTATTAGTGCTAGAATTTTCAAGACAATTTTTTTGAAGCATTTATTTGCGCCTCTTCCAGGTCATCAGGCCTACCGACATCAAGCCATGGTTCATGCATCGGATATGCGACCGTTCGTTTTCCTTTAGCATTTAGACGTTCAAATAATGTTGGCATATCACAATGAACACCATCATCTAAAACTTCCAACGCATCAGAATCAAGAGTATAAACACCGGCATTTATGTGGCTTCGTGATATAGGTTTTTCATCAAAACCAACAATATCTACACCTTGAGTCTGCACCACACCAAATGGGTGCTGCCATTCATGTACACGTACCGCCATAGTGGCCATTGCGTCGTGACGAATATGAAAATCTAATAGTTCGCCGTAATGAATATCCGTAATTACATCGCCATTGGTAACAACAAATGGAACATTTGGACGTGGTGTCATCAAGCCAATAGCTCCAGCTGTTCCCAATGGAGACTCTTCTCGTAAGTATTCTATTCGTACATCCCAGCGACTTCCGTCACCAAAATAATCTTCAATCATATGTCCAAGATAATGAATTGATATTACAAAATCATGAAAGCCTTCAGACTTAGCTCGATCTATAATGTGTTCTAGCATTGGCTTTTCACCTAGCAGTAACATTGGCTTCGGGCAGTTTTCGGTATGTGGTCGCAAACGGGTGCCTTTCCCTCCAGCCATTATGATCATTATGTTAGGGCGTTGTTCTGGTACCAACAACTCATTAAGTAAATGTAATCCAACCACTTGACGCGACTCATTAAGAACTGGGAGAGCACTTATTCCATTAGCCCGCATTAAATGTATCACCAAGTCTCGGCTCATCTGAGGTGGAGCCACCATTGCGTCACGATGAATAATCGAGTCAATCGAACTATTCATATCAATACCACGTAATAAACCACGTCTTATATCTCCATCAGTAATAGTTCCAAGCAAAACTTCATCAGGTGATATTACTAGTGAGATCTGCAAACTCGAGTCATCCAGATTTCGGATAACCTGTTGCAAAGTAGCATCGGCGGGAACCAATGCACTACGCCATAGTGTTGAGTGATCTTTATGCATACTTTCTATATTATTACTCTCTAATTGTTCAACATTTAAATATCAGTATTTGCTACTTACGAACGGTAACAAGCCACTCCGATATTTTTATGGTTCCGTTATGATCCGTGCGATTAACTTGGTCAATACTAATATCACAAAAGCCACTAAATAAATCATTTATTTCATCTCGCGTAAAAAAATGAGCTGTTTCATTACCTAGACAAGGTCCTGTTTCCGGACTATGCATAGTGCCTGTCTCGAGCATCTTTCCACTATTACTTCCCATAGTTTCAGTACCAAACATTTTGCCAAAAAATAGACCGTTCGGCTTTAAAGTTCTATAGATTTCCATAACAGTAAGCTTTATGTCTGCCATAAGATTTGCATACAGCGCCTCAAGGTCTATTACGGCATTAAAACTTTCATCCGCCCAAGGTAAACTCGAAAAATTTCCCACTTTTAGATCCACATGAGGTTTTATATGTGGGAGCTCATCAGCAATTAATCTTTCTTCTGCTTGTTTAATAGCAGTAGGTGAACCATCAATGCCGGCAACAGAGAAACCTTCTCGAACTAAATACCAGATATTTGGGCCTGGCCCACAACCAATCTCAAGCACTCGAACTTCTGATTGATTTGCTACAGTTCGAAAGTTGCGAGCCATGAATCGAACCAATTCCTCTGGTGGATATTGACCCCATGCACGACTTGCATAAATCTTTTCCCAATAGCCTTTAGCAACAACTGACATAGTATTTTCCATACAAATTATCTCTAACTATTTAGTTTACATCATAAAACTGAAAACGATTTTTCGGTACAATAATACCCGCTGATATCATATCTTCTTTTATTTGTTGGTAAGCTTGATGATTCCAAATCATCCCACCAATTCTTGATGGGAGCACACCATCTGGTGCATAAGCCTTCTTAAATTTAAATATCCCATCATCCGGCTTGCTCCCACCTCCCAGTAAAAAATAATCACAGCCACGCTCTTTGAAGAACTTTATAATTCCTCGCTTTAAAAAGGGATTTGCACAAAGAGGTAAAGCTTCACGTTTAGTGCCACCAAGGAAGGAATGGCAATATTTTCCATGGTGTAATACTAATTCACACGAAACAACTTCACCCTCTGCCATAGCATAAAAAAAATAAAATTTACCCGGCATTTCACTACAGAGCGTTGCAAAATATTCTTCATTAAAATAATAAAAGTCATCCGCCGAATTGCGACTCATAGTGTGATAATAAATATCCATAAAGTCTTTTAGATGTTCACAATTTGATTCAACAAAATAAGTAATTCCATTTCGTTCTGATTTCCTTAGATCCTTACGAACAGATTGTTTGAATGAACTTTCTATTTCCGTCATCTCTGGGCGCAAATCAACAACTACGAAGCCTCCAATATCAATAACCTCTGTCGTATCTGAAACTTTATCCTCATTAGCGATAATTGGGTGATATCGATCAAAACCACAGACAATGTTATTTTCATTACAGTATGATTTCATTTCATCATGAAACAGAACAAGATCAGACTCATTTATTAATGAAGTAACAATACCACCACGACCATAGAGCCCCGTTATATCATAAAGGTTCGAAGTAGTAGAAAAATTAGTCATTGTAGAGATATTCCGTTTCACAAATGGATACAACACAACTCCATTTTCGGAAGTCATAGCAGCACAAAGAACCTCATCTTTACGGTTAAGCGTCTTTTCACAAAGCCGAGCAAATAATGGCGAATAAAATATATCTTGCTGCTCAATAGGCAAGCTTTCAAATAAAGCATCCCAATTTGTGCTATCTGTTGTCAGTATGGAAAATGACATTTACTTTACTCTTTACTCATGTGTATCATTATTAGGATTTCCTCAACATCGACCAAGATAAAACGGTATCTTCTGTAACATCTTCGGTAAGCTGAGAACCAATCACTAATTCAATATAACGAGGCGGAATCCCATCGACTACTTTTTTAAATGTACAGTCCTCATAGCGTAAAACAGTACCTTCAGCTAAATCACGTGCAGTAACTAGAAAACGTCGAAAAGCCTTACGAGTATTTTCCTCACAAGGCATTATGCGCTTCACACCATCACCAATTGCTGTACGCACTTCCCTTAATGTCTTGCAATAATCAAGCATTTCATCAGGATCCAAAGATGCCTGGTGGTCTGGCCCGCTCATTGATTTGTCCAATGTGAGATGCTTCTCAAATACCCGTGCGCCCATGGCCACTGCTGCACATGCCACTTCAGCACCAACGGTATGATCAGAAAAACCAACCGGGCAACCAAATGTATTTCTTAAGTTAGAAATCACTGAAAGATTCATTTGTTCCATAGGAGCCGGATAAGAAGAGACACAATGCAGAATAATCAATTCACTTGTTTCTTTAAGGATGGTTTCAACCCCTTCAGCTAATTCAGTCAGTGTACAAGCTCCGGTTGAAAATATAACAGGCATACCAAGTCGAGCAATATGGCCTAAAAAAGGCGTATTAGTTACATCTTGAGATGCTGTTTTCATTACACTTACCCCAAGCTTGGCAAGAAAATCTGCGCTATCGGTCTCATCTGGAGTAGAGAAAAATAGTATCCCTTTTTCATCACAATATTTCTTAATTCTCCCAAAATCATCGTAGGATAATTCCAGTTTTTTTATAGTTTCGTATTCAGATTCTGCTGCGCTGGTTGTTCGTTTTTGATATTCAGGTTTAATTGATTTGTCTCGGCTGTATACTTTTTCAGTAACCCAAGTCTGAAACTTAACTGCATCACAACCAGCTTTAACAGCCGCATCTACCAATTGGAACGCTGTATTTATATTACCGTTATGATTTACACCTGCTTCAGCAATAATAAATAAATTTTGTTCCGCATCTGAAAGAAATTTTTGAAAATTCATATTTGATATAGCCTTAATTAAAATTGATTAAGTCGTTTCACCATATTTCGAATTGAGTCAACAGGAATAAATTCACTAATCGGAATTAAAACATGTTCTTCCATAAATTTTATTTCTGTTTTAAAACGCTTGCTTTGTTCATAAGGAATAAAATCCCATTTATCCTGTAATGTTGAAAGTAAAATATTTTCTTCAAACAAAGTATTTATAACTTCATCTCGACGATCAGCAGGGACACGTGCAGGTATACACCAAGGAACTACTCCAGAAATTAAGTTTGGATACACTAAAGAAAACACATCAGACTCTAGTTCCTCATATACAACCTGACTATTTAACAGCCTATTTTTTATTAACCAATCATAAGGATATGTTTCTTCTATTTGTCTTGAACGCATACTTTGTCGAAATGGACGCAAATCAGAATTTATGATGTCATAATAACTCTGATAATATTTTACTATTTTTTTTAGAGAATATTTTGCATGTTCTCGATCACTAGATTCATACAGTTCAAGACCAGCTTCTAAATGTTGTTGATATTCTTGTAAAGCATTACTTGGTAATTCTAGTAAGGTTTCTTCCTCTAAAGTTACATCTACATCAGAACGTTTGCTTGCTAGAATAGCCCCATCAGTGACAGGAAGAAATTTATTTAATGAATATAAAAATATTTCCGCACTGTCTACCAACGGCACACCATCTGCTGTTGTGGTAAAAAGAGCATGAGCACAATCATCAACCACTACAGGCTGGTACCGAGTTAATACTGACAAAAGTTCTAAAGAATGTGCAGGAAAACCAAAATAGTGAATCAAAATAACTACTGCTTTACCTTTTACCTCTCCTAGTAAAAGCTCCAAGTCTTTGATATTAGGAGTCAAGTCAGACTTCAACCGATAAAATATTATTCGAGATCCTGCAGTTATAAATGGTTGTATTACACCTTCAGCGACATAAGATGGAAGTAATACTGTCTCAGCATATGGATGTTCTAGTCGTTGAATAAAATGAAACAAAGCGCTACGACCAGTGGCGAACCTACATAGCGATGTTATTGACCTTGGTAAACATATTGATTTTCTAATCGATTTTATAACATCTGTGCTATCTATTATTTTAGCCTTAGATGAAAATCTGGTTTCATCCATGGCTACTCTAAGCATTGTCAACATGGTTTAGAATAATTATAAAAACGTTTCATCGTAAGCAAGTTAAAATCATCTATACCATTAAGTTCCTTCATAATTAATTCTGCACAATCACCTTTTTGGTAAGGATTTTCAACCTTCTGATTCCCGAAACTCATAGCTTTAGTAATAGCATTAGAAATATCATCAGAAGTAGGTGAACAATCAAAAATTGAATCTGCTTTTAACCGTCCTTGTTGGCGAAGTCCAATATTAACAGTAGGGGTTTGAAATGAAGGCGCTTCATATAAACCACTAGAAGAATTTCCTATAACGAGGTCAACTACAGTCATAGTTCCTAGATATCGCATCTGACCTAGAGAAGTATAGGCACGTGCATTGTCCTTTCCATCAACATACTCTTCAACTAAACGAATTAAATCACGACCATCCGTATCAGCATTTGGCAAAGTAAATATCAATCCAACGTCAGAACCGTATTGATCAAGCGCCTGCAATAATGACTCGAATTGTTTATGTGAGGAAATGGTATCAAGAGTGACAGGATGGAATGTAATTAAGAAATTCACTTCCCTAAATTTAAAGTTCAGTTCTTTTTCAAGTGTTTCCCGATTAGGAAATTGGTTACGATGAAGGTAATCTAAACCGGGACTACCTACATTGAAAATATACTTTGGATTCTCCCCCATCATTTTAAGTCGGTTAGCGGCTACATCGTTAGTAACAAAATGTAGATGAGCCATCTTGCTTATACTGTGACGCATCGCCTCGTCATAAGCTCCTTCTGTAACATCACCCCCGCCAATATGGGCGATTGGCAATCTAGCAAGTAAAGCAGCCTGTGCTGCAGCAAAAATTTCAAAACGATCACCTAAAACCAAGACTAAATCAGGATGCAATTGTTCAAAAACATCAGCAAAGTTAATTACACCCAATCCTACTGATTTTGTAATACCTACGGCACTGTCGCTTGACATAAGTGTCTCTACACGCCTAGCTATCTCAAAACCATCTTGCTTAATTATATTAATTGTCATACCAAACTCTGGAGAAAGGTGCATTCCGGTCACCACAAGTTGCAATTCAAATAGTGATCCTGCCTGTATATCTTTCATCAACCAATATAGAAGGCCATAGTCTGCACGACTGCCAGTAATAATGCATATTTTTCGCTTAGACATTCAACATACCTAAATTTGCGCTACTGGGAATATTAATCAAACATTTCTCAAGGTTTTCTGCCGTAGTCAAGTCATCCATTTTTGGACTGTCTTTATAAATCTCAAGCTCATGCATAAGTTTCCATGCAGGTCGTGTCATTATTCCTTGACTGTTAGTTAATTTAAGTAATGAATCGCGTTGCCCCGAAAATTTATTCTCCAGTAGTAACACATTCAACCAGTAATTGCTTTGGGCAAAGCTGGGTTCCGTAAAGAATTCGACTCCATCAACTCTGGTAAATGCTCGTTTGTACTCTTCTGCTAACTTACGCTTGTTTTTAATAAAGTTCGGCAGTGCCTCTAACTGCGCACATCCTAATGCAGCATTAATATTTGGCATACGATAATTAAAACCAACCTGATCATGTTCAAACGACCATTTATGCTGCACTCTCGCAGTAGTCGTTAGGTGTTTAGCAAGTTTTCCCAACTCATCATCGTTTGTCAAAATTGCACCACCGCCACCAGTGGTAATGACCTTATTACCATTGAAACTCAGGGCCGAAGCCCTCCCCCAGTTTCCGGTATGTCTTCCTTTATAGAAGGAACCCAGAGATTCAGCGGCATCTTCAACTAATTCCAACCTATAACGGCTGCATAACTCTACTAGTGAATCAAGATCAACCGGATGGCCGAAAGTATGCATCGGCATGACAGCTTTAATACGATGCCCTGTCTTTTTATTGAAACAACCTTCTGGCCGAATTTTAGCAATGCCTTTCAAATAGGTATCAAGTTTTTGTGGGTCTATTCCAAGCGTTGACTGTTCACTATCGATAAAATGTGGAGTTGCTCCACAATAACTAACCGCATTTGCTGTAGCAACAAAAGTTAAAGTTGGTACCAATACCTCATCATTTTGTTCCACACCAACAAGTTTTAAGCATACTTGTAATGCTGCTGTTCCGTTTACGACAGCAATAGCATGCTTTACTCCCGTATATTTTGCCAACTCTTCTTCAAAACGATCAACATACTTACCTACTGACGAGACCCATCCGGTATCAAGACATTCCTTGACATATTTCCATTCATTACCCACAAAGCTTGGTTCATGCAATGGTATTGAATACTCTTTTTCAGAAAGTACTTTTTTCAATGCGCTAACTACCTCTGAAAGATTAAAGTTACTCATTATGTTTAAAATTATCCATCGTTTTTATACAATTCAAATACTAATCATATGAATTTTCAGGTTAAATACATTGATATATCAAATGATGGTTTTCAGTTAAATTACTTTAGGGCTCTTAATCTATTATTACTGAGGGAAATCATTTGTATCTAAACGAGCCAATTCAAGTAATTTTGAAGTATTTAATTCTGCAAAACCAACCTTCGTTGTGAGACCAATAGCACATTTTTTAGAACGCAATATAGACAATGTATCTTCATTATATTCTCCATATGGATAACACATTATCCAATTATCAATTGGTGCACCAATTTCCTTAAGAAATTCTAACGATAAGTCAATTTCATATTGTTGATCATCAATAGACCCTTTGTTCAGCCATGTATGTTTGTATCCGTGATTCCCAATATACATACCAGCACTTATCAATTTCTTCGTATCATCAACAGACAAATAAAGTTCGTCCGCAAAAGAACTAGGGGGTTCCCCGACATATTTTTTGAACAAACTTTGTGTAATACGATTACGAATTTCTTCCGGCAATACATGTTGAAGCATATTTTTAATATAAACCACTTCCTTTACATCAAACCTTGTTTTCTTCGCATAAGCATCCCAATACTCACTTAGAACACCTTTACTAATACCATAAGATTGACACAAATGATTTAGCTCAGAAAGCAATTCCGAATAATCTGAGCAGGTTGCCAATATAAAATGAATACTATTTACGTCAAGCATTTCTCTTTCAACAACAGGCTTAACTGGAATAAAAAAAGAACCTTGTAGGTTTCTTTTAAGTAATTCTGGTAATACAAAGTCTATGTGATCCTTATAACCATCATCAAAAGTTAGATAGCAAGCATTTGAAGGCAGGGGGTTCCCACTAATAGAAAACTCAATCAGATCCTCAGCAGAAATAATATTATAGTTGCTTTCAAAATAATTTAGCTGACGCCTAAAACCTTCAAATTCAAGCCCTTTTATTTTTGGATATTTAGAGTTTTTGATATCACGAACGTAGTGGTACATGACTATTGTTAGACTGTTAATATTTAATATCCCGCATTAATTTGGTCTATCTTGATCGCCATCACCTTTACATAACCTAATATCATTTATATTAATTGTATCTACAAAAAAGTTGAGTTGAATATTTTCTTGTATAAATGGTGCAAAATAATTAGGTACGAGTATATCTGATGAATTTAAATCCACCTCGATAAAACCTGACTTTATAAAAGTAGCACTATCGAACCCATAACACATAAAATCAATATATTCATAATTTTTATCTATTAATAGTTGGTATAAATCTTTAGATATGAATGGGAAATTAGTTTCATCGCCGATGTAGTCAATTACTCTTAAAACTTTAGCACTATCAACCACGACTTCCTTAATCACTATTAATGATTTTAAAATGTCATGCTTATATATTCCATAAACTATATACTTGTAAATCGGATGATTGAAATACCTTTTTATAAAAAAGTCTTTATCCTTGAAAGGAATGTTATCTTTATACACATCAAAATCAAAATCTAAATCTTTTTCATTTAGTTCGCTAATATAATATTTATTATTTTCAATAAACTTGATTGTTTTTAAAAGTTTATCATTGTAAATTTTAAGAATGTTAAATTTTTTGAATTGATGATTAATAAGAACATATTGCCTCAAATGATTCGTATAAAACCCAAGGTAGTTGTATATGCCTATTGTTTTATTATTTATCCCAAGACTAAATAATATATTATACTCACCCTTATTCTTTAAGAATTCAAACAGTTCTAAACCAAGCATTGGATGTTTAGTATCTTTTAATACCATCCACATAACTGTTGCAATATCGCTATCTTTTTGAGAGTATTTTATAAAACCTAAAATCCCATTTATTTTATTATTTTTATAAGAGATAACAAAGTTGATTCTATCTTTATCTTTGTGTTCATATAAGAAAAAATTTTTATTTCTTGATAGTATATGGTTTTCTTTCCAATACTCACTAATAAACCCCATAATACCATCTATATCATGCAGCTCTGCAAACCTAATAACACTCATTAAAAAACACTTCCACCTGCAACAGGTATGTTTATACCATTTATATAATCGGATTCTTTAGATATAAGCATTTTAATTATTGGTGTAATATCTGATACGACAGCATTTCTTTTTAATGGGTGGTTATAAGCATTAATTTCTATTAATTTCTCGTTTATATTATCTAAAAATTTTGTTTCGATCATAGATGGGGAAATGGCATTTATCTGTATATTTTTACCAGAGTACTCACTCGCTAGTGATTTGACTAGTCCCAACATAGCATATTTAATAGTTGTATATTGCGTAAGCACTTTTGGTGGCATATTTAAAACCACACTTGATAACATACAAACAACTTTCCCGCGTTTTTCTTTCGCAAGTTTTGGTAAAAACCTGTTAAGAATAATAACTATTGATCTCAAACTTATATCAATATCATTTTGAAAGTCATGCCATTGAATATCTTTAAATCTTATATTTTCAAATTTTGGAGCCGCTAAATGTATTATCTTATTTGGTGTATTAAAGTTAGTTTCAATAGTGTCTAAAAAAGATACTAGCTCTTTTTCTGATGACAAATCCGCTTTAAGCATTACCAGCTTATTGTCGATTTTTTTTGACAACTTCAGTAAGTTTTTATTAGAACTATTATAATGCGCAAGTATTATGCACTTTTCTGAGATGTTTTTTATTAAATCTAAGCCAACATCAGAAGATGCACCAATAATTAATATTATATTATTCATCAATCATTCCAACTTTTATAATAGCTTTAGATACTTTTCTACCCTCCCCATTTATAATCATAGCTTTTATCTCAAGTTGTTTGTATGACTCATTAATATAATTTACTATTCCTGATATTGTTAATTTATCATTAATATAAACAGGTCTTGGAAACTGTATATCTATGCCCTGTAAAATACAATATTTACCCGGTAAATATACTCCTACTAAAGTAGAATAAAAGGATGAGGTAAGTAAGCCGTAGACAACTCTATCTTTAAAACCACTTTCTTTGGCGTATACACTATTAATATGCAGAGGATTAATATCTTTTGATATCTCTAAAAACTTATCCATTTTAGATTCTTCAACTAACACATCAAATGATTCTTTATGCCCAATTTTCATGTCTGAAAACTTATATTTATTCATTTAAGTTTTTTCCACTATTAAATCAATCATTTCCCCAACATCTTTCAGCGAAATTAACTCTACAAGAGAAAATTTAACATCGAAATCCTTTTCAATTGCACTTACAAGGTTAATATGGTTCAGAGAATCCCATTCTTCGATATCAGCAGAATTAGTATTATTCTTTAATACTAATTCATCATCATCAAATATATCCTTAAATATATCTTGCACCCTATTAAATATTTCATCTCTAGTCATTATTAACTCCTATAAACTTATTCTGATTTTGGTAATTAGTTATATTGAGGCTCCAACTTGAATATCCCTCATGTTTTTCATCCAAAATAAATCCAAATTCTTTATACAAACAAGAAACCATATTATTTTTATGGGTTTTATAATAATAGCCTACTAGTTTATTTATTCCTTTTTTTCGACATTTTCTAATCAACTCATCTAACATAGCAAACTCCATACCTCTCTTTAAAACCCGGCAGCTCATAAGCAATAAATCAATATAACAAATATCATTTGCTAACTTACCAACAGTAATTGCGATTAGACCATTCCCTCCAAATTTATCAGTAAGCTTCCCATATAGAGTGATGTATTTATCGCTTGAAATAATATTTTTTACCTCTCCTGACGTATACCTTTTTGTTGTAAGATTAAACTGATTTGTTTTATTTATTAACTGAGTAATTCTATCTAAATAAATTGAAGAGAAAGGTTTTATTTCTGCAGTCATATCCAGGGACACTAAAAAATCATCATATGATATAAACGTTACTTGTTCGCACAATCTACTTTTGTTGTCTTCATGATATTTATTTCTTTTCAAATCATCAGTTGATATTGCTACAGTTTCAAAATAGCCATTTCTATCAATATGTTCTATAAAATTAATAACATCACTTCCGACATCAGGAACTGATATTCCTAAAGCTTGTGAGTTTACAATATCTCTTTCAGCAGGGTTGTCATCTATAAACACTAAACTATCACTACCTATATTTATCTCTTTTGCTATTTTTAATATATTTTGATGTTTAGGATTCCAGTCTGCTATGAATGATGTAAAATCCTCAAACTTCAATACTGTATCAGGATGACTAAACCCCTCTTTAGCATTTTTAAAGTCGTTTTTAGAACATACAGCAAGCGTTATACCTCTTTTATTCAACTCTTTCACATACAACTGAAATGATGTGAAAACTTCTTCAACTGCAGTTGAAGTTCCTATACGAATACCGTCAAGTCCATCGTCACCAATCACCCCCCCCCAACAAGTATTATCAAGATCCAATACCAAACATTTATTTGATTTGCCAAATACTGCATTTATAATTTTACTTAAATTAAATGCTAGCTCAGGAATAGAATCCATACTAATAGAATACTTAGCTTGATGCCAAAGAGATTTATCAAACCAATTACTTATCCCAATATATGATGCAAGATAATTTATATCATTAATATATAAATTTTTTATCTCTCTAGCATTTCTTGCGAATTCCAAATTAAGTTTATTTATAAAGTGTGTTTTCCCATGGATATCATAACTATCCATATTCCCTAAACTTCTATCTATTGGTAAATCAAAATTATTTTGAATTATTGCACAATCAAATTTTGATAAAGAATGCCAGATACTTTTATATCTTTCTACCTCATAATTTAATAAGTTATTAACTTCTTCCTCATTATTCTCCAGATTAGGATAATGAAGAATATTCAAGTTTGTTGTATGTATATATATAATGTCAGGACTAAAATCGGTTAATTCTTTACTACCAAAGCAGGCATCTTCATAATATTTGTTATATTCTGACTCATAGAATGAAGGTTTAATTTTGTTTTTTAATAAAAAAATCTCTAAAATATTTTTAATCTCTGATGTCGTTGAACCACCTAAAATTGCTATATTTTTATTAATTAAATTGGTACTTTGAAGTAATTCTTTTTTAATTGACTTCTTTTTTCTTAATATTTTATTAATATCTAATGGGAAATTTAAGCTACTTATCATATAAAAATTTCCTCGCTATACCCCTTCCTACTAATAATGGATACTCGAGAAACGCATAAAATATCTTTGCATTCATAAATTATAAATACCAGACTTATAGCCCTTTAAATTATTAGAGTTTGCAAACCAATCGGCGGTTTCTGCAAGACCACGTTTGAATCCTTCGCGACCACCATATATTGGTTCCCAGCCAAAAAGACTATTAGCCTTCGTATTATCGCCCCAAAGTCGTTCAACCTCCGAATTTTCTGGTCTTAAGCGAGTTTCATCAGTAATAATCTCAATTTCAGCGTTCATGGTTTCGGCAATCAGTTGAGCAGTATCACCAATGGAAATTTCGAAGTTACTAGCAAAATTAATTGCCTCTCCTAGCCCCTTACTTGAATTCATCGCAGCAATAAAACCTCCCACCGTATCCTTAACAAAATTAAAATCACGCGTGGGTGATACAGCACCTAGTTTGATCTGCCGTTCACCATTAGCAATCTGGGTTATGATTGTCGGAATCACTGCACGCGCTGACTGACGTGGTCCATAGGTATTAAAAGGTCGAGCAATGACAACCGGTAAACCAAATGATGCATAAAACGAGTATGCCAACTGATCTGCGGCAATTTTAGTCGCCGAATAGGGTGACTGACCTTGCAAAGGATGCTCTTCCGTAATCGGAACGAAACGCGCTGTTCCATAAGTTTCACTGGTTGAAGTATGAACCACTCTTTGAACGCCAAGTTCACGGGCAGCTTGTAGAACATTCAGCGTGCCTTTGATATTAGTATCAACATAAGTATCGGGGGAGTGATATGAGTATGGAATTGCTATAAGCGCAGCTAGATGTAGCACTACATCACATCCCTTCATTGCTTCTTTTACTCCATGGGGATCACGTATATCACCGGCAAATACTTCAAACTGGTCTTTGACATCATCTGCACATTGATCCAGCCATCCCCAAGAATTAAAAGAGTTGTAAAGCACAAAGGCGCGAACCTTATGTCCCTGACGAACTAACGTTTCGGTAAGATGTGAGCCAATGAAACCATCTGCGCCAGTAATAAGAATGGTAGATTTTGTATTTGTTTGATTCATAAGTTTACACTGCTTGATTAACTATTTCTTGGTAAGTGCCTGTACGTTTAATCACACCATCACCCAGTTCAACTATTTGAGTGCAGTTTTTTAAAGTAGTGATGCGGTGGGCAATAATGAGAACTGTCAAGTTCTCACTAAGATTTTCGATAGCGTGCATGACAGATTGTTCAGTTTCAGTATCTAATGCACTGGTGGCTTCATCGAAGATAATAACATCGGCCCTTTTATAGAGGGCTCGGGCAATACCAATACGCTGTCGCTGTCCACCAGAAAGCCGAACACCTCGCTCACCTACTAAGGTATTGTATTGCTTTGGCCAAGTATCAATGATACTGGCAATTTGTGCTTGACGAGCTGCATGTCTTACGCGCTCATGATCAATTTTATCTAGTGGTACACCGAAAGCGATGTTTTCTTCAATGCTACTGTCAGCAAGAAAGATATCCTGAGGTACATGTGCAATGTGCATTTGCCAGGCACACTGATTTTTCATAGTGATTATCTGCCCATCGACTTCAAAAGTACCTTCACTAGGTTGCAACAGACCCATAACTATATCAAGTAGTGTGCTCTTTCCGCTGCCGGTCGTACCTATAAAACCAACACGACTACCTTTAGTAATGTTTAAATTAAACTTTTTTAATACCCATGGTGTTTTCTCACTGTATCGAAACGATAGATTATTTAAAGTTATTTTATCTATAAAAGGCAACGACTTGTTGACTTGTTTACCCACATAATCTGGGAGCTCCTGATCAAGTAACTCCAAAGTATCTTGTAGAGAAATTTGGCCTCCTTTTATGGATGACCATGCTGCATAAGCTTGTTGTAATACAGGCAGTAATCGCTGCGCTCCAAGTGCCAAGGCACCAAGAATAGGAATTGCTTTAGTAATGCCATCCTCTTGTTGAGCAAGCGTATATGCCAAGATGGCAATTAGTAGCATACCCAACGACTCCATAACATAACGAGGGCTTTGACCAATAAAGGTGTTATTACCCTGTGCTCGGCGCAAAGCATGATCGGCAGTGCGATAAATCTGACAATAAGTATCCTGACTTCCATCTATCAGGACATCTCGTATACCACCCAACCCTTCCTGTAGGGATTTAACCACTTGTGTTGATTCATACGCAACACGCTGGCTATCTTTCAATAGCTGATTTCGAGTAATCCATATGATTAAAATATAAATCAAACCAAATCCACCAAAAGCTATCGATGCAATAACCGGATCAATAGAAAATAAGGCTATCATGATCAAGCTCAACATTATAAATGAACTAATGATCGTTAATGTCGGCATAATGATATTAGAAATAGCACCATTAGCTTTAGTCACAATACCACTTATTACCTCACTACTGTTACGACCAACATGAACTTCATAGGGTTGATATAGTGTGCGCTGGTAAATACTCATACTAAGATCTGCCCCAGAGGCATAGGATAAACGGGTAATAATCCAAAGCATCAATAAACGCATCACACCTGCCATAATGGCCGCAACACCAAAAGCAATGGTTAAAGGCAATAAAAGTTGCCCAGATTCTGTGACCCCCAATATTTCTATGAAAGGCTGTGCAGCAGCATAATGAAAAACCTTGTCCGGTGCAGTCAAAACCCCCAAAAATGGAATAACAGCTCCAATGCTAATTATTTCAGCGAATGAAGCAAGAACTGTCAAAAAAAACACAAGAATAAATTGCCTGCGGCGCCGCAAACTAATATGACACCATAGATTATGTAATAGCTGGAAGATGTTTTGAGACGGGTTCATCTGGATAACTTAGAATCGAAGATCAGTCATTCGTCAAAGTAACCTGATACCCATATTTTTTTAATAAGGCATATTGTTTAGCTTGATCCAAGTCAAAAGTAACCATTTCTTTACACATTTCTTGCACTGTAATTTCAGGAACCCAGCCTAATTTTTCTTTCGCTTTGGACGGATCACCTAGTAATGTCTCTACTTCTGTCGGTCGGAAATAACGGGGATCAATACGAAAAATTATGTCACCTGCTTTGAGTATTACTTGTTCAGAGTCAATAAGCACTGGAGATGAGGCATCAATCTTACCTGTTTCATCCACTCCTTCTCCTTGCCATTTAATATTAATACCTAGCTCACTAGCTGACATTTCGATGAATTGACGAATACTGTATTGCTTACCAGTGGCTATTACAAAATCATCGGGTTCATCTTGTTGTAACATCATCCATTGCATCCGAACATAATCTTTGGCATGTCCCCAATCACGTAATGCATCGATGTTACCCATATAAAGGCAATCATCCAAACCTTGGCTGATATTTGCAAGACCACGGGTTATCTTACGAGTAACAAATGTTTCACCTCGGCGTGGACTCTCATGATTAAAGAGAATTCCGTTACATACATACATACCATAAGCTTCACGATAGTTTACTACAATCCAATAAGCGTAAAGTTTGGCAACCGCATAGGGACTGCGTGGGTAAAATGGGGTCGTTTCTTTTTGCGGGGTTTCTTGTACTAGACCATAAAGTTCTGAGGTACTTGCCTGATAAAATCTTGTTTTCTTTTCTAGACCTAAAATTTTAATTGCTTCTAGTAAACGTAAAGTACCAGTTCCAACAACATCAGCGGTGTATTCAGGATTTTCAAAACTGACTGCAACATGACTTTGAGCAGCTAGGTTATAAATTTCATCTGGCTGAGTTTCCTGAAGAATTCGTACTAAGTTACTGGCATCGGTTAGGTCGCCATAATGAAGTTTAAAGTGTGCATTCTTAAGATGCGGATCTTGGTATATATGATCGACTCGTTCTGTGTTAAAAGAACTCGCACGACGTTTAATACCGTGAACGATATACCCTTTTTCAAGAAGGAACTCTGCAAGATAAGAACCATCTTGCCCAGTTATCCCTGTAATAAGTGCAACCTTTGCATTTGTTGGTTTTTCTATCATAATTTTTCAGTTATTATTTTTTAAAAAATCCTGGTATGCAGAAATCAATCCATTTTCTAGATTCACTTTCGCTTGCCAGCCTAAATTATTTAAACGAGTACTATCCATTAACTTTCGTGGTGTACCATCTGGTTTAGTGCTATCAAATTCTATTTGTCCTTCGAAACCAACTACTTTGCTAATTGTTTTGGCAAGATTAGCAATGGTTAAATCATCACCAACACCAACATTAATATGACTGAGCATCGGCGGGGTATGTTTATCATACGTTGGTTTATCGAGATTCATTATATATACGGATGCATCAGCCATGTCATCAACATATAGAAATTCTCTTCGTGGTGTCCCGGTTCCCCAAATTAAAACATTTGGATCTTGATTAACTTTTGCTTCGTGAAAACGACGTATCAGTGCAGGTATAACATGAGAGTTTTTGGGATGGTAGTTGTCACCCGGTCCATAAAGATTCGTTGGCATCACACTGCGATAATCAACTCCATGACTCTCACCATATTGACGATTGTAACTTTCACACAGCTTTATACCTGCTATCTTTGCTATGGCATAAGGTTCATTCGTTGATTCAAGTGTCCCCGTAAGTAATGCATCTTCACTCATTGGTTGCGTTGCTAGTTTCGGGTATATACAACTCGAACCAAGAAATAAAAGTTTTTTAACACCGATCTTAAACGCAGCATCAATAATATTACTTTCAATCATGAGGTTTTGATAAATGAATTCTGCGGGGAAAGTATTGTTGGCATGAATGCCACCAACCTTAGCAGCGGCAAGATACACTTGGTCAGGTTTTTCAGTTTCAAAAAATATACGTACAACAGTTTGATTTGTAAGATCTAGTTCTGCATGAGTCCGAGTTATAAAATTTGTATAGCCTTGTGATTCTAATTTTCGAATAATAGCAGAACCAACCATGCCATGGTGACCAGCAATGTAGATTTTAGCTTGAGTTGTCATAATATATTATCTCAATTAATACTGTAAGTACGCTACCGCCCTACCGTGCTTAAAAGCAAGTATAAGATAGTTATGTCATCCTAATTTATGATGACTGGTTTCCGGCTTAAAAAATACCGGAATGACAATTAAGTTCTCTTCCTCGACTACCCCATCCTAACCTTCCCCTTAAAGAGGAAGGAATAAATGGTAATACTTTTATGCTATTTCAAGCTCATACACACTCAATAGTTACTTGAGTATTTTTCCCAACTACATCCAACAACACAGAAACACGTTCTGTGCTTTTCATTTTTTGATAAATAGCTTTATATCCTTCAAATGGGCCATCTATTATTTCTACTTTATCGTCCAGCTTTAACTCTTTCTTTTCAAATGATTGTAAACCGAATTCATTTTCATTTTTTTTAGGTTATCGATCATAGCTTCGGGTACCACTGCAGGCATCCCACCAAAACACACCATACCTGCAACATCTATTATTGAACGAATAGGTGACCAATTATCAGTTTCCTTATCTAAAGATATATAACGAGGGGTAAATAGGTTTCATAATCTTGACGCAGTAGATTTTCTTGAGCTTTAAATTCGGATTTCGGTTTTGTTACAACCAGATACCAAGAGCGTGCCTGATTTTGTTTATTTGTATTACTGCTCATTCTCTTCCCCTCCCATTTCTTTTGCCAAAGTTGTTTCATTCTTTAAGCTTTCAATTTCAACTTTGATGTTTTCGTACTCTTTTATTTTTCTTTGCAAAAACCGATAAGTTACTGCTGCCTTTTCTTCTATTCCTTGTGGAGTAAGAAAATAAATATAAGCACTTTTCTTTTTATTTTTGTAAAAATTCTGAAATTTTATAAAACCTTTATCGACTAAGGCTTTTAAACAATAGTTCGTTTTACCAAGACTCACACCCATTTTTTTGGAGATTTCTCTCTGACTTAAATGAGAATCAGCTTCAATCAGCTTTAATAGCTTGTAAGTTACTTCATCTTGCAAGTCCTTGATCCTCCTCAAAGTTAATCAGTAAACAAGCATAGCGTTCAATGATTGAACGCATATAAGACATTAGCATATGTATTTTGAAAATCAAGGCATAAGGGGAGTTATCAGGTTAATATTTTTAAAGTTTATGTGACACGTGGATTATTATTCTTAATTTCATTATTAAGATTGCCCATAAACTCCATAATAAACACACCAAAGATGCCTAACATTCCACCTAAAACAAAAGAAAGTATCAGGATTAATTTCCTTTTTGGTCGAATAGGCTTTATATCTATAGCTGCTTTTTTATCAACTATAATCGCCTGTAATTTATTCTTTTTAATTTTTATAGCTTCAAGCCTTGTTAGTTTCTCTTGTAAATCACGTAACCCCATTATATAAAGATCATCCGATTTTCGGTTCTTAATTGCATTCATCTCAGCTTGAAGAACTTTAGTGCCTTTCATATAATATGATAAATTATCCGTATTTGATAACCGATTGCTAATACCTTTTAATTCCGATGATATTGCATTATTCGATTTGTTATCGACACTAGGTACAAATAAATGATTACGTATCCCTAAACTTTTGGCAATTTCGTAGGCTTCTTGCAAACGACCGAGTTCATCTTCATGTCGCTTCTTATAAATAGATCGTTTACTTGCTATGCCAATCGTTATATTCTTTATTTTTGATTCTATATTTGCTTGTAAATTTTTGACTAGTTGATTTATTGTTTCTTGATTAGCCGTTTTAACCAAGTTATCAAGCCAATTACCTATTTTATTTTTATAAATCCCTTGCAATGTGATTCGAGTACTACTCGTTTTTTTATCTACATTAACTTTTAATGATTCTGAAAAATTTCTAAAAAGATCGTTAGCTTCTTTCTTTGACAAATTATGGTTTAAGTTTTTTGAAAATATTTCTAATATTTCACTTTTATCAAAAAACATTTTTTGTAACTTTCTCGATTCAATAACATGAACAAAAGTTGAAAATACGGCAGCACTATTCACAGCACTATTAGTTAGCACATTCAGTGGTTGAATGTTTTCAATGGAAGGTGGAAATAAAATAGTTTCTACCTGGTAAACCCTTTTTGTAGTGAACGCATAAACTAGCCCAATAAGAACAGAAATGATTGTTATTCCTATAATCAAATTTTTTCTGCGAATAAGGATACGGACAATATCAACTAAACTAATTTCATCTTCGTATACGGGTTGATGTGGGTAGGCTGCGGGATTTAAAACTTGCTTATCGGTGTTCATTCAACATCACTATTATAGTTTAGAATTATTATTTTCTGAATGCTATTCAGTTATTAAACAATAGCATATGAATATTTAAAGTCAAAAAATTTATTTTGCTTAAATGTTTAGCTTAAAATTTGGCATAATTAACACACCGACATGGAAATAATTACTCTTGTATTATTCGCAAGCACTACTTTACTAGAAAAGTAATGCCTTATCCTGAATTTGATTAATAAGGTCTCTTATTCCAGCCGCCTCTTCAAACTCAAGATTTTGAACATATTCATACATCTTACGCTCAAGCTTTTCGATTTCTTTATTCAGTTCGGAACCACTCATAATTGAATAATCAACCGTATCTTCAGCCACTTTTGATAGTTTATTCGAACCTACTTTTTTACCATAAGCCCCATCCATAATGTCAGCAACAGATTTAACGATCGAAGTTGGTGTTATACCATGTTCTAAATTATAGGCGACTTGTTTTTCACGCCGCCTTTCAGTTTCATCAATAGCCCGTTGCATAGAACCGGTCATTTTATCTGCATACAAAATGGCTTTGCCTTCCACGTTACGTGCGGCACGGCCAATAGTTTGGATTAGGGAACGCTC
>VAPK011008683.1_pt1 | contig 23957 bp, 17 predicted proteins | sample 3395031 | NCBI WGS metagenome assembly VAPK01 (sample SAMN08290443, study PRJNA428436) | hydrothermal vent metagenome | isolation source: Deep-sea hydrothermal vent chimney 1 | place: Pacific Ocean: Juan De Fuca Ridge
GCAAAACTAACCGAAGTATCTGGTAAAACACTAGGATTCCATGCTGAAATTAACATTCGCCTACTATCAGGATTTGTTTTGATTGTTTCAACTACTTCTTTTATCTGATCGATTTCATCTCCATTCCAGTTTCTCCATTGATAGCCATATACCGGCCCCAAATCTCCATTTTCATCGGCCCAGGCATCCCAAATTCTTACTCCATTCTCCTTTAAATATGCAATGTTTGTGTCACCTTTTAAAAACCATAATAATTCATGAATGATAGATTTTAAGTGTAATTTTTTGGTGGTTACCATTGGGAAACCCTTACTTAGATCAAATCTCATCTGGTAGCCAAATACACTTTTAGTGCCAGTTCCGGTTCTGTCTTCCTTTAAGGTTCCATGGTCAATTACATGTTGGATTAGGTCTAAATATTGCTTCATTTTAACTGTTTATTTGTGTAATTGTTTATTCGCGTAATCGTAGGTGATTCAACAAATAAATAAATTTACATTTTCTTTCTATCCTAAGATCATACCAGCAATGGTTGCGGAAAGTAATGATGCAAGTGATCCACCGAGTAAAGCTTTCATCCCAAATTCTGATAAAACCTTTCTTTGACCGGGAGCCAGAGAACCAATTCCTCCAATTTGGATACCAATAGATGCGAAATTTGCAAATCCGCAAAGCATATAAGTAGCCATGATCACCGATTTTTGATATTGAAAATGTGTAGCACTTGTAATATCTTTTAATTCAGCTAATTGAATATAGCCTACAAATTCACTTGCTGCTAATTTTATTCCTAAAAGTTGTCCCATCATCATTACATCTTCCTTTGCAACACCAATAAGCCACATCAAAGGGGCGAAAATAGTTCCCAGAATAGTTTCCAGCGATAGTTTTTGATATGCAGAATGTTCAGCAATCCACATATTTAAATGTGTAAGTGAACCTATTTTTCCTAATATTCCGTTTACAAGAGCAATCATTGCAACAAATACCAAAAGCATGGCAGCAACATTTGCGGCTAGTTTCAAACCTTCGGTAGTGCCAGAAGCAATAGCATCCAACACATTGGACCCAATTTTATCTTGTGTAATTTCTATATCACTATTGATAATTTCTGTCTGAGGAAATAGCATCTTAGATATAACAATTGCTCCGGGAGCCGCCATGACTGAAGCTGCTAGCAGGTGTTTTGCATACATTAATCTCAATGTAGTGTCATCACCCCCTAAAAAGCCAATATATGCGGCTAAAACTCCCCCGGCAACGGTAGCCATTCCACCTACCATAACCAAAAGAATTTCTGATTTCGACATTTTTTCTAGGTAGGCTTTGATCATCAGTGGAGCTTCTGTTTGACCAAGAAATATATTTCCCGCAACAGATAAGCTTTCTGCTCCTGAAATACCTAATAATTTAGTCAATACCCATGCCAGGCCCTTTACTACAATTTGTATTACACCTAGATAAAACAACAATGAAGTTAGTGCAGAAAAGAAAATAATAGTGGGCAAAATCTGAAATACAAAAATAAACCCATAAGAACTAGTATTCATTAAATCCCCAAAAAGGAATGTACTTCCTGCTCCTGTATAATCTAGTATTTTAACAAAAATATGGCCTACGAATTCGAATATTGACCTTACAAAAGGTATTTTTAAAACACCTATTGCCAGCAGTAACTGGGCAGATAAACCTACTCCGACTGTTTTCCAGTTTATTTTTTTTCTATTGGAACTAAATATATAGGCAACTAATAATAATACGATCATACCTAAAATACCCTTCCAAAGTGTAGTAACGGAAAAGCCTTGATTAGGAATGATTTGATTGGTGGTTTCTTGTGCCTGTGTTGTAATATATGAAAGGAAAAGAATAATGGTTAGTAGTAATTTTCGCATATTGTTTGATTATTTTTTTTCTCGTTTTGAGATTTCGTCTCTTATTTTTGCTGCCAGTTCGTAATCTTCATTGTTTACAGCCTTTTCCAGTAGGCTATGCAAATCTTTTAAGGATTCATCGGAAAAGGAGGAAGTTTCTTCAATGATATCTGTTACCAGATCCTCCATTTTGAATTTTGATTTAGCTAGTTTTGATTCGTCTTTGATCTTTAAAATAATACCGGCTTTATCTAAAATGTTTTCAAAGGTAAAAATGGGTGCATTGAATCTTGTGGCCAGGGCAATAGCATCAGATGTTCTGGCATCAATGATCTCTTCAACTTTATCACATTCACAAATCAGGCTGGAATAAAAAACCCCATCCACAAGTTTGTGAATAATCACCTGTTTTATGATAATATTGAAACGATCGGCAAAACTTTTAAAAAGATCATGCGTTAAAGGACGAGGAGGTTTGATCTCTTTCTCTAAAGCAATTGCAATAGATTGTGCTTCAAAAGCTCCAATGATGATTGGTAATGTTCGTTCACCCTCTTCTTCGCTTAAAACTAGTGCATATGCACCACTTTGCGTTTGACTATAGGAAATGCCTTTTATGTTTAATCGTACCAAACTCACTGCGTAATTTGCATTTAATGAATGACTTTTATTTTTTCAAATGTAACAATATTTAAAATTACAATTTAAATATTAAATCAAAAATATTTTGAATGTTTTTAAGATAAAACAAAAAAAGCTACCAAATTAAGGACTTGATATTTCCATAGTTTTGGCAGCCTTTGTGGGGCACAATTTACTAAAAAATAACTATTGATTACTTTTAAACTCTTTTAATTTTTCTGTTAATTTTGGAATTACATCAAAAGCATCACCAACAATACCGTAATCGGCAGCTTTAAAAAATGGTGCTTCAGGATCTGTATTTACAACAACTTTCACTTTTGCAGCATTGACACCGGCCAAATGCTGTATAGCACCTGAAATTCCAATGGCAATATATAAGTTTGACGAAACTGGTTTTCCTGTTTGTCCAACATGTTCACTATGAGGTCTCCATCCAAGGTCGGAAACTGGTTTTGAGCATGCAGTAGCAGCTCCAAGTACGTCTGCCAGCTCTTCTATCATTCCCCAGTTTTCAGGTCCTTTTAATCCTCTACCTCCTGATACAATTACATCCGCATCAGCAATGGTAACTTTTCCAGTCATTTTTTCAACGGATTCTGATTTCAAATTAAAATCAGCCTCATTTAATGCCGGAGAAAAATCTTCACTACTTGATTCTACGGAGTTTTCAATCAAACCAAACGAATTTTTTGACAATCCAACTAGTTTTACAGAGGTTTTGATCTCTGAAATATTATAGGCTTTTGATGAAAATGCTTTTCTTTTCACTTTAAAAGGATCTATAGATATTGGTAAATCCATTACATTAGATGCGTATCCGGCCTCCAGATTCACAGCCAGCATAGGAGCGTAGTATAAACCATTTGTAGATGAATCAATAATAACAATGGTTGTATCTTCCTTTTCTGCAGCTTGTTTGATTGCATCAGCATAAGCTTTTGCATTAAAAGTTTTAAGCTTGTCGTTATTGATATTGAGTGTTTTTTCAGCTCCGTAAGCACCTAATTCTGATGGGTTACTTGCGTTGATGGTCAAAACAACAAGATTTGTTTGTGCTAACTCAGCTACTTTTTTTCCATAGGAAGTAACTTCAAAAGCGGTTTTTTTAAATTTTCCTTCCGAATTATCGGCAAAAACTAAAACAGACATATTTTTTTGTTTTTATATCCTGAACCTAAATTATTGAATTTAATACAGGATTTTGGTTTTTATATTTTATTAATTCCAGTTTAACTGAAAAGAGATATTTGAAACTAAATTACTTTGGCTTCATTATGTAAAAGATCGATTAACTCATCAAGATTATCAGCATCAATCATTTTGCAGGCAGACTTTTCTTCTGGTTTTTCAAAACCAACAGAAGCTGTAGTATTTTCAAACTCCACCGGATCAACTACCTGTAATGGCTTTTTGCGAGCCATCATGATACCTCTCATATTTGGTATTCTCAAATCTTTTTCTTCTACAACTCCCTTTTGTCCGGCAGCGATTAATGGCAAATCAGCAGATAAAACTTCTTTACCGCCATCAATCTCACGAGAAAAAGTAGCCTTGTTGTCATTCACTTCTATGCTAATACAAGCATTGACAAAATTATAGTCAAGAAGTGCTGCTGTCATTCCCGGTACCATTCCTCCATTATAATCAATGGATTCTTTTCCTGCAAGAATCAAATCAAACTCACCGTTTTTAATTACTTCTGCCAGTTGCTTGGCAACGTAATAACCATCTGTAGCTTCTGCGTTTACACGAATAGCATTATCGGCGCCTATAGCCAAAGCTTTACGTAATGTAGGTTCTGTTGTGGCATTACCTACGCTAACTACAGTAACTGAAGCACCTTGTTTTTCTTTAAACCACATAGCACGTGTTAACATAAATTCATCATACGGATTAATAACATATTGAACACCAGTAGTGTCAAAAGCAGTATCATTATCCTTAAAATTAATTTTTGAAGTTGTGTCAGGTACGTGACTAATACAAACTAATATTTTCATCTTAAATTCTTTTTTACTATAAAATAGTTCCAATTATGTGTACGAATATAGGAATATTTTTCAATATACTATGCATGCATAGTAAAATATTTACTGTTTTAAAGTTTTTTTAACTTAATTAGGAGATGAAATTAGGAGTGTTTAGGTATCAATTTCTATTAAAATCTTTAATGTAGGTACTTAAATTTAAAAAGGTAATTAAACAATTAAGCAGATTCACATAAAATGGTTATTTTTGCAATTCGTAAAAATTAAATAAATGAAAGTAATTCAATTTAGAGAAGCTATAGCAGAGGCTATGAGCGAAGAAATGAGAAGAGATGAGTCTGTTTACCTGATGGGTGAAGAGGTTGCAGAATACAATGGTGCATATAAAGCTTCTAAAGGAATGTTAGATGAATTCGGTGCAAAAAGAGTAATTGATACTCCAATTGCTGAATTGGGATTTTCTGGTATTGCTGTTGGATCGGCTATGGGAGGTAACAGACCTATTGTTGAATATATGACGTTTAATTTTTCATTAGTTGGTATTGATCAAATTATTAATAATGCTGCTAAAATTCGTCAAATGTCAGGTGGTCAGTTTAATTGTCCGATAGTTTTTAGAGGCCCAACAGGATCAGCAGGTCAGTTGGGTGCAACACATTCGCAGGCATTTGAAAATTGGTTTGCCAATACACCTGGTTTGAAGGTAGTTGTTCCATCAACTCCTTATGATGCAAAAGGCTTGTTAAAAGCTGCTATTCGTGATGATGATCCGGTTATTTTTATGGAATCAGAGCAAATGTATGGAGATAAAGGGGAGGTTCCAGAAGGAGAATATATCTTGCCGATTGGTGTTGCCGATATCAAAAGAGAAGGAACTGATGTTACGGTTGTTTCTTTCGGAAAAATCATTAAAGAGGCTTTTAAAGCTGCTGATATTTTAGAAAAAGATGGAATTTCTGTTGAGATTATTGATTTGAGAACTGTGCGTCCGATGGATCATGATACAATCTTGAAATCGGTTAAAAAAACAAATAGACTGGTTATTTTAGAAGAAGCCTGGCCATTTGCAAGTGTATCTTCTGAAATCACCTTTCAGGTACAGGAAAATGCTTTTGATTATTTAGATGCACCCATCCAAAGAATTACCACTGCAGATACACCAGCTCCATTTTCACCAGTATTGCTGGAAGAATGGCTGCCTAATGCCAATGATGTAGTAAATGCAGTAAAAAAGGTTTTATATAGAGATTAGTTGTTTTAAACTGCAAAAACAGAATCCGCTTTTGAAAGGCGGATTTTTTTTGTTTAAAAGTTAAATAACGCTAAAAGTGTTATTTGGAATTATTTTAAATAGTATATTTGGCTCATTAAAATATTATAAAATAAAGCGTATGCGCTTACTGTTGTAAGAATGCTGGTTTTATAAAGAAGTAAAGTAACGATAGAAATTCATGGAAGAAGTATGTATTGAGGAAGGTTTTACGCTGTTAAAGACCCAAAACAATGGAGAGTCAGTAAAAGAAGTGACTAAAAATGTTAGAAAAACCTGCTTACAGATACATTTTTGTTTACATAACTCTGTAAAGCTTTTATTTAATCAGGGTAGTTATAGTATAAATATAGCCAATCAAAACTCATTGTTGTTGTATAATCCGCAACAGGAGTTACCTATTCATATTGAATTAGAGCCAAATGCCAAACTGTTGACCTTATTGATTACTATTGAGAAATTTCATACTTTTTTTTCAAATGAAGCGGGATTAATTCCTTTTTTAAAGGATGATAACAAAAGTAAAAAGTATTATAAAGACAAAGAGTTAGGAACTAATGAAATTATTGTTTTAAATCAAATGTTTAATTTTAGTTTGCATGCTTCACTTGAAAAATTATATATAAAAGGAAAGGTATTTGAGCTGATCAGCCTGTATTTTCATAAACCGGTTGAAAAAGGTGTAGAAACATGTCCTTTTTTAGAAGATGGTGATAATGTGGAAAAGATTCAAAAAGCAAAGAATATTTTGATAAAAAGAATGGTGGAACCACCTAGTTTGAACGAACTGGCAAATGAGTCTAATTTGTCATTACAAAATCTGAAGGAGGGTTTTAAGCAGGTTTATGGTGAAACAGTTTTTTCTTATCTGTTGAATTATAAAATGGAATTTGCCAGAAAATTACTGGCCTCTAAAAAATATAATGTAGCCGAAATTAGTTTTGAAATTGGTTACAGCACTCCGAGCCATTTTATTGCTGCCTTTAAAAAGAAATATGGTACAACTCCCAAAAAATATATGTTGGCGTTATAGAAAAGAGCAAAGGTTGTTAAAAAGAGTGGCAGATTGAAACAAATGCAATAAATTTGTTGTCGGATTATTTCCTTTCATGTTTGGAAGGATTTTTTTATTAAAAGATGTTTAAAAAATTAGCGTTTATAGTTTTGCTAAGCACTTCCTGTTTGTTTTCACAGGTAAAGGTGAGTGGACATGTTATGGATGATCAAGATAATCCAGTTCCTTTTGCCAATGTAATTTTTAAGGGTTCTACCAAAGGAACCATTTCAGATGAAAACGGAAATTTTTATCTGCAATCAAAAAATAACTACAGAGAATTAGAAATTTCATTTATTGGATTTGAAACAAAAGTGATTTCATTGGGTAAAGAGAATTATGATTTGAAAATAATTTTGGATGAATCCCGATCTGAATTGAATGAAGTAACACTTTACACAGGGCGTATTAAGAAAAAGGGGAACCCGGCAATTGCAATTCTAAAGAAGATCTGGAAAAAGAAACGAAAAAATGGTATCTATTTGTATGATAGTTATGAGTATGATAAATATGAAAAAATAGAATTTGATTTAAATAGTGTTGATGAAAAATTAAAAAAGAGCAAGTTATTTAAAGGTATGGAACTCGTTTTTGATCATGTTGATACTTCTAAAATAACGGGTAAAGCCTATTTGCCAATTTTCATCAATGAATCGGTTTACAAGATTTATGGTAAGAATATTGTTCCTAAAAAGAAAACTGAAAAACTGGTTGCCAATAAGAATTCAGGATTTTCTGATAATCAGGCTTTAATTGCCTTTGTAAAACAATTGTATAATGATTATAATATTTACGATAACTACATAAAATTTTTCGATAAAAGTTTTGCGAGTCCTCTTTCTAAATTAGGCCCCGAAATTTATAATTATGTTCTAACTGATAGTAGTTTTATTGATAATAAATGGTGCTATAATATTTTGTTTTATCCCAGACGAAAAAATGAACTAACATTTAAGGGAGATTTTTGGGTAAATGATACAACCTTTGCTGTTAAGGAGATACAAATGTCTGCTACAAAAAGTGCAAACATCAACTGGGTAAAAGATATTTATATTGAGCAGGAGTTTCAGGTGTTGAATGATTCTGTATTTTTATTAAAAAGAGATTATTTTATGAGTGATTTCTCTCCAAATAAAAAAGACAAAACAAAAGGCGTATATGGTAAACGAACTTCTCTTTACAGTAACCATGTTTTTAATATTAAAAGACCGGTAAAAATCTATAAAGAGCAAGTTGTTGAAGATGAGAGTTTATATAGTAGGTCAGATGATTATTGGACTGTAAACCGAAAGGAAAAACTGAGTAAAGATGAAGTTGGTATATATAAAATGCTGGATACACTTCAAAAAGTAAGACGATTTAAAGAGCTCATTAGTCTGACCGAAATAATTACTTCCGGTTATTATAACATGTGGAATAGTTTTGATTATGGACCAATTTTTTCCACATTTGGATATAATGACTTAGAGGGATTCCGGTTAAGACTTGGTGGTCGAACTTACTTTACAAGAAATGATAAATGGCGGCTGAAAGGTTTCTTGGCTTATGGATTTGGTGACAATAAGTTTAAATACGGGATTGAAGGAAAATGGATGATTGTACCAAAAACAAGGTTGATTGTATCTATTGGAAACAGAAGAGATATAGAGCAAATCGGAGTTAGTTTAACAACAGCAAATGATGTATTAGACAGGAGTTTTGCTACCACTTCACTTTTTACAAGAGGTGATAACACGAAACTTTCAAATATCAATCTTACAAATGTTAAAGCAACATTTGAACCTGTTAAGAATCTAAATATTAGGATAAGTTCTACATTTAAAACTATTAAATCAGCAAATCCCGATTTTTTTAATATGGATTATATTGATAGTGATGGAAATATCCAGTCGAATGTTAAGCAGGTAGATGTTAATTTTGCAATGCAATATACGCCAAATCGTAAGCCTTACGGGTTTGGAGTTGACAGAGGCTTTAGTAATTACGGCAGGTATCCTACATTCTTTTTTAGTTATACCAGAGGGATCAAAGGGCCTTTTGAAAGTGATTTTGATTACCACAAATTACAGTTATTTTATCAGCAACCAATTCAAATTGGGCTATTTGGAAGGCTTACGACTACTTTTGAAGTTGGAAAAACATTTAATCCGGTTCCTCTTTCGTTGTTGAATATTGTTCCAGGTAACCAGACATTTTTCACTTCTAGAAAATTATTTGACCTGTTAGATTATTATGAGTTTGTAACTGATGAATATGCTTCTTTACATATTGAGCATAATTTTAATGGAAGGCTTTTTTCTAAAATTCCATTTTTACGTAAACTTCAATGGCGGGAAATTATTGGAATAAGAGGAGTAATTGGAAGTATTTCAACTGAAAATATTGCCATGAATGCTTCGGATATTGTATATGTAGCTCCAGAAAATGTTTACTGGGAATACCATGCAGGAATTGGGAATATTTTCAAATTACTTCGTATAGATTTTGAATACAGGGGAAGTTATCTGGATGTTCCAAATGCTACTAAATTTGCTGTAAAAGGTGGAATAGGTTTCTATTTCTAAAAATCAAAATACCAGTTAAACAGGTTAGTTTTAACTCCGAATGTAAACCAGATTGTATTGTTTTCTGTAGCAACGCTGTCATTAATGCTAGGAGTAAAACTTCTATAAGTAAAACCTCCAAAAATTTGCAGATTTGCAGCAGGATTCAATATATAACCTACTTGTAAATCTCCTATAAAAATATTGGTGGTATTTCCCTGAGCTACAGAATTATCTGTATCTGATAAACGATCATTATATGATGAATAAATATCGCCTCCATAACTAATATCAGAACCTGCAAAATCAAAACCTTTTTTACCAACAATTACTTTTGCATTGGCAAACCATCTGTCTTTTGAATACCTTGCAATCCCAATGGTTTCCCAAAAGTTAGCACCCCATAGGTGACCAATGGGTTGGTTATAATGTCCTGAATTTAATTCAACTGTACCATGTGAAAAAGTATAGGGTCTTGACCAGTTAAATTCCCCTTGCAGCATTAAATTCTTTACTTTAAAAGCATTATAAAATTTACCACCTAATTGTAAAGCAAATTTATTACCCCAATAACCACTACCATCAAAAACCCGACTCATTGTCATTTCATCAACTAAAACCTGATTATAAAAGGAAATATTATCATTTAATTTATACTTTGAGTTTAATCCAATTTGAACATTGCCACTGCCGTCTCCACCGTTCGAAAATTCAACGGCTCTGTAAAAAATAATAGGATTAAAAAAGGAAATATCAAATCCATTATAACTATTTTCATTTGTAATCACTGATTCAAAAAGACCTATATTTACTTTTTTGGAAACATTCCAGCTTAAATGATGCATGGCAACGTATTTCCTGAAATTAGTGCCATCATCAGATGAAACAGTTCTAATATCATCCATATACATCCAAATATTTGTATATTTTATTTTCCAGAAAGTGGTACTTATTTTTAAGAAAGGGTAAGGAGAAGCAACATCCGACAAGAAAAAAGAGCGATAACCATCACCAATAAAATTCTTTCCATTACCAAACTGAAAATTAAAGAATTCATTCGGAGTATAACTTAAATAAGCCTCTGCAACTGGATAATCAAAACCATCTTCTTTAAAACTTTTGGCTTTACCTCTACCAGGAACAATCGCACTTGCTCCAATTATTGCACCATATTTTCGAGTATCTTTGTTTACATAATCTGCAAATCTTCCCTGACTTTCATAAAAGGAAGTGGAGAAACTAAATTTTTTCCCAAGTGCCCCTTGAATTTGGACACCTCTACCGTTGTTGTAGGTGTATTTAACATCTGAATTGTCTTTTCCCATTTGTAGATCCCACACCAGATTTGCTGTAAACCAATAATGTTTTCCTTTTACCAAGAATAAATGTTCATTCCATAATTTTCTCCCTGCCCATGTTTTTTTATCTTTTAGAATTGCATTTCTTTTTTCTTCCAGATTAACATAAGGTCTCACTTCGTTAAAAAGATATGGTTTTGATGCTGTATGGGTATTTTCTCCCTTGTCTATATAATAGATCATTTCATCATATTGTCGGTTGGTATAAGGAATATTTAACTCACTTTGAAATTCAGGAAAAAGAGATGATTTTCTATAATCAAGTGTGTCCTGAATAGATGCAACCTGCACAATTGTTGTGTTTGCAGGAATTGTCTTTTCATTTGTTTCGGCAACAACTATTGGAGCAGGTGTCTGTGGATTTTGCTCCACAATTTCTTGTGGACTGGCATTTAGAGGAATGGATATTGGAAAAATATATCGCTGGTCAATGGGTCTGCCATTGTAAGTAGCTGGTTGAATGGTTGGTAAATTTCGAAATACTCGTTTGGCTTCCTCTTCCAGTTCAGGGTACATAGCATTTATATACAGTACCTCAAAAGCTCCTTTTTTAGTAACCAGAAAAACTACTCTTAGCTGCCCTTTGTAATTATCTTTATTGACTATTTCAGGAACAACAAAATCTTTTAATATGGCAGATTCTAATTTACCATTGAAACAATTTTCCAGGTTTTGAATACTTTCATTTTCGCATCCCTCGTAAACAGGTGGTTTTTCTATTTGAGCATAGGTATTGATAAAAAGAAAAAACAAAGAAAGGAACAAAAATAATTTTTTATTCAAAACACTTAATTCGTTTAAGTGTAAGTGAATATTTTTAATATGATTCATATAAGTTAGTTCAATTATCAAAAGATTATTTAGATGTAAAACAAATTAACGTCACAAATCTAATTTATTTTATTAACCATGTCATTTTTTAATTGATATTTTTTATTGCTTTCCGGGCAAACAGCAAATCCCTCATCATTGAATTGTAATCGTTGTCCGTATTCGCTGATCCATCCAATTTGTCTGGAAGGATTTCCAACCACCAAAGCGAATGGTTTTACTTCTTTCACCACAACAGCTCCGGCACCTATAAAAGCAAACTCACCAATATCATTGCCGCAAACTATCGTAGCATTAGCTCCAATACTTGCGCCTTTTTTTACTGTTGTAATCATGTATTCATTTTTGCGATTTACGGCACTTCTGGGGTTTATCACATTGGTAAAAACCATTGATGGACCCAAAAAAACATCGTCTTCACAAATAACTCCTGTATAAATAGAAACATTGTTTTGCACTTTCACATTTTTACCTAAAATCACTTGTGGTGATACCACCACATTCTGACCGATATTACAGTTTTCCCCTAAAGTACAATTGGACATGATATGGCTAAAATGCCAGATTTTGGTTCCATTTCCTATATTGCAATTATCATCAATAACCGCCGTTTCATGTGCGAAATATTTCTTTTCCATTTAATTTTTGTTTGCTGAATTGATATTAAATTTCCGTTGGATGCCAGGTAGTTTTAACTTCCTGCGTTTTTTCAATAAAATAAGGCGATTGACTATTTTCTGTATTCCAGTTGTTTTTCTTGTAAAATATTGTTCGTTTGATATTGTGACTGGATAACTCGTTGATCAGTTTAAAATCATTTTCATCACCACCACAATAAACGATGGCATTCACATCCATATGTGATGCCATGTGACTTATTAACTCAGCTTTTATTCCCGTAAGGATATTTACTACACCACCAGGAACATCAGAGGAATGTAAAACTTCTGCAAATGAAATAGATGTTAATGGTTTGCTTTCACTTGCCAAAACAACAACGGTATTGCCACCGACGATGGCAGGCCCTATAACTGAAACAAGTCCTAAGAGACTTTGATTTTCAGGAGCAATAACAGATATAACTCCTGTTGGTTCTAAATTAGAAAAATTAAAAAACGGACCGGTTACCGGGTTTACGGCACTAAAGAACTGCTGGTATTTGTCACTCCATCCAGCATAATAGACCAGACGATCAATGGAAGTTTCTACTTCGATAATAGCATCTTTTTTTGATTCTCCCTGCAAAACTAACTCTTCCACAAACTGTTCTTTTCTGCCTTCCAGCATTTCCGCAATACGATAGAGAATCTGCCCCTTGATTAAAGCAGTCGCATTAGCCCAGGAACTTTGTGCTTTTCTGGCAATAACAACAGCATTTCTAAAATCTTTACGTGAAGCAGTGCACATATTTGCAATAAGTTCTCCTTTTTTATTGTTGATGGCATGATATCTTCCTGATTCTGTTCTTGGAAACTTACCACCTATATATAATTTGTATGTTTTGTTAATGTTCAATCTAGTCATTTTTTTTAATATTTTAGAATGAGTCATCGGATGACTGTTCTCAATCAAATTATCAGTCATCCGATGACTACTGTTTTTTGACTTTTTTATTCAAATTTAACATATGGTTTTAACCCATGTAAACCACCTTCTCTACCATAGCCACTTTCTTTATAACCACCAAATGGTGAGGTAGCATCAAATTTATTAAAAGTGTTTCCCCATATAACTCCGGCATTTAGTTTTTGTGATAATTTAAATATTTTCGATCCTTTTTCTGTCCATATTCCTGCTGATAACCCATAAGGTGTATTATTTGCTTTTTCAATCACTTCATCAATAGTTCTAAAAGTCTGCACCGTTAAAACCGGTCCAAAAATCTCTTCCTGAACAATACGATTGCTTTGAGAAACATTTAAGAACAGCGTGGGAGCACACCAATTTCCCGATTTAGGTAAATTACATTCAGGTTGATAAATTTCACCACCTTCATTTAACCCAATTTTGATATAGTTTTCAATGATATCTAATTGCTTTTTGGAGTTGATGGCACCAACATCTGTATTTTTATCGAGTGGATTTCCAACAATTAAAGTTTCTAATCGTCTTTTTAATTTTTCAATGACCATTTCTGCAACAGATTCCTGCACAAATAACCTGGATCCGGCACAACAAACATGTCCCTGGTTAAAGAAAATAGCATTGATGATTCCTTCAATTGCCTGATCGATAGCTGCATCTTCAAAAATAATATTTGCACCTTTTCCACCAAGTTCAAGAGTTAATTTTTTGTTCGTTCCGGCAGTTGCATTTCTAATATATTTTCCTACTCCGGTTGAACCGGTAAAGGCAATTTTATCCACATCAGGATGGTTTACAATTGCAGCACCTGTTTCGCCGGCACCTGTAACAATATTTACAACACCTTTCGGGATACCACTGTCGTGGATGATCTCTGCAAATTTTAAAGCTGTTAAGGGAGTGGTTTCAGCAGGTTTTAAAACAACAGTATTTCCGGTCGCCAAAGCAGGAGCTAATTTCCAGGCAGCCATTAACAAAGGAAAATTCCATGGAATTATTTGTCCGGCAACTCCAAGCGGTTTAACTTTTCTATTAGGGAAAGCATATTCCAGTTTATCTGCCCAACCAGCATAATAAAAAAAGTGATTTGCTGCTAAAGGAATATCAATATCACGAGATTCTTTGATAGGTTTTCCTCCATCTAAACTTTCGATCACGGCAAATTCACGGGCACGTTCTTGAATCAATCTGGCAATTCTAAATATATATTTCCCTCTTTCTTTTCCTGATAATTTTGACCAGCCTTTAAAGGCTTTTCTTGCAGCTTTAACTGCGTTATCAATATCTTCGGTAGATGCCTCTGCAACACTTGCTATTTTGGTGCCATCAGACGGATTAATAGTGTCAAAATACTTACCTTTTATTGGTTTAATGAATTTTCCATCGATATAAAGATCGTATTGTTTTTTAATTTGAATATGATCGGTACTTTCAGGAGCATCGTCATAGGTCCATGCTGCCTTGAATATGTTTTTATCTATTTTGGTCATAATTAGTCTTTTGAAAAATAATTTGGTGATTGATAAAAGCCTGTTTCTGCTTTTACCATTTGCATTAAAATATCATTTGCAAGGCTACTTGCTCCAAAACGGAAATATTCATTGTTCATCCATTTTTCACCTAAAACCTCATTTAACATTACCAGATATTGTAAAGCAATTTTGGAAGTAGAAATTCCACCTGCCGGTTTCATACCAATCATTTTTCCGGTTTTTAAATAATAATCTTTTATAGCATTAAGCATTACATAAGTAACTGGCATGGTCGCTGCAGGTTGGATTTTTCCTGTAGAGGTTTTGATGAAATCTGCACCGGCATACATGGCAATTTCACTTGCTTTTCGAACATTGTCTAAAGTGTCCAATTCACCTGTTTCTAATATCACTTTTAAATGTGCCTTGCCACAAGCCTCTTTAATGGTTGCAATTTCATCATAAACAAACTGATAATCTCCGGAAAGGAATTTTCCACGAGAAATGACCATATCAATTTCATCAGCTCCCTGGTCAACAGCAAATTTTGTATCGCTGAGCTTTGCTTCGATATTAGCCTGGCCGCTTGGGAATGCTGTTGCAACAGAAGCAACATTTATATTACTACCTTCCAAAGCTTTTTTTGCTACTCCAACATAAGTAGGGTAAACGCAAATTGCTGCAACTGTTGGGATATTCTTTAAACTATCATGTGGGTGCATCGCTTTGTAGCAAAGCTGCTGTACTTTTCCCTTTGTATCTTTCCCTTCAAGCGTTGTTAGATCAATCATGCTTAAGGCGATTTTTAAGCCCTGGGCTTTTGAGGCATTTTTTATACTTCTCTTTCGGAATTGATCTACTCGTTCATGAACTCCAACTTTATCAAAAGTTGGTAGATTTTTTAAATTTGGAATCATCTATTTCAATTAGAGTTCAAATTTACAAAAAAAGGATAAAGTAGAAGTAATTATCTGATAAGTTAAAAAACCGGAAGAATAGTGTCATTTCTTCCGGATTTAATGCAATTGTTAGTCAAAAAGAGATTAATCTATTATAAGTGAGATAGGCAATACATACTTTACTCCTACGTTTCTGTTCCTTTGTTTTCCAGATTCCATTTTGGGTAATTTCTTTACAACATTAATGGCTTCTTTTTCTAATCGTTTATGAGGTGCTTTTGCATTAATATTTATGATGTCTCCGTTTTTATCAATTTCAAACAATACATATATTTTTTGTTTGCCAGATAAGCCAATATTTGTATTTGGATTGAATTTTTTCGAAATGAATCGTTTAATTTTTTCATTAAAACATTTTTTATAATCAACTTCTGTTTTACCAACACAACCTGGGTATCTGGGAGCCTGTTCTACTAATACAAACGGAATAGATTCTTCTTTAGGTGTTTCATCAATGATGGGTAGATTTGCAAAAATAGAATCGTAGTTCACAGTTTCAGGAGGAGTATTTAAAATAAAATCTTCTGATATATCACTTGGAGCTGATTCATCAATAACAATTTTTGTTAATAATTTAGGCAGTTTCTTTTGAATTTTATCATCTGACTTTTCCGGATTTTCAATATGTACCGGAGGGAAAATATAAATACCTGTATCTTCAGAAGCACCTGTTTTATCCGGCAAGTTAAAAACAGTTTTTGAGAACTTGATTTCGAAAGTACTGTAAACAAATACAAGTGCTAAAAGTATTCCGAGTTGTAAAAATAACGTAGAGTTTGAGTTTAATTGATTTTCACTAAAAGGATCTTTCTTTGAATTTTTCATAAAATTACATTTGAACGTTAAAATTATGTTAAAAACAAAGAGCGTACCAAAATTGCTTTTGGTTTAATTTAGAGTATTAGTTTTATTGATCTATTACAACCAGGGTAATGGGTAATGTATAAGATACACTAACTGGTCTGGTTCTTTGTAAACCAGGTTTCATTTTAGGTAACAGTTTTACTACTCGAATGGCTTCTTTTTCCAATCTTGCATGTGGACCCCGTGCTCTCACATTTACAATGGAACCGGTTTTATCAATGGTAAACTGAACATATACTTTTTTCTTTCCGGCGGTTAACCCTATATCCTGGGCAATTTCTGTTCTAAATTTTTTATTTACCAATTCTTTTATTTTATCCTGCAGACATTGCTTTTTTTGGGCTTTTGTTCCAGTACAACCAGGATAAACAGGAGCCTCTTCAATAATGGCAAAAGGAATGTCCTTTTCGGGAACATCTTCTTCTTCAACAATTTCCTCTATGTCTTCTATCTCAACTATTTCTATGGCTTCAGATTCATCTGTTTCTGTAGTTTCTAAAACAGATTCTTCAATTTCAATTTCATCTGCCACAATTTCTATCTTTTCAGGAGCAGGGGGCGGGGGAGGAGGTGGCTTTACTTCCATGATTCTCTCTGTCATAGGAATAACTTCCTCTTCAATATTTTGAAGACTAACAGTGTTAAAATCACTTACTATCCGATCAACTGATTTCCATTCCAGTCCTACATAAATAATTAATAATGTTAATACTAAACCTAATTGGAAGAAAATTCCGCAGAATGGAGATAACCTTGCTTTACTGTACTTTTTAACTAACATAACAAAGCCCTTTAATATGAATAGACTAAAGTTAAGGAATTAGTAGTAAAAAAACAATGATATTAATCAGTTTTATTCGTGAATCTTTATTACAAAAGGTTTGTAAAACAAATTGAATAATTAGTTGAACCGTCTTACTGTCGAGAGAGGCTGATTCTGGTTTTTTTAGAATCTGGTTTTGATGTCTCTTATCACTAAATTAAGTAAAAAAAAACATCCTTCTAAAAAGGATGTTTTTTTAATATTTTAAAGTTGAGTTTATTCAACAACCAAAGTAATTGGAAGGGTGTATTTTACACCTACTGGTCTACCACGTTGTTTACCTGGTTCCATTTTTGGAATCATACTCACAACTCTAATAGCTTCTTTTTCCAATCGTTTGTGTGGTCCTCTCGCTCTTATATCAACAACTTTACCTGTTTTGTCAATTTTAAACTGAACATAAACTCTCTTTCTTCCCGGACTTAATCCTAAGTCACCTGCAAGACCTGTATTGTATTTTTTGTTTACCAGTTTGGTAATTTTTTCAACCATACACTTTTTCTTTTGTGCATTGGTTCCTTTACAACCAGGATAAACGGGTACGTTTTCAATAATTGCAAAAGGTACATCGTCTACTATTTCTTCATCTTCTACAACTTCTTCAATCTCCTGAACTTCAACCACTTCTGTTTCGTCAGTTTCAGTAGATTCAAGAACTGTTTCTTCCACTTCTGCTTCATCTTCTACAATTTCTATTTTTTCAGGAGCAGGTGGTGGTGGTGGTGGTGGCTTTACTTCCTGGATGTGTTCCGTAATTGGAATATCAATTTCTTCTTCTAATTCTGTATTTGCTATTCCAAGGTCAGCGATATTACGATCAAATGTTTTCCATTCAATTCCAATATAGATTACTAACAATGCAAGTGCTAAACCAAGCAACATAAACTGCTTGTTATAATTTTCAAGATCTGCTTTTGGGTTTTTTTTAACTTCCATATTTTATAAAAATTTTACAAAGTGCTAATTTAATAAAATAATTAGCACAAATACAAGTATTTTTTTAAATAGTACGATACCAGTTTAATATTTTGTTAATTACTACTGTCGCAAGCAAAATACCAAAGGAGTTGGCTAAGGCATCGTATAAATCTGCTGTTCTGTAATCTGTGAGCCCACCTTGTAAAACCTCAAGAACAATGCCATAAAAGACAAGGACTAAAATTAACACAACTTTAAACCTCGTATTTTTAATTTTTTTCCGCAAAGCAAAATACCAAACCATGCTTAAAAAAAAATAAGCGGTGGCATGTAAATATTTATCACCGGATTTTATTTTTATCCCTAAATCCAGTTTTGGTAAATGGCTTAAACTTAAAAAAGCAATTGCTAAAGTTGTTATTATTGCAATTGCTAAAGCATTATGCTCCAATAACTTCTTTATACGCTGCAGCATCAAGTAAGTCGTCTATTTGAGAATTATCTGAGATTTTAATTTTAATCATCCAGCCATCACCATAAGGGTCAGAATTTACCTTTTCAGGTGTATCTTCAAGATCTTCATTAAAAGCAATTACCTCTCCGGTTAAAGGCATAAAAAGGTCGGAAACTGTTTTTACCGCTTCCACACTTCCAAATACTTCATTCAAATCAATTGTTTCATCTACTGATTCAATATCCACATAAACAATATCACCCAATTCACCTTGAGCAAAATCTGTAATTCCAACAGTTGCTACACCATCTTCAATACTTATCCATTCATGGTCTTTTGTGTACTTTAAATTTTCTGGTATGTTCATTTTAAATAATTTTAATTTTAAATAATTTTATTAGTTTCCAATAATATAACGGATACTTATCCCTCCATTAATGGAACTTCTTGGATAAGTAGTTGAGATTGCAAATTTAGACTTATTATAATCAAAGAAAAAGGAAGCGAGTAAATTTTTATTCAAAGAATAATCTGCTAAAAATTTAAAAGATATTAGATTCTGACCTCCAGTTACCTGATTATTATCAATTTCATCTCCAATGGCAAAGGCTCGAATTACAGTCTCATTATCTCTAATTCCTAAATCAGCTTTAAAATTGATATCTCCCTGAAACTTGGTGGTTCTGTTTCCGGTTTTAAATTTCATAACAACATTTTTTATTCTGTAACCCAAACCTAAAATTAATTCATTTCCAGCAACTTCTGTAACGGTATTGTTGTTAAAATTTAAATTCAGAGCCTTATCCTTATTATATGCTGCTCGAAGTGAGAAAGAATTTTTCATCTTAAGGTCTACTTTTATTAGTGGAGAAAATTCTTCAATCAAAGTTACACCGTTGTAAAGTTGCTCAGGATTAAAATTCCCGGCAATATCTCTGTTACTATCCCCGTAAGGGTTATCATTGTCGTATTTCAAATTATTTGTAAAGGAGAGTATAGAATAAACGGATCGGTAACTGTGTTCTAAAGTGACAGTTCTAAAATTATTCCTGATCCAGCCAATTTTATTTAAACCTTTATAAGTAATTCTCCAATTTGGTATGGGTGTATTTCTAAAGGCGCTTAACTGAATGGTACTGGCATCTTTACCTGAATATGCTGCTAAAAAAGCTGGTAGAACTACATCTTGATTAGTGCCACCATATCCATCAATATTACCACCAGTTTTATTAGCAAGTCTTTGTGATATAACAGATCGATTGTCTTTAAATTTCTGAAATACAGCGTCTGAATCATTAAATGTAGAGCCAAGCATGAAGTAAGAAATGCTAAAATTACCTACAGCATTTTTTGGAGTTTCATTAAAATTGCCATTGATCACATCTAATTGCTGTATAAAGCTCTCGGTAAGTGTTCTGTTCCCGAACAATTCAATATCCAGACTCCTTGTTGGTTTTAAACTGGCAGAATAATCAAATTTATTAAAGCCAGACTTACTATAGTTTTTTGAGTAGTAATTGTCATTTAAATCTCTTGAGAGCAGCCAGCCATTTTCCAATGCTTTGTCTATAATGCTCGCCTGGCTTCCAAAAACAAATCCAAAGGTAGGTGCAAGGCTTCCGGAATAACTATTTCTACCTAAAAATCCCATTTCAGGAACAAAACCAGGTAAAAAAGTTCCGTTATTTTCTGTATAGGACAATCTGATATTCTTTACCGAAGTTAAAATATCAACAACTACACGACCAATTTTCTGACCTGTTGATAATTTCTTTTTTGTTTTAACTATAGTGCCTGTTTTTGAATCGGCAGTAGCATTTACAGTTTTAGTTTTGGTGAACAATTTGTCAAGACCAATATTTTTATACAACCTGTCCATGGTCATATCTGCTGTAAAATTATGTGTATTGGCATTTTGGATGGTATTTCCTACCGATTCAATGATAGAAAAAGAAGGAGCCTGCCAGTCATAATCTGCCGTATAATTATATGTTCCACTGATAAAATCAAGATATTTAAATTTATCAAAAGGAATTTTATAGGTCATATTAAGTGTTTGATGGTAATGTTCAGGTCTTCCAATTTGAAAGAAGTTGTCATACAACTGAATATCTTCATCTTTATCAAACTGATCATACACATAATTATTTAAAGCCCTAAAGGTAAATTGCAATGATTTTGTAAGGTTATATGAAAGTAAATAATCCCAGTCAAACATAAAATTTCTTTGTTTCAACGTTGGTAACTCAGGTAAACCTTCTACCAGTGAACGTGATAACTGTTCATTATAATTACGAATAATATTGGAGTTCAAAGAAAAGGAGGTTGGTAATAAGTTCAGATTAAAATCTCTGATAAATTTTAAATAATCTTTTTCACTTGCCAGTCCTAACTTTTTGAATGGTTCGAGTACAAAGGGCTGAAAGCTGTAATTATAGTTGGCAGAAGCTCTTAATTTTTGATCAATAAATTTTTGGATATTATAATCTCTATGGTAAATTTCATTGTATAAGTAAGATACAGAAAGGTTTTCAACATCGTAAAAATGAGGTTTTCGATCATAGGATGTTTTGTTTTTTCTTACATTGATAAAGTTTAAACTTTTTCTTTGGGTATAATCTCTTGAAATATCACTATTTGTACTTCCTTTTTCGAAAATAACATCCTGGTATTGGGGGTCATATTTCGGATCTCTAAATTCTTCACCATAGCTAAAATTAACAGGAATATTCAAGCTAATTCTTTTTGGTAATAATTGCCCGATATTGATATTTGAAACAACACCGTATTGTTTTAATTCATCCTGGCTACGCTCATTAACACTTTGGTCAAGTGATCCAAATCCAATGGTATGCATACTTCCGGTTAAAGAAATATCGGCAAAATCGGCAAAATTAACATCTGCATTTGCAATCGCTGCCCAGCTTCCTTTATTGTCAAAATCAGAAACCCTTAATTCATTGAACCACAGTTCAATGCTTTTTGGTAAGGAGGTGTTGTTCTTTACACCCAGCATAAAAGTGCGGATATTGGAAAGATTTGGATTTCCTTTTATTCTTAATCTAAATTCAGCCGGTTCTCCCGGTACAGGTAGCGGAAATAATTCATTTACTGCTGCACCCTGATCAATTCTTTCTAATTTTAAATGACCAAAACTTTCAATATTTGCATTGATATTGTTTAGTTCGGGCCAGATATCTTCAGCAATTTGAGCTCCAAATGGTGTAATTTTTAAAGGAATTTCAATTTGGTAATAGTTATTATCATTATCACTTCCAAGTCTTACAATGGCAATTAATTCATCGTCTTTTATACCATCGCTAACACCAACACTCTCAGCATGAATAAACATTTTTAACCATTTATACATTCTTATATCAAAGGTGGTATTTTTAAATACGGCTCTTGTTTCATCAGGCCCAAGATCTTTTACCTTTACAGATAGTGACTGTTCATTTTGTTGTTGAATAGTGGTACTACCCTGTAAACGCTCTCTTTTAATTCCGGGAGGAAGCACATAAGGAATTGGTTGTTTGTCTTCATTTTCTTCAATATTTACAACTCCTACCTCAAAATTTTGGTTTTGAATTGGTGTTAGATCTTGCGGAGGCTGAATAGCATCGTTCAATGTTTTCGTATACCTTCTCCAGTCACCACGAACCAGTTGTAATTCTCCAAAACGTAAAACTACCGGAATCTTGAATTTGGTTAAAAACATTCGCATAAATCGGATGGAAGTAAATCCGGTCATATCATTGATGATATTATTTGGGTCTTCAGGTTTCGAAATTGGAATCCTAAACTGGTACCAGGTAGTAGATTGGGTGGTGTTATTGGGTAACTTAACTGTACTGATTCTTTTATCGACAATATAATTCTGACCAACGACCAAATCACTTCTGTTAAGAGAAACCTTGTATTGATAATAGCTCTCCACAGCACTCATGGTTTGATCTTTATTGATGTCTTCCACATCTGGGTAAGAGGTAGAAGAAGTAGGGTAACTTTCTGTTGAATTGTTAACTGTAGGTGAATTTCCCTGCGTCAGACCAAAGTTTTTATACCTTGTTATGATAGAAGCATCTTCGGTGTCAAGATTTGAACCTCTGAAATACTGGAAATTATCTGCAGATGGATCATCACCAAATAAAGAGCCAAATTTAATAGCCTCGTCTTCATCATTGATACCATCCAATCCGAGATCCTGATTTATTCTGGAAGCATCTGTTTCATTAAATGCATAAAGTAAAGACTGGTTTTTTGGGATGGAGGACCAGGGAGTAATTTCTACATTGTTTCCAGGTATCTGAATTCCATCTTCCGGAAGGCCATTCTCATACATTTTACGGTCATCCTTTAAAATATCTTCAGAGATACTACCAAGGTTAAAATACAATTCACCGTTAAAATCTGCATCAGAAGGGGGTGTTACCGGACCACCTTCTTCAGGTTTGATAGAATAATTTTCATAAGGATCCATCAACCAAAACTGAATATATTCAATATTTGCCTGCTGGAAATTTGTTGTAGTCAGAGCTCTTGTAATTCCACCCCATCTCTCCTCCGGATTGGAATATTTTCCTTGCCCGTCAAAACTGTTATCGTAGTTATATGAACCTCTTTCTGCCGGGAAATAAGAAAGGTCAAAGCTCCTGATAATAGTACTTTGGGTTATGTCAAGATCTACATTAGGAAACAACTCATAATAGTTGATTTGCCTTACTTCTGCTCTTGATAATTCATCGCTATCAATATTACTGGGTTTTAGCTGAGATCCATAAAACAAACGATCGATATTGTACCATGATAATTTTGACCGTTTAGCACCTGTTCTTAATTCATTTGGTAAACCGGGAGCTAAATTCCCATTGTTAAAATCGAGATCACCCTGCTGCCCTTGTGGCGTACTTGCTAAAAACCATTGTTTTGGCGACTTAACATCCAAAGGTATCTGAGCTCCTTCAAAGTCATCAATATACGAAGTTGCTGCCCCGTCTAAATCTATACCACTTGGAGTTCCTGGTAACATATGTGCAACTTCTGCTCTAACAGATAAATTGGATGGTGCATCGGTATCAATGTTGGGTAATTTATTTACCAGTTTGGTTAGGAAAGGAATTTCTTTATTATAGGTTAAATAGGCTCCAAATATGGTATTGTTTACTGGTTCTGAACCATATTGTGCTTTTTGGGTAAGAGGTTTTTCATTTAAGTTGATGATGTTACCACCAACAGCTAATTGGTCATTAAATACATGTAAAATATCCACACCCATGTATCTTTTTCGCTGCTGATTGAATCCGATATTATTTTCTACGGA
>VAPK010948613.1_pt1 | contig 23949 bp, 25 predicted proteins | sample 3395031 | NCBI WGS metagenome assembly VAPK01 (sample SAMN08290443, study PRJNA428436) | hydrothermal vent metagenome | isolation source: Deep-sea hydrothermal vent chimney 1 | place: Pacific Ocean: Juan De Fuca Ridge
AGTGATTGGTTGTAAACTGCAGTGCCCTGTGGGTGCAACCAGTTTACCCAAGAACGCAGTGATTGGTTGTAAACTGCAGTGCCCTGTGGGTGCAACCAGTTGACTAAACACACCAAAACGCCACGTTTTGGTGTGTTTAGGGTTAAAAAAAGGCGGTGCATGGATGCACCGCCCTCGACAACTTCCGGCTTGTTTTTAAAGATCTGTTTTTGAAGAGGCGGGGAGTTCTTTCGCGAGGGTTTTGTTTCTGAGTAGACCACCTAAGCTTCGCTTCTCGAATGCTTCTTTTGGGATTGTGTAATTAATGTCGATCATCTTTTCAATCTCGTGTGAGAGGCAGTCGGGGTTGAGACAGTGGCTTGATGGCCATGCGTACATTTCTCTATTGTGTGGCGGTTTGTTAACATCAGTAGAAAATCCTCCAATCATTTGTCCTGTCGGTTTTCCAAATTGTATTTCATTGCAAATAATGCAAGTGCGGTGCGTGCAATTATCACTTTCGAAATGCTCATTTTGAAGCCACATGATAAGTCCAATAACTGTTCGTATTTGTTCGCAAGTATCTTCAGAAAGAGAGCATGCGTCATACCACTGGTTGTCTTTATTATTTTGAAATTGAAATGGACAGATATTTGCAATTTCTGCAATTGTGTCCACTTTTTTATTCGAAAGAGCGCTGTATGCGATAACTTCACAAATTTCTTCTTCGTGGAGTTTGTTGAACATTTCTGCAACCACATTACGGAAACCTTGCAAATCATGTTGGCTTTGTTGTGATATGGAAGTGACCATCGGTTTATCTTCGAAATAAATAATCGAATTACGAGTGTGTGGCTTTAGCACATGTATCACTATCTTTTTAATGCTCATGTCAACGTCCTCCTGTTTGTGTCTACTTCAAAACTAGCATAGGTGTGTTCATTTGACAACGTTGCCAGCGTTAGTATAATTTCCACATCATTACTAAATAATTTTCTATAAAAATGAGTACGAAAAAAAGCAATATTATTCCTTTAGGGGACAGAGTGTTGGTTAAACCAACACAAAAAGATGAAGGCAAAAAAACAGCATCTGGGATAATCATTCCAGAGACAATAGATAAGGAAAAACCTGAGCAAGGGAAGGTTGTTGCAGTTGGGAATGGAAGAATGAACGATGAGGGCAATGTGATTCCAATGAGTGTCAAAGAAGGAGATACCGTTATGTTTTCGAAATACGGACCAGAAGAAATAAAGGTTGATGGAGAAGAATACTATATTTTGAGTGAGACAAGTATATTGGCAGTAATTAAATAAGTATAAAAATAAAAAAATATGTCTAAACAAATTATTTTTGACGAAAAAGCACGTACTGCATTAAAAGACGGAGTTGATAAGGTTGCTAATGCTGTAAAAGTAACAATTGGTCCGCGCGGAAGGAATGTTGTTCTTGATAAAGGTTATGGAACTCCAACTATTACAAACGATGGTGTTTCTATTGCAAAAGACATTTCACTTTCAGATAAATTTGAAAACATGGGAGCTGAGATAGTGAAAGAAGTTGCAAGCAAGACAAACGATAATGCAGGAGACGGAACGACAACTGCTGTAGTTTTGATGCAAGCTATTGTAAGCGAGGGAATGAAGCAGACAGCAAGAGGTGTCAATGCGATGGGTGTGCGTCTTGGGATTGAGAAAGCTGCGGAAGAAGTAGTTGGAGCACTTCGCGAATCTGCGAAAGATATAAAAGGGAAGGAAGAAATAAAACAAGTTGCGTCTATATCTGCAGAATCGGAGAAGATGGGAAAGATTATTGCTGAGACAATCGATAAGGTTGGCAAAGATGGAGTTGTTACTGTTGAAGAATCGCAGTCTTTTGGAATAGAGTCGGAAATAGTAGAAGGAATGGAATTTGATAAAGGGTATGTTTCTCCGTATATGGTTACAAATACAGAGCGTATGGAGGCAGAGTACAAAGATGCTTCAATCTTGGTTACAGACCAAAAGATCTCCGCAATCAAGGATATTTTGCCACTTCTTGAGAAACTTGCTCAGGGTGGGAAGAAGGATCTGGTTATAATTGCAGACGATGTAGAAGGTGAAGCACTTACTACATTTGTTGTAAACAAGCTTCGTGGTGCATTTAATGTGCTTGCAGTTAAGGCGCCTGGGTATGGCGATAACAAAAAGGAAATGCTTGCTGATATTGCTGTAACTGTGGGCGCGGATCTGGTTTCAGAAGATCTTGGAGTGAAGTTTGAGAGTGTGGACGTAAGAATGCTCGGAACTGCGCAAAAGATTATTTCCACAAAAGACAAGACTGTGATCGTTGGGGGTAAGGGGAGCAAGGCGCAGATAAGCGCGCGAGTTGAACAACTCAAAGCACAGGCTTCTAATACAGAATCAAAATTTGATTTGGAAAAAATAGAAGAACGTATTGCAAAACTTGCAGGTGGTGTTGCTGTCATCAAAGTAGGTGCGGCGACTGAAACTGAAATGAAATACCTTAAACTAAAAATTGAAGATGCGGTGAATGCAACAAAAGCTGCAATAGAAGAGGGAATCGTCCCCGGAGGAGGTGCTGCGCTTGTAAGGGCAGGAGAAAAGGTTGCTGGGAAAACATTTAAATCACCAATTGCCAGCTTCGAGGAAGAGTTTCAGATCGGATTTAAAATATTGATAGATGCACTCAAGGCTCCTCTTGCTCAAATTGCTATGAACGCAGGTAAAGGAGATGGCTCTATAATTGTTGAGAAAGTAAAAGAGAGTAAAGGAAACGCTGGTTATGATGCAGCAAGTGATGAGATCGTAGCTGATATGATTGCAAAAGGAATCATTGACCCTGTGAAAGTAACAAGAAGTGGTGTGCAATATGCAGCATCAGCAGCGGCGGTACTTCTTACCACAGAGGCGGCAATAGCTGATGAGCCAAAGGAAGAAAAAGCCGGTCCTGACATGGGCGGTATGGGAGGTGGTATGCCAGGGATGGGATTCTAGTTAATTGGTTAAGATCCAATCTTGACCAAGTTAAAAACACACGGGCGGGGCTTCGCCCCGCCCGTGTGTTTTTTTGTGTAAATTTACCAAATAAAAAACCGGTTTCTTTCGAAACCGGTTTGAACATCAACGAATTCGTTCTAGTTACTTTCTACGAGAATCCGTATTGGCATATAGGCGTGGTTGACATAAGAAACCCAAACCGTTTTTAGTTCAGAACCTACAGGAATTTCACGATAAGGGGTAATGAGCACGGGAATTGGTGCCCCAATTGTATTTCCAGATGGTTTTACAAGAACTCTTCCCATATTCAGAGCGCCGATTCTCTCGACGCTTATTGTCGTGACAAGAGGAACGTTTCCCATCTGAGAATTGAAATTCACTGAGGGACTCCTCGTTATCTTTGAATGAAGCTCTTCTTGCGAATATTGCCAAGGCTCATCATTCATTGGGATTATCCCGATAAAGAACAGAACCAGTAGTATGAGTGCGAGAAAAAGAAACATTAATTTTGACTTGTTCATCTTTGAGTCCTCCGTTGTGGTGATCTGATTGACTGTATATAATCTAGCACATATCACTTATTTTGTCAAGGTTTGTCGAGTGGGGGTTTGGCATAACAGACCAATTGAAAATAACTATTTAAATATGAAATATGAAAGATTTTTGTGTTGACATTAGTACCAAAGCGGTTTAAAATTAAAACAATGAAAAGATCATCTCAAGTTTTACATTATCCAACTGTTTTTGAGCCGGCAGAAGAGGGTGGTTTCAACGTGTCCTTCCCAGCTTTCCCTGGTTGCGTGACTTTTGGAAGAACGTTTGAAGAGGCAAAAGAAAAAGCACAAGAAGTGTTAGGGCTTTGGCTTGAAGAGCTTACTGTTCAGGGGCAGAAAATTCCGCGATATAGATCTTATCCGATTATTGATGAAGTATCAGTTTCAGCTCCCAAAAACTCCAAAATGTACGCATGAAGTCAAAGACAGCAAAACAAATTATCAAAGTGTTGCTAAAAAATGGTTTTATTTTGTCTCGTCAAAAAGGTAGTCATAATATTTATAAACACACTGAAATGGGCGTGATAGTACCGGTACCGTTGCATGGGAAAACTAAAATAATCCCAATAGGTACATTTCTCGCTATTGTCAAGCAGTCAGGAATTTCAAAAGACAAATTTAAATAAAAGACTAGTATATCCGCCACAAAAACACACAGGCGGGGCTTCTCCCCACCTGTGTGTTTTTGTATTATTTACCAAATAAAAAGCCGGTTTCTTTCGAAACCGGCTTTTGGATAGTTGTGCTTACATTACCCATTTAGTTAATGTAAGCATTTCCTTGTCTTTTTCCTTAAGATTAATCTTGTGGTAGTATATACTTAATGTTAAGTTTTTATTGTTGCCACAATTTACGAACCATTCGAAATTCGCTTTTTCAAAGAAAAGATGTTGTCCGTCCTCAAAGATGATCGCACTAAAGTCAACGTCACTCTTAAAAGTTGATGTGTCAAGGTGTATGCTTTGACAGTTTTCTCCACCCAAAAATACTGGTTTGTTAAATGTTCCATTACCGAAATGTATGGGTTTTTTGATCTTTCCACGAAGGTCTACATTTTCAGTGACAGTATATTCTCCTAGTCTGCGAAGGTCAGGTCCTTTTTCAAATTCACAGAAAAAAGACTTAGCCGTAAAATGTTTTTTAAATGACATTTTTGTGTCTCCGCTATTTTTGTGAGATTTAGATTGTGTAATGTTCTATGACTATAAGTCATCTTGGCATGTATTAAGTATTTTGTCAAGATTTATTGTGTGGTGTGTGTTGGTATAATTAAATGATTAAAACTAAGTGTAAATCATAAAAACTATGAAAGAATTTTATCAGTATCATAAAAAAGCAGTTGTAATAGGTGGAGTTGTGGTTACGTTACTACTCATTGGTATATTGTTTATTTCTGGTGCTTTGTTTGGTTCTTCGGGCGGGGTGGATGTATCTCGTGGAGGATTTGCCCCGCTTGAGTCTTTTGACTCTACTTCCAATTTTAGTCGGTCTGTAAAAACAAGCAGAGGTATGATAATAGAGCCGGAATTTCCTTCTTTGCAAGAAGGTGATTTGTCAGAAAAGAAAGTTATAAAAAATGCTAATTTAGTGCTCGTTGTAAAAAAGATAGAACAAGCAATATCTACGATAAAAAATATAGCCGATAGTTCTGGTGGTTTTGTGGAAAGTTCAAGTGTTTATGAAACGGGAGATGATAAGAAAGGTGGCAGTGTAGTGGTGCGCGTACCCGAGGATGCTTTTGATGCATCCTTGGGGGAAATAAAAGATCTAGCTGTAAAGGTTTCAAGAGAGGATGTGAATACTCGTGACGTGACAGAGCAATTTGTTGATATGGAGGCACGGCTAAAGAACATGACAGCAGAAGAGGGTCAGTATCTTGGTATTATGAAGCGCGCAGTGAAGATAGAAGATGTGCTCAATGTAGCAAAGAGATTATCAGATGTGCGTGGCAGAATAGAGCGTTTGGAAGGGCAGTTGAATTATCTGTCACGCCAAGTTGACATGTCCACCATTAGGATAAATTTGACCGCGGAAGCAGACGTAGAAGTATTCGGAATCGTATGGAGTCCTATTTCTGTAATAAAACAAGGCGTGCGAGATATGCTTCAGAGTGTTGTTGATTTTATAAATGCTATAATTGCATTTATGTTTAAATTGCCAATAATTCTCTTGTGGATTGCATTTACTGCATCACTATTGTGGATAGGATGGAAAGGGGTTATTATTATAAAGAGAAAATTTTTCAGGAGTTATTAGGAAGGTTTATATTATTAAGTAGTTAAAAATTATTATGGAACCAATTACTATTATTTTAATTATTGTTGCAATTGTCGTTATTTGGGTGGTGTTCGCTTACAATGGTTTTATTCAGCTTATAAATAGAACCAAAGAAGCATGGGCGGATATCGACGTTCAGCTTAAAAGGCGTTACAACCTTATCCCAAATCTTATTGAAGCTGTGAAGGGATATGTAGCACATGAAAAAGAGACATTACAAAAGGTAACAGAAGCTCGTACTAACGCTATGGGGGCAGGAACCATGGCTGAACATGGGCAAGCAGAGGCGGCACTTTCCGGTTCTCTTATGTCACTTTTCGCTGTCGCGGAAAATTATCCGGACCTGAAAGCAAATCAGAATTTTCTTGATCTGCAAAACGAGCTATCCGACACAGAAAACAAGATTCAAGCTGCACGTAGGTTTTACAACACTAACGTGCGCGACTTGAACACAAAAGTTGATTCGTTCCCACCAAACATAATTGCAAAAATGTTTAAGTTCAAAAAAGTTGACTTCTTTGAACTTGAAGAAGGTTCAGAGGAGCGTGACGTTGTGAAAGTAAATTTCTAGGTAATATGGGGATCAAAGTAGAATTTAATCCTGATCTTGCATTGCGGAATATTTCAGAATTCAAGAACGGCAACAGGAAATTGGAAGAATGTATTCCAGAGGATATTGAGACAGGAAGAGAATATTCATTCTTGAAAAAAGGACAGCGAAACTATTGGCTTGAAGGGGAGCTACCACTTCTTGAGACGAAAGGAAGCGAAGTTCTTTCTGCTCCGCTTGCAAGTATTAAAATGATGGAAGTGACACACTATACTGACAAAACGGGTGAGGTATACACTAAAGGCAAATATAATGTTGTTGAGATACTCAGTGGTGAGAAGACATATTTCAATGGTTTTGCAAAAATCTAATAATGGCAACACTTTATACACATCAAGATACAAATATTAGAAAAACCTGGGTGCTTATGGCAGGGTTTTTGATAATGGTTATGTTTTTGGGTTGGGCAGTTAGTTGGTATTTTGGCGACCCAATTATTTTGTATTTTTTTGTTACATTCGCACTCGTGATGAATGTTGTCAGTTTTTGGTATTCAGACAAGATAGTACTTAAAATGTCCGGTGCAAAACAAATAAGCCGTGAGTCACACAGGGAGCTTTGGAATGTTACAGAGAATCTTTGCATCACCGCTGGGCTTCCTGTGCCAAAGATTTATATTGTTGAGGATCCTGCACCAAATGCGTTTGCGACTGGGCGTGATGCGGAGCATGGAGTAGTGGCGGTGACGACAGGGCTTCTCTCTATGCTTGACCGCAGTGAACTTGAAGGAGTTGTCGCACATGAACTTTCTCATATCGGCAATCGTGATATTTTAATATCAACAATGGTCGTCGTGCTTGTGGGGTTTGTAACACTTCTTTCTGATTTCTTTTTGCGAATGACTTTTTGGGGAGGTGGGCGAAGGAATAATGGAGATGGCAAAATACAGCTCATCATGATGCTTGTTGGTCTTGCTCTTGCAATACTTGCACCTATTATCGCAGGTATTATTCAGCTTGCGATATCACGCAAACGGGAGTTTCTGGCGGATGCATCAGGGGCGCTCCTTACACGTTATCCAGATGGTCTTGCCGGTGCACTTCTAAAGATTTCAGGATATCCAGCACAGATGAAACGCGCTAATCACGCAACAGCGCATTTATATATTGCAGACCCGTTTAAGGATAAAAAGAAAAAGTTAGGGTTTATGCATAAATTATTTTTAACACATCCCCCTGTAGAGGAAAGAGTTGCAGCTCTGCGTGGGATGCAATAGTAAAATATGTCCGAAAAAATTACATTATCTGACAGAATTCTTGCAAAAAGTTTTTTAAAACTTTTGCCAAAGTGGGTGACTCCAAATCACGTTACGATTTTTAGATTTCTTACAATCCCATTTGTGATTTTACTGTTTGTTGTTGAGCAGTATGAGATTGGTCTCGTGCTGTTTGCCTTGTCTGCATTTACAGATGCCCTTGACGGTGCTCTTGCTCGCACAACAAATCAAGTCACGGATTGGGGGAAGATGTTTGATCCACTTGCAGATAAATTACTTATTGGTATTACTGCTGTAGTTGTTGTGTCTAAGTTTATAAATGTTTATTTAGCCCTTGCCATTATATCTATTGAACTTTTTCTTATATTAAATGCATATTATAAGAAAAAATACATGAGTGTTGTCATACAAGCAGAAGTAACCGGGAAGATAAAGATGATATTGCAATCTTTTGGGATAAGCATACTTTTGTTGTATGCGATATTGTCTATTCCTTTTCTTTTACTTATTGCAGAATATACGCTTTATCTTGCTGTAGTTTTTGCACTGTGGAGTCTAATAGTGTATAAATCTATATAACCTTTAAGTCCCATATAAAGTGGAAGGGCATCAAGACGAGAATTAGACTGACTTATGTAAAACATAGTTCCTAAGCATGGCGGAGAGGTGGCAGAGTGGTCGAATGCGCATCGTTGGAAACGATGTGTGCCGCAAGGTACCGCAGGTTCGAATCCTGTCCTCTCCGCCATGCTTGGGATAAAGTGGGATAATCAAAATAATTATGAAAAGAATTACATATACAAAAAAAGATTTTGCGTGGGCGAGGTGGGGTGCGGATGATATAAAGAAAGCGACGGAGAAAATAGTTGTGCATAAAAAAAAGAAATATGCTGAAATAAAAAAGATTTCTACAGAAGAGCGAACTTTTGAGAATACGATATACGCTATTGAGGCGTCTGATTATGATGTGATAGACAGCATGTATTCTATTGAGCTACTCATGAATGTAAGCCCTAAAGAACGTGTTCGGAAGGCAGCTCAGAAAGCAATGAATATACTTGAAAGAAAGTTGGTGGATATTGAGTTTGATGAGGGTCTTTACAGGGCGGTAAAAGAATACTCAAAAAAGAAAGAGAAGCTTTCAGGTGAAGACAAAAAACTTTTTGAAGACATGTTGCTGTCATACAAGAGGATGGGCTTTGAGTTGTCAAACGAGAAAAGAAAAGAGCTCAAGAAAAACATAAAGAGACTGAATAAACTTTCTAGTGATTTTTCAAATAATATAAACGAGTACAAAGATAGTATTACTGTCACAAAAGATGAACTCGCAGGACTTCCGGAGAATTATATTAAAGGACTAAAGAAAGATAAGAAAGGGAAATATGTCATTACTCTTGATTATCCAGACTTTGTTCCATTTGTGGAAAATGCCGAAAGTGCTCCTGGGCGAAAGGAGCTTATTGATAAAAACTTGCAGAAAGGAGGTAAGAAAAACATGAAACTTCTTTCGGAAATATTGGAGCTACGAAGACAGAACGCGAAGCTTCTTGGGTATGACACTCATGCTGATTTTAAGACTGAAACGAGGACTGCAAAGAGCGCAAAGAAAGCACTCTCGTTTATTCTTGGGCTTATGGGGAAGATTAAAAAGGGGACAGCAGTGGATATGTCACAACTAACAGATATAAAAAGAAGATTTCTGGGTATTTCAAATGCAAAATTGGAATATTACGATATTGCATACTATATCAACCAACTACAGAAAGAGAAATTTGATGTTGATTCTGAAAAAGTGCGAGAATATTTTCCAGTTGAAACAGTAAAGAAAGGAACATTTGAAATATATTCAAAATTACTGTCCGTGCAGTTCCAGAAGCTTAACGGGTATTCTCTTTGGCATAAAGATGTAGAGCTTTATGCAGTGAAAGATGGTGATGGTCAGATCATCTCATATTTTTTACTGGATCTTTATCCTCGCGAAAATAAATATGGGCATGCTTGTGTATCTACACTCATTCAAGGTAGAAAAAAGCAGTTTAAAGATGAGTATGTTGCACCAATGGCGTGTATGCTTGCAAATTTTTCTAAGCCCTCAAAAACATATCCATCACTTTTGAGTCATGGGGAAGTAGAAACATTTTTTCATGAATTCGGGCACATAATGCACGATATTCTTACAACTGCAAAGTATGCATCACAGTCTGGTGCGTCTGTTGCTTGGGATTTTGTAGAAGCGCCATCGCAGATGCTTGAGAACTGGGTATGGGATAAAAAGATGCTTAATATTTTGTCTGAACATTACAAAACAAAAAAGAACCTGCCGAAGAGTATGTTGGACAATATGTTAAAAGCGAAATACCATATGGTTTATTATTCTACAATGCGCCAGTTGGTGTTTGCTTTATTTGATCTAACTATTCACACGAAAAACATCAAGAATTCTAGTAGGTTATATAATAAGCTAAACAAAAAACATATAGGGATAACACTTCCAAAGGAGAATATTTTCCCTGCTGGGTTTGGGCATTTGATGGGATATGATGGTGGGTATTATGGATATATGTGGTCCAAAGTTTTTGCGTCAGACATGTTTACAAAATTTCAAAAAAATGGACTTCTTGATAAAAAGACGGGAGATCGTTACAAAGAGTGGATACTTGAGAAAGGCTCAAGTATGGATGAAATGGAACTTCTTGAAAAATTCCTTGGCAGAAAGCCAAACAACAAAGCGTTTTTGAAAGAAATTGGACTGTAATGTTCTAAGGTTGTGTGTTCTAAGGTTCAACCTTAGAACAATAAAAATACGGCTCTCGCGATGCGAGAGCCGTATTTTTATTGTATTTTAAGGTATAATACAGGTAATGAAAGATGAACTATTGGAAATTTTACGTGACAGAGAAAAGGGAACAGCGGCGTTCAGAAAAGCGGCAGATAAGTTGGCGCGAGTGCTTGCAGAGGAGATGGAGAATAAATTACGAGAGGATGGAGTTTCGGCGGAGGAGATAATGGTGGTGCCGGTCTTGCGGTCTGGAATTGTATTCTTGTCGCCATTTGAAGAGAGCTTTAAAGGTGTGCCTGTAGGAATGATAGGTATTAAGCGTAACAAAAAAACAGAAGAGCCGAAATTGTATTATAAAAATTTCCGCAAGCAGATTCCACCTGTCGCTGTGATCGTAGATCCAATGCTTGCTACAGGGGGGAGTGCGTCAGTTGTGGTAGATGCATTACTAAAAGATGGAGTGGACGCAACACGCATCTATTTTCTCGGTATGGTTGCCACGAAAGAGGGTCGTGACAAGCTTGCAGAACTTATTCCTAGGGAGAATATCATTCTTAGTGCAGTGGACCCGGAACTAGATACGAAAAAGTTTATCGTGCCGGGTTTAGGTGACTTTGGTGATAGGTATTTTGGTACTATCTAATTAAATTTTGAATTTTTAAATTAAAGTATAAAATTATGAAAAAATGCTATATCAGAGCCATTGTTTTAGTCGTTCTATTTACGGGGGTATTTTTGTTGTATCCGCGAATTACCCATAAAAATGGCGACATGGACGTTATTGTTCCTATTTCGACAAGCACTATAATTGTTAACGGTAAAATTTTTAATATTGATATTGCGGATATAGAGTCAGAAAGAACTCAAGGACTCTCAGGCAAGGAAATACTCTTGGAGAATGAGGGATTACTTTTTATTTTTGATAATCTGGGTGTATATCCATTTTGGATGAAGGATATGAATTTCCCAATTGATATTATTTGGATAGGTAAGGATTTGAATGTTGTGTATATAAAAGAAAATGCCACCCCAGAGTCTTTCCCGGGAATTTTTAATCCTGAGGTAGAAGCATTGTATGTTTTGGAGATTAATGCGGAAGAAGCAGAAAAAAATAAAATTGAAATTGGTGATTTTCTAATTTTAAATCTTGCTGACATGAAGCAGTAAAGCCACATTTTATTTTATTTATTTTACACATCTTTCTTTTTGTTTTCTTTAATAGATATCCACAATAGTTAGACCTTAATTTTAAGTTAAAATGAATAAACATTAATTTTAACTTTATTCAAAAAAACATGGTAAAAGGCACAAAAACTGCGAAAAAAACTCAAAATATAGTAGGTAAGGTAAGAAAAAGGGATGGTTCTTTGGAAAACTTTGATATATTAAGAATCTCAGATGCGGTATACAAAGCCATGGAAGCCACCGAGGAGGGGACAGAAAAAGAAGCGGAATACATTGCTAGAAAAGTATTATCTGAGCTCAAGAGAATGCATAAACTTGTTGGTAAAGGTTTTGTCCCAACAATTGAAGGGGTTCAAGATGTAGTGGAAAAAGAGCTTATTTTGGAGGATTTTGCCAAGACTGCAAAATCCTATATTTTATACAGACAAGAGCATTCAAAAATAAGAGAAGATCAAGGAGAGGTACCTGAAGAGGTAAAGAAATTAACAAAAGATGGAGAAAAATATTTTAGAAATACGTTGGCAGAATTTATATACTACAGAACGTATTCCAGGTGGCTTGACGATAAGGCGCGCAGAGAAACGTGGATAGAAACAGTTGACAGATATGTTGATTTTATGAAGGAAAACCTTGGTAAACCTCTTACTCAAAAGGAGTATGAGGAGATAAGAGACGCGATCCTTAATCACGAGTCTATGCCGTCAATGAGACTTTTGCAATTTGCGGGGGATCCTGCGCGCAAGACAAATGTATGTGCGTATAATTGTTCGTTTATTTCACCATCAAAGTTACAGGATTTTGGAGAGATAATGTACATACTCATGTGTGGCGCTGGTGTTGGTTTTTCTGTTGAAAGTAGGTATGTTCAAGCTCTTCCTCAAATAAAAATACAGACTGGAAAAAAACTTGCAACAAATGTGATTGATGATAGTAAAGAAGGATGGGCTGATGCGCTGGTGCTCGGTATGAAGACTTGGTTCTCCGGAAATGATATTGATTTTGATTATTCAAAATTACGTCCTGCAGGAGCAAGGCTTGTAACGATGGGGGGCAGATCTTCCGGTCCTGATCCATTGCGTCAAGTGATAGATTTTTCGCGCGAGAAAATACTAAAGCGCCAAGGGAAACGTCTTTCCAATTTGGATGTGCATGATGTTGTTTGCAAAATAGGAGAAGTCGTTGTTTCTGGTGGTGTTCGTCGTAGTGCATTGATATCTTTGTCTGATCTTGACGATACAGAAATGAGAGACGCAAAGAAGGGGCAATTTTACATAAATGAACCACAGAGAATGATGGCAAATAATTCTGCTGTTTATATGGATAAGCCGGATAATGTTGAATTTATGGATGAATGGATCGCTCTTATGAAGAGCGGGTCAGGAGAGAGAGGGATATTTAATCGAGGAGCACTCAAAAATACATTGCCAGAGCGTCGCTTGAAGGTGCTCAAGGGAGATATAAGCCAGCTTGGAACAAACCCTTGCGGAGAAATAATATTACAACCAAAGCAGTTTTGTAATCTTTCAGAAGTTGTTGCTCGGGCAGAAGATACAGAACGTACTCTATTGAGGAAAATTCGCATCGCGACTATTTTAGGTACGTATCAGTCAACCCTTACAAATTTCCCATATCTTTCAAAAGAATGGACTAATAATTGTGAGAAGGAGCGTTTGCTCGGCGTTTCAATTACAGGACAGTGGGATTGTCCAGCTGTTCGAGATGCGTCTGTTTTAAAGAAATTGCAAGATGAAGTAGTAAAGGTAAATAAAATATATTCAAAAAAGTTTGGAGTTAGTCAGTCTACTTGTGTTACAAGTGTGAAGCCATCGGGTACTTTGTCTCAAATGGTTGATTGCTCTTCAGGTATGCACCCTAGGCATGCAGAGTACTATATTCGTCGTGTTCGTATCTCAGCTACAGATCCATTGTTTAGCATGTTGAAAGATCAAGGCGCACCATATCATCCTGAGGTTGGGCAGGCGATGGAATCTGCAAATACTTATGTTTTTGATTTCCCCGTAAAGGCTCCAGATAATGCAATATTCAAAAATGACATAACCGCACTAGAACAACTTGAACACTGGAAGCTTGTAAAAGAGAACTTCACTGAACATAATCCTTCCGTAACCATATCGGTGGGGGAGAGTGAATGGATAAGTGTTGCAAACTGGGTGTATAGTAATTGGAATGTAGTTGGCGGGTTATCCTTCCTTCCAAGGACTGACTCTGTGTATCCACTTCAGCCATATGAAGAGATAAATAAAAAGGAATTTGAAGAGCTGTCTAAGAAGTTTAAAAATATAGATTTCTCAAAGATTGTTATCTACGAAAAAGAAGACAAGACTGAGATTGCAAAAGAACTTGCGTGTGTATCAGGGACGTGTGAGATATAGTGTAAAATTCATAACGCAAAGAGATTTATAATTTTATAAAAAAACGGCGGGACAATAAAAAATTGTCCCGCCGTTTGCACTACTAATCTTCCGTTTTTGCTACTACTTTTTTTCTTTTCATCCCCAAAATAGTACATATACCGATTAGCCCACTGCCTAAGATAGCTTGCCACCAAGATAAGGTTGGTAAGAAAAATGGTTTTTTGACTGGTTCACACAGATACGTTGCCTCATACCAATCGTATTGTTGAATCTTGTTGGTCAGAATACAGCCTGAAAAGATCTTTTTACCATCTTCTGTACGCATCAGTGCTAGTACATCTCCTTCTTGTGTTTGAGGCTCAGACAGGTACATTGGCTTGTTCCAGTCGGGTCGTTGAGATACATCATTCTCGTATATTTCACGAAGTGTCGGGCCGCCCTCTTTGATAGGAGTTTGGTCTTTAAAAACCTTGTTACCATCTTCTGCATATCTCAGCACCGGTGCATCTTCTGGGTTTATCGGTGTTGCATTGCCGTCTGAGTAAGCACTAGTGGTCAATAGAAGTAAAACAATAATAGGAATCATTTTAATCGTGTTCATCGCGCACGTCCTTTGGTGTTAGCCGATTTAGTGGTGTTTTTAGAAAGTTAAAGAGCATTTTTGACTATTAATACCCTACACCATTATTCCTATTTTGTCAAGTTCTCCGTAATTCTCCAATAAACTAGAATGTAGGTAATAGGACTTGACTTTTCTGTACAGTGGTGGTATACTTTTAAGCGGATTACTTTGAAATTTCAATTGAAAAAGGAGCACGAAAATGTATAAACTTTATGGTATTTCTTTGGTAGTACTGGTTTTTTTGGCTGGTTGCAATAACGATGAACCACAAGCACAAGTGGAGCAAGATTCAATGGTTGTGTTTAGTGAAATGACAACAACTGATGAATCAACAGAAGAAGCTGGTGGTGATTTTCCTATTGGTGCATTGGCAGTTCGCCCTGACTCAGAATCTGAGCGCAGGGATAGTGGTAATAGCGAGGAAGGTAAGATTTATTACTTATCCATTGTTGTCAATGAAGAAATCGGGCGTTGTTTTACCCGGCGAGTAGAAGTAAAAGGAACTTTTTACCAGACGACCTCAGAGAACTGGTCTATTGGACAAGTCTCATTGTGGGATTCTGAAAGAACAGAAGTCACTGTAGAAATACAGGAAGACACTTCAATGTGTCGCGGTGGACAATTCCTTGTTTTTAGAGGTTCAGTGCAAACTGATGGTTTATCGTTTGAAGTGGATGAGACTGCTTTGTCTGTACGTTTTTACGCAGATGTTCCAGTTTATTTTACGGGAGCGAATATTGTTAAAAATGTTTCTATCGCAATTGATGGAATACAGATTGCCAAAGGAGATTTAGTTGGAGGAAGTATTTCTACTTCAAATAACGTTGAATGGTCTGAAGATTTTGACTTTGAGTCAGAAAATTCTTTTGAGGCTGTTAATGTTACTTTTGATGGAAGTATTTCTGTAGATAACTATGCGGTTGTGGGATATACAAACTCCCGCCTTTCTAGGTCTGTTTTCATTCATGACGCCAATGGGACACGTCCTATTGATTCATTTGTTAGACAAATATCAGTTGGAGGTAAGGGGTAATATATACGCGCTATGCGCGGGCGGGATTCATTTATGAATCCCGCTTTTTTTGTATAAATTTTGTTGCTTTTTTAGAACTTTATTGTATAATAGTAATAGACCTTGTGTTGGGTAGTTGCTGTTGATTTTATTTTTAATAAAGCTGACAGAGGAAAGTCCGAACACTTGCCAATTTAAGATTGGCAGCAGGGTAGCGGGTAACACCCGTCGTCCCGCTTTCAGCGGGATAGAGGTGCGAGCAGAGACGCCATGCTTCGAAAGAAGCTGGCTCCCTTCGGGGAGAGCTCCGGTGGAAACTTCGGAGGTGAAACGGCTAAATCCTTACCTGAGTGCAAGGCCGTGTCCCGCTTTTAGTGGGAAGTGCCGCTAGAGGCAAATGGCAACATTTGTCCCAGATAAATAACTATCGCTGAGCACTTAAATTAATTTTTAGTGTTTGGTACAGAATTCGGCTTATAAATACAAGGTTTAAACTACAAAAACCCTACTGTGGAAACAGTTGGGTTTTTGTTTAATTAATAGTTTTATTTATTAAAAATATTCCAGACGCATCTCCATTTGCTTAAAGCCCGTTTAGTTTATATAATAGAATACACCATTATTAAATTTAAATAGAAAATATACTTATGGAAGTTGAAAAAAATATTCCTCCCAAAAATAGAAAATTTAATTTCGATGCTGTCTCTTATGGCTTAATATTGTCTCTTGGTTTTTTTGTGCCCGTATTTTTCCTTCCTATTTTTAATATTTCTATTAACATTAGTAAGAGTGTGCTTATTTCAACCCTCGTTGCTGTCGCCTTTTTTTTGTGGTTAATCGCAAGACTAAAAGATGGTAGGTTTGTTTTTCCTAAAAGTCTTATACTTTTAACAGGAGCACTCTTGCCTGTGGCCTTGTTTTTTTCTTCAGTATTTTCAGATGCGATAGGACAGTCTTTCGTTGGGCTTGGTTATGAAATTAATACTTTTAGTTTTATTTTAGTTTTATATGCCCTAATGTTTTTATCAGCAGTATTTTTTCAGCAGAAAAAAAGGTTATTTTATTTATATACAGCTTTTTTCTTATCCGCAACGGTTGTATTTTTATACCAGTTGTTTAGGTTTGTTTTTTTGAGCTTCGGGCTTCCATTCAGTGATGTTTTTTTTCAAACACCCGGGAATGTAGTTGGTAAGTGGGCAGATATGTCGATATTTTTTGGTTTTATAGCAATTCTCTCTCTCTCTGCTGTTGAACTCGCCGTACTAGGCAGTAAGACAAAAAAAGCGTTGTATTTTCTATTAGGTACTTCGGTCTTAATACTGGCGCTTGTTAATTTTTGGTTATCTTGGGTTATTGTGGGTGTTTTTTCTCTGGTTATATTTGTGTACACTTTATCTTTTGGTAGTAATAATACAAAAAATTCTTCAGAGAGAAAAATACCAACGGCTCCGTTCGTGGTGCTTCTCGTGTCACTGTTTTTTGTTTTATCGGGTAGTCTTATTGGAGATACTATTTATTCTATTTTCAAGATTCCTCAAGAAGTAATACGTCCTTCGTGGACCCAGACCATTGGTGTCGCAAAGGATTCATTGTCTGAGAATCCTGTTTTTGGTGCTGGTCCAAATAGATTTACAAGTCAGTGGTTGTTGTTTAAACCTGTTGAAATAAATAATTCAATATTGTGGAATATGAATTTTAGTGCGGGTGTTGGTTTTATTCCATCCTCAATGGTGACCACGGGGGCTGTTGGAATTACTGCATGGGTTGTATTTTTATTAGCTTTTTTCTATTGTGGAGTAAGATCAGTTTTCTTACTACGAGTAAAAGCTGCTCATGGGTACATGGTAGTATCTTCTTTTCTTGCTACTCTTTATCTTTGGGTGTTCTTATTTTTTTATGTACCAAATATCGTAATCATATTTCTTGCTTTTTTAATGACTGGAGTATTTATTGCATCTCTTGCAGAGGCAAGACTCATTAAGAATTATAACTTTTCATTTTTGGATGATCCAAGGATTGGCTTTGTTTCTGTTTTAGTTCTTATTCTTTTGATTATATCATCTATTGTAGGTGGTTATCTTTTGTTTCAAAAGTTTTTATCAGTAGGCTATTTTCAGAGAAGTATAATTGCTTCTAACGTAGAAGGTGATTTAAGTAAGGCAGAGCAAAGTATTTTTCGAGCAATAAAACTCAACGAAAGCGATCTTTACTATAGGGCTCTTTCAGAAATAAATCTCGCAAGACTAAGTAGAGTTTCTTTTAAAAAAAATATCTCTAAAGAAACTCTTCGTGCAGAATTTCAGGCAATGTCTGATAACGCAATAAAAAATGCTATTTTTGCAACAGAAATAGATAAAACAAACTACCTCAATTGGGCGACTTTAGCGAAGGTTTATCAATCGTTGGTACTTCTCGGAGCTCCTGAAAAATTTTACGATGGTGCAAAAAATGCTTACAATACTGCAGTATTGTTAAACCCAAAAGATCCGTCACTCTCACTTGCAATGGCTCGTCTTGAAATAACAGCAGGTAATAAAGATAAAGCTCGTGAATATATTGCAATAGCTTTGAATCAAAAAAATAACTACACTGATGCTATATTTCTCTTGTCTCAAATGCAAGCAGACGAAGGAAATTTAAAAGACGCAATTGCTTCGGTTGAAGTTGCCACAATGGTGTCACCAAACGACATGGGTGCTTTTTTTCAACTCGGATTATTGAGATATAAAACAAAAAATTACAGTGGAGCGGCCTCTGCTTTTGGTCGTGCAGTGGAGCTTAATCCTAATTATTCAAATGCAAAGTATTTTTTAGGTATTAGTTTAAGCAAAATAGGAGATAAAAAATCTGCCATTGTGCAGTTTGAAGAAGTAATCGCACTGAACCCTGAAAATAAGGAGGTAAAAAAAATACTGAGGAATTTAAAAGCAGGCAGGGAACCATTCGCGAACGTATCAGTAAAAGATCCAGAAGACAGAAACGGCTTACCGATAGAGGAATAATCGTTTCAGAAATAAATTAATCTTTGGAAATTAAGTGGTTGAAAAAGTATTAAAAATGTTGAATATGGAATTTGGCGGTCTGCATCAGGCCGCTTTTCTCCTTGGGTCTTTCGCTCTTCTTTCGCAGATTCTTGCGCTGTTTCGCGATCGTCTATTTGCGCATTCTTTTGGAGCAGGGGCAACACTCGATGTCTATTATGCGGCGTTTCGTATTCCAGATCTGATATATGCCGGAATAGCCTCACTTGTTTCCGTCACTGTTTTGATACCTTTTATTGTAAAAAAGATGGATGGAGATACTGAGACGGTTAAGAAATTTCTTGATGATGTGTTTACCTCCTTCCTTGTATTAATTGTTTTCATAAGTGCTGTAGTGTTTTTACTCATTCCTGTCATATCACCACTTATTTTTCCTGGCTTTTCTGCACAGGAACAAAGTTCTTTGGTCTCACTTACAAGAGTTCTTCTTCTTTCTCCAATCTTGCTCGGTATTTCAAATTTGCTGGGCAGTGTTACTCAAACATTTAAAAGATTTTTTGTATACGCCCTATCTCCAGTACTTTACAATATTGGGATTATTTTTGGAGTGATTTTTTTGTATCCAGTATATGGTATGGTAGGGCTCGGTTATGGAGTAGTGCTCGGCGCGTTGCTCCATCTTCTGATACAAGTTCCTGTAGTAGCTAGGCAAAAACTTTTACCTAGATTTTCAATAAGTGTGAATATGAAAGAGATAAAGGATGTCGCACTGTTATCCCTTCCTCGTACTCTCGGGCTTTCTGCAAATCATATTGCGCTACTCGTGCTCATTTCTCTTGCATCTACAATGATTGAAGGTTCAATCGCGATTTTCAATCTTTCTTTTAATTTACAATCAGTACCGTTGTCCATAATAGGGGTTAGCTATTCTGTCGCAGCATTTCCAACACTTGCCCGTCTTTTTTCTCAAAAGCGGATGGAGAAATTTATGGATAAAATTATTACCGCTGCACGGCACATATTGTTTTGGTCAGTGCCAATTTTAGTGCTTTTCATAGTACTTCGTGCACAGATAGTACGAACTATTTTAGGTTCAGGAGAGTTTGGATGGAATGATACAATGCTAACCGCCGCATCGCTCGCACTTTTTTCTGTTTCGTTACTTGCTCAAGCATTGGTTCTCTTGTTTGTTCGTGGATATTATGCGGCTGGCAACACAAAGAAACCACTTTTGATAAATGTTGTATCCTCTGTCGGAATCGTTGTGTTTGCATATTTTCTCGTTGGGGTCTTTGAGAAAGTGGATACTTTTAGATATTTCATAGAAGCATTGCTTCGTGTGGAAGATATTCCAGGTACTGTAATGTTGATGCTTCCTTTGGCATACTCCATTGGTATGATCATCAATGCTGGGTTGTTGTTTATTTTGTTCAAAAAAGATTTTGGGAAACATCCAGCGCCATTGGAGCTTACATTTCGTCATAGTTTCTACGGTGCGGTGGCAATGGGTTTTGTGGCATATCAGTTCCTTCAGATTTTTGATAATGTTTTTGATCTGGGTACTTTTTTGGGAATATTCTTACAAGGTTTTCTTTCTGGTATTCTTGGGGTTATTGCTGGGGTTATATTACTTAAGGTTCTTAAAAATAGAGAGATTGCTGAAATCTCTCGCGCACTTCATACTAAATTCTGGAAAGCACGTCCTGTTGCACCAGAAAAGGAGGAGCTGTAAAAATGGTTTATTCTTGCGAGATATTTGTTTTTGGTGTAGTATTCCTGCTAGTAGTAATTTATATTGAGTAATATATGGAGGTGTCATTGTGGACATAAAGTTGATATTTGCTGTAATATTCCTTGTTCTTTTTATAATATTATTTTTTTTTGGTGCTAACGAGCTGAGAAGAGACTTTGATAAGCTGATAGAAAAGGGCATTCTTTATTGCAGTGTTACTGTAAAGAGTTATTTGTATCTGATAGTTTTATTGTTTATTCTTGTGCTTTGTCTGTTTATTCTAGTCGGATATTTTCTCTTTTCGCAACATAACGGTTGTGGCTCATTATCATTCAACTCAACTGAAAGGAGTCTTAATATGCCGAAGTTTGCTAAAAATGAATTCTCTGCAGATTTTTTGTGGAGATTGATTGCTGATGAAGAAAAAGTTGCAGCTTATAATTCTGTTGACATGGAAGCTCTCTTTCAGGCTTTATTCCCAGGTATTAAAGTACCATATATGTATAAGCATGAAATATTAATTAAGCATGTCGTTCCTGTCCTACAGGAGCAATTTCCTAAATTACGTAGTTCTCCGTCACTTGAAGATGCAAAAAAACAGTATGGTAAGATTATAAAAGTGGAGGAGGAAAGAAAGTGTGATGGATACGAGTGGATAGATTGGGATTTGGTGCAAAGTCATTAGTTGTTTCAGAGTGAAGTAATTTCATTTGATATGGAATTACTAAGCCCTGAAAATACGTAAGTATTTTCAGGGCTTTTTCTTTGTGTGCTTGCAATAGCTACATATTGTGATAGTTTTTAGAGAGATACATCAATTATAGTCACGTCAACTTTTGGAGATATTTAATGAGTATCAAACCTTTTGTAGTTATGATTTTAAGTGGTATTATGATTTTTATTACGATTAAGTGTTTCCCTAACTGGGAATTTACAAGAAGTATAGCTCTAATATCGCTTGTGTTTTTGATTGGAGGATATTTTAGGTTTCTTATTGATTTTGTTGTAAACCCTTATCGTGGTTAGTAAGTGGTCAAGATTGAATCTTGACCACTTACTAAAAAGCTCTGCTCAGCAGGGCTTTTTTTATTTATATCGTCTTTTGTGCTATTCTTGTGCATATTATGGAAAACATACGAAATTTTACAATTATTGCACATATTGACCACGGGAAGTCCACACTTGCTGATAGAATGCTTGAAATGACAGGAACAATAGAGGAGCGTAAAATGAAAGACCAAGTGCTTGATCAGATGGAGCTTGAGCGGGAGCGTGGGATTACCATTAAAATGCAACCGGTAAAAATGGAATATAAAAAGGGGGATGAAAAATACATTTTCAATCTAATAGACACCCCAGGGCATATTGATTTCTCGTATGAAGTATCACGCGCCCTAAAGGCTGTAGAAGGGTCTGTCCTTCTTGTTGACTCAACACAAGGGGTGCAAGCGCAAACACTCTCTGTGCTTGCTATGGCGCGTGAGCTTGGGCTTGTGATAATTCCCGCGCTATCAAAGGTGGATTCTCCGCTTGCGCGTGTGGATGAGGTAAAAGAGGAGATCGTTGCCCTTCTGGAGTGTGACGAAGACGAGATACTTGAAGTGTCTGGAAAGACAGGGCAAGGGGTGGCGGAGCTTTTGGAGGAAATTGTAAAAAAGATACCCGCACCGAAGTCGGAATTTACTGATAAGGATGGAACAAGGGCACTTGTTTTTGATTTTGAGTACTCTACACATAAAGGCATTATTGTTTACATACGAGTTCTTGATGGAGAAATAAAGAAAGGGGATACGTTGATGTTTTCACAGGCAAAGGAAAAATTTGGAGCTTTGAATGTTGGAATATTTCATCCAGACCCGATAGATACGGGCAAATTATCTGCTGGTGCAATAGGATACATAGTTACAGGGATCAAGAAGCCTGGAGTTGCGTCCGTTGGAGATACTATTACGTCTTTTAAAAATCCATTACCTTCACTTTCAGGGTATATGGAGCCAAGACCTGTAGTGTGGGCATCTGTATACCCTGAAAGTCAGGATGATTTTCCATTGTTACGACAAGCTCTTGAGCGACTCAAGCTCTCAGATCCATCGCTATCGTTTGAAGAAGAATCATCGGGGTCTCTTGGTAGGGGGTTTAGGTGCGGGTTGTTGGGGATGCTTCATCTAGAGATCATTATGGAGCGACTTCGGCGTGAGTTTGATCTTGAGCTTATAATGACGACACCAAGTATCACTTACGAGATAGTGCAAAAAGGAGGTAAGAGGATTCCAGTCTATACTCCGGCAATGTTCCCCGATGACGGAAGTGTTGAAGGTGTGTTTGAGCCATGGGTTAGTGCCAAAATAATCACGCCTCCTGAGTATATGGGTGGAATAATGCAGATGTTGTTTGACCACGAGGCGGAGGTTGGTGAGTCTGAGGTGTTTGGTGATAACAGAAACTCAATACAATTCATGATGCCACTACGAGAGTTGATGCGTAATTTTTTTGATGAACTCAAAAGTGTTTCTTCTGGGTTTGCCTCACTTTCATATGAGATAGGAGAAATGCGACCGGCGGATGTTGTGCGTTTGGATGTTTTAGTCGCCGAGGAGGTAATCCCAGCATTTTCGCGCGTTGTCTCAAGAAAAAGAGTACAAAAAGAGGGCGAGCAAACTGTAGAGAGGTTGTATAAAATATTACCCAAACAGATGTTTACTGCGAAAATACAAGGCAAAGCACTTGGACGCATTCTTGCATCAAAGACGCTTAGCGCCATGAAAAAAGACGTCACAGGGCATCTTTACGGAGGGGACATCACACGTAAAATGAAGCTTAGAGAGAAGCAGAAAAAAGGGAAGAAGAAGATGAAAGAACACGGTAGGGTGAATATCCCGCAAAGTGTGTTTCTTAAAATGATGAAATCAGAGGATAACTAACTTTAGAAAAATGCAGGTGCGGAGAATAACATAGTCATACTTATGATTATAAGTACAGATAGTATCGCCCAAATTATTCTTATTTTCTTTTTGTGTTTTTTATTGAATAACATAATTGTAGTATAATATACATTATACTTATACATTTGTATAGTTGTCTCCCAATGCTTGATTTCAAGAAAAAAAGAAAAATAAAAGAGATTCTTTATTCCAGAGTTACGATTGTCTTACTTTTCGTTGTTTTTGCTTTTTCTGTCAGCAACGCGTGGGATGTGTATAAGAAATCTAGCTTTGCGAGTGATAATAAAAAAATAGCGGAAGATGATCTAATCGCGTTAGAAGAAAGAGAAAGTAACCTTGTGCGTAAAATAGATAGATTAAAAACAGATATGGGTGTAGAGGAAGAGATAAGAGAAAAATTTGGTTTTGTGAGAGAAGGGGAGGAGGTTGTTGTGATAGTTGACTCAAGTGAAGAAAAAGACGAAAATGCCGATAGCGGATTTGGTACAGCACGAGAGTGGTGGAAAAAATTCACAGGGTTATTTGATTAAATGCGGGTATCGTTCAGTGGTAGGATGGTTGCTTCCCAAGCAACAGACGGGAGTTCAATTCTCCCTACCCGCACAAAAATAACTAACACAATGCGGAGCATTGAGTGAGTATATTTTTGTAGTTGGTAGGGAGAATTGAAAGGCGGAGGCCGCGAA
>VAPK010856659.1_pt1 | contig 23920 bp, 21 predicted proteins | sample 3395031 | NCBI WGS metagenome assembly VAPK01 (sample SAMN08290443, study PRJNA428436) | hydrothermal vent metagenome | isolation source: Deep-sea hydrothermal vent chimney 1 | place: Pacific Ocean: Juan De Fuca Ridge
CCTTATTCACCGGAGTTAAATATTATTGAAATTGTATGGCGTAAAATCAAATATGAGTGGTTGCCTTTTTCAGCCTATGAATCCTACATTTCTCTAAAGAAAGAATTATTTGATGTACTCTCCAATATTGGGAAAACTTACAATATTGAGTTTTCTTGAAAAGTTAAATTAATTTTACATGGGTACTTATACGGAATTATTTAAAACAATTCCCAAACAGGCTTGGTGTTATTAGATAGGGGCGCTAGTCGTCCTAATTCTACCCATTTGTTATCTGGCGTATGAAAGTCAGAGCCGACTGAAGCAGCAAAATCAAACTGATTTGCATAGAGTACGGAACGTCTTATTTCATCAGGTGTACTTCTACCCGTGACAACTTCAAGACCTTGTCCACCCGTTTCTTTAAAAAAAGACAAAAATCGCTTCATCCAGCTTGCAGTTAATTTGTAGCGCATTGGGTGAGCGACGATGGCAATTCCTCCTGCTTGGTTGATCCATTCAACGGCTGTTTGTAATTCTGCCCAAACGGTTGAGACAAAGGCAGGCTTACCTTTCCCTAAATATTTATCAAAGGCTTGTTGCTGGTTTGAAACATAGTTGTTAGAAACTAAAAAATTTGCAAAATGTAGACGGGTTATCATCCCTCCATTGGCAGCATTTACCACTGCATCATAAGCATCTGGAATACGTTTTTTTTCTAGTTTTCTAGCGATTGTTTTTGCTCGTTCAGCACGGATTGATTGTAAGCCCTGAATGCCCGATGTAAGTGTGGAATTATTAATGTCTATATTTAGACCGACAATATGGAAACATTTATTCTCCCAGGTTGTTGATATTTCAATCCCGGATATTAATTTAATTTCATTTTCCGTTGCTGCATTTTTTGCTTCTATTTGACCATTAACGGTGTCGTGATCTGTTAATGCAAGTGTTGTAACGCCGTTAAGTTTGGCGCGCCGAATCAGTTCTGTCGGTGTTAATGAACCATCAGAGGCTGTAGAGTGGCAATGTAAATCATAGTGTTCTGACATTATTGATATTCACCGTATAATTTTGCATATAGACCATCGTTTTGTATTAAGGTTGCGTGTTTTCCCTGTTCGCAAATTTGTCCGTCTTCAAATACATAAACATGATCTGCTTGTTTTACCGCGCTTAAGCGGTGTGCAATAATTATAGTCGTTTTTCCGGATAAAAACTTTTCCAGCGCAAGATGTAACTTTTGTTCTGTCTTGGTATCCAGCGCAGAAGTTGCTTCGTCTAAGATAATAACGCTGGGGTTAGCGACAATCATTCGGGCAATGGCAAGGCGTTGCCGTTGCCCACCTGATAATCTCATCCCTTGTTTGCCAACAATAGTGTCCAATCCTTTATCTAACTCAGCAATTGTCTGATCTAATTGCGCAATTTCAAGCGCATCCCATAATGCTTTATCACTTATATCACGCCCCAGTGTCAAATTTTCCCTAATGGTATCGTTAAATAATGCCGGGTGTTGAAGGACAGTAGCCACATGTTCTCGGACGACTTTTAATCCTATTTGGTCGATAGGAACATCATTAAAATAAATTTTTCCTTCATTGGGTGGATATAGACCAATCAGTGTTTGAGTTAGTGTTGATTTTCCACCGCCACTGGCACCGACTAAAGCCACTTTTTCACCTGCGGGGATGAAAAAATTAATGCCTTTTAATATGGGTTCATCTTGATAGCTAAAATGCAGGTTTTTGATTTTGACAGAGACCGTTTTAGTGTTTTCAAAAGGATTAATAAGTTCAGGATAATGAGGTTCTTGCTTTAAGGAGTAGAGTTTGTTTAATCGGCTTAGCGCCCCTTTGGCGGCAAAAAAGGCATTTTGAATACCTAATATTTCTTGCACAGGTGCCATCATAAACCAGAGATAACCAAACACAGCGAGCATTTCTCCTACCGATAAATCTGAATACAGAACCATGAGCATGGCTGTTGCTCGGAAAATATCAAAGCCAAATAAAAATATCAGAAAACTGAGTCGCGAGGCGGTATCACTTTTCCAGGAAAATGCAATCGAACGGTCTCTAACAATTTGTGCAGATTCAATGAGTTGTTGGCAGTAATGTTTTTCTCTATTGCTGGCACGGATTTGATGAATGGCTTCTAGCGTTTCGGTTAATGATTGCTGAAATATGCTAAAAGCAGAGTTTTCCTTTTCTTTGAGGTCTTTGATACGAGAACCAATTTTTTTGGCAAAATAAATGACCAAGGGGTTTAATAATAAGATAAATAAACCTAATTGCCAATGCATCCACAAGAGGATGATAGCAGTGCCCAAGACGGTCAAACTGGCAATTAAAAGTCTACTAATTGTAGAGCCAATAAACGTATCTAAAGTGCCAAGATCAGTGACCATGTGGGTAACAACCGCACCGGTGCCTAATGTTTCATACTCAGACATTGAAATACTCTGCAAACGATTGATGAGGTCTTTGCGGATTCGAAAAATAACGCCTTTGGATAATGAGGAAAACTGACGACCTTGAATAATGTTAAAAACGATGGCTATTAGTCTGAGTAAAAGGCTAATCCCCAAAATAATAGCAATATATATTATCGGGTTTTGCCATTCATTGGGTATGATAAGGTTAATATTGGAAGTAATCTTACCCGGGTTGTGGAGTAAAACTTCATCAACCAGTAATGGCATAAAGAGGGGAACGGGTACACTCGCTAAGGTAGCAAGAATGGCTATCAGGTGAGCCTTGATGAGTTTTTTCTTATTTTTTAATGCTATTCGGTAGATGTAATTCCAAGTATATTGATTGGTAATATTTTCTGAATTTGAATAGCTTTTATTCTTCACTGTTGTATATTCTGTAAACTGGATTAAGCTTAAGGCAAATCGCAATAAATAAACACTCCCATCTTACTTGTCTATCTTCTATCGCGTAGCTATGGGTTCTTTGTTACACGACAGAAGATAAAACAAACTGCTGGTTTATTTACTTGCAAGTTGCCTAAGAGATTGGACAATTATATAGGGTCTGATTAAAAATAGGAAAATGCCCTCTTCAAAATATTGAAAATGATGAAAAAACTATCTTTGCTATTTATTTTAAGTTTTGTGTTACCAATGCAAGTGAGTGTGGCATCAAAATCATCTTTAACAGTACAGAGACAAAAATTTGTTTTGGCAGAAAAGGCGATAGCAAGAGGAAATGATAAAGCTTTTTTATTTCATACAAAAGAGTTAATAAATTACCCTTTATACCCTTATTTGCAATATCAATGGCTACTTAAAAACTTACATAAAAGCAATCAAGTCAAAGCATTCTTCAAAGATCACAAAAAAACACGATATGCCCGTTTGCTAAAATACAAATGGCAACTTTTTTTAGCAAAGCATAGGCAATGGAAACGATATTTAAAACAATATAGCAAAACAAGAAATACAAAACTGCAATGTTATTATTATCGTGCTAAATATAATACAGGTTATAAAAAAGAAGGGTTGCTTGGTGCTAAGAGGCTTTGGGTAGTGGGGAAATCTCAACCGGATGAATGTGATCCGCTGTTTAAAGTATTACGAGATTCTCGTTATTTTACAAGGGATATGCAGTGGCAGCGATTCGCTTCAGCATTAGCTAAAGGCAATAGTGGCTTAGCAAAATATGTTAGACGGTCGATGAGTAAAAAAGATCAAAAAATTGCCGAGCTTTGGCTAAATATTCGCTCAAACCCTTGGAAAGTAGGTAATAGGAAAGTTTTAAAGAAGAATGTTTTTAAAGCTGGGGCGATTTTTTCCTATGGAATTAATCGCTTAGCATGGATAGATGTTGATAAGGCAGTCAAAATATGGGATTCCAGAAAAAATGAATTTAAAATTGAAATAGCAGTCAAGCAAAAGATTGAACAGAAATTAGCCATATCAATGGCAATAGAGGGGGATAAAAGGGCATATCCGCGTTTAAACCAACTAAAAAAACCATCCAAATCTGCTAAGGAATGGCAAGTCAGAGCAGCTTTAAAAGAACAAGATTGGCAACGAGTTCAACAGTCTATTGCTAGACTATCAAAAAAAAATCAACAAGAGGATAGATGGTCATACTGGTTGGCAAGAGCGTTAGAAAAAAAAGGTAATCAAAAAAAAGCGGATGCTATTTATAATCAGCTATCCAGCCATCGAAGCTATTATGGTTATTTATCAGCCAATAGGCAGGGTAAAGAATACGAATTATCCAATAATCCTATTCAGGTCAGTAATAAAACGATTAACACAATTAAGCAGCAAACTGATTTTCGTGTTGTAGCAGAATTTATTAAAGTCGATAAACTGATGGAAGCAAGGCAACAATGGTGGTATTCAGTGGCTAAATTGAATACACAGGATAAGCTAGTGGCTGCAAAATACGCACAGCAATTGCAGTGGAATCAAATAGCGATAGTGACTGTTGCAAAAGCAAAACATTGGGATGATGTTAGTTTGCGTTTTCCTTTTGACTATAAAGAACAAGTAAATAATAACTCGAAATTACAGCAATTAAATGCTGCACTAATTTATGGTTTGATACGTCGAGAAAGTGCATTTTATCAAAAGGCTGTATCGCCCGTTGGGGCAAGAGGATTAATGCAAATTATGCCGAAAACAGGGCGACAAATTGCAAAAGAATTGAAAGAAAAACGATATAGAAGGGCAGATTTGTTTAACCCAGCCAAAAATATTAAATTTGGTTCATTTTACTACAAGCAATTGCTCGATCAATTTAATGGACATTATGCATTAGCCGCTGCTGCTTATAATGCAGGGCCTCATAAAGTCAAGCGATGGATCCCTTCAAATAAAGCAGTATCCGCAGATATTTGGGTTGAAACGATTCCTTATAAAGAGACGCGTGGCTATGTTTGTGCTGTATTGACTTACGCGCTGATTTATCAAAAGCAGATGAATAAGAACACTTTATCAATGAATGATTTTATGCGTGATGTTGAACCAGATAAATTGTTAGTAATTTAGCTTCGGAGGGGCTTTTAGCCGCGATTTTGAATAACAGTCGAGGCTAACTTCTATATGAAGTAAACTATTTACTTACGGTATTTACCCCATCGAAATATCGCTCTCCATTGTACTCATGTTATTGAATTTATTATTCTGAATAATTATCGTGAAACCAAACATCTTGTATTAAAGACCAGTTTATCTAGGTTAATGATTTCCGTCATACGAATGAGCAAGGTATAATGTGGAGATTATAAGAAGAAAACGGGTTGCTCAATTTAAATGGAAAAACAGCATAGCTTTACGCGTGAAGAACTTTTAAAGTCAGGAAGGGGAGAGTTATACGGACCAAAAAATGCACAATTACCACTACCCAATATGTTGATGATGGATCGTATCGTACATATTTCAGATCAAGGCGGTAAATTTGACAAAGGTGAAATTATCGCTGAACTTGATATTAATTCCGATTTGTGGTTTTTTGACTGCCATTTTCAAGGTGATCCCGTAATGCCAGGTTGCTTAGGGCTTGATGCCATGTGGCAATTGATCGGTTTCCATTTATGCTGGTTAGGTGGCCCAGGTAAAGGACGGGCGTTAGGATGTGGAGAGGTCAAATTTACTGGGCAGGTTTTACCCACAGCAAAAAAAGTGACGTATAAAATAGACCTAAAACGCGTTATTATGCGTAGATTGGTGATGGGGATTGCTGATGCCACGATGGAAGTTGATGGAAAATCAATTTATGAAGCAAATGACCTAAGAGTTGGGTTATTTACTTCTACCGAAAATTTCTAGAGGTTAACATGAAAAGAATAGTAGTCACAGGACTAGGTATTGTTTCTAGCATTGGGAATAATCGAGATGAAGTTGTAGCGTCATTAAAACAAGGGAAATCAGGGGTTGTACATGCTGATGTCTATGAAGAAATGGGTTTTAGAAGTCATGTTCACGCGCCAATAAATATTGACTTAGATGACTTTATTGATCGTAAAGTAAAACGTTTTATGGGAGATGGTGCCGCTTTTAATTATATTGCCATGCAACAGGCAATTGATCATTCTGGTCTGACAGAGGATGAAGTTTCAAATTTTCGTACAGGTTTAGTGATGGGGTCGGGTGGGCCATCCACTTCAAATCTGGTTGCTTCAGCAGATATTTTGCGGAAAAAAGGTGTTAAACGCGTTGGGCCGTATATGGTGCCGCGGACAATGTCTAGTACCAACACAGCCTGTCTGGCAACGCCTTTTAAAATTAAAGGGGTTAGTTATTCAATCAGTTCAGCTTGTGCAACCAGCGCTCATTGCATTGGTCATGCCATGGAGCTTATCCAGCTGGGCAAACAGGATGTTGTTTTTGCCGGTGGTGGAGAAGAAGTTCATTGGTCAATGTCTGTTATGTTTGATGCGATGGGGGCTTTATCCTCCAAATATAATGACACGCCAGAAACAGCATCAAGACCTTATGATGAAACGCGAGATGGTTTTGTTATTGCCGGAGGCGGTGGTGTTTTAGTGATTGAAGAGCTAGAACATGCCAAAGCCCGTGGAGCTAAAATATTAGCAGAATTGGTGGGTTATGGTGCAACATCAGATGGGTACGATATGGTTCAACCGTCAGGTGAAGGGGCTGTGCGCTGTATGCAGCAAGCAATGGCAACAGTTGAGAATTGTAAAATAGATTACATTAATGCACATGGGACTAGTACACCAGTTGGCGATACGCGGGAACTTGAAGCATTAAGAGCTGTATTTGGTGATGATAACGTACCTGCTGTTAGCTCAACAAAATCATTGACGGGGCATGCTTTAGGTGCGGCAGGTGTTAACGAATCAATTTATTCTTTACTGATGATGGAAGAAAACTTTCTGAGTGCATCAGCTAATATTAGCCAGCTTGATCTAGGAGCAGAAGGGATTCCAATTGTCAGGGAACGCCGGGATAATGTGACTTTAAATACAATCATGTCCAATAGTTTTGGTTTTGGTGGAACAAACGCAACGTTAATTTTTCAACGCTATAAGGATTAACTTTTTTAATATCAATATACTATCTTTGTATTTTGGGTTGCGTTAATAACTATGATAAAGGTAACCCGATAACACTAATCTCTCCCCATTCAGTTAAATTTCTAGCACTTCTTGTTGTATATGTCTGACCCTGAAAAAAAATCAAAAACCCAATTTAACAAATTACAAAAACGTCTACGCAGAAATGTAGGAGAAGCGATAGCTGATTATAAAATGATCGAAGAAGGCGATAAGATTATGGTCTGTCTATCAGGCGGAAAAGACTCTTTCGTCATGTTAGATATTTTGATGAATCTACAGAAAACAGCACCTGTTGAATTTGAGTTACTTGCAGTTAATTTAGACCAAAAACAACCGGGCTTTCCCGAACACGTTCTGCCTGAATATTTGGAGTCAATTAATGTGCCTTTTCATATTATTGAGCATGACACTTATAGCATTGTCAAACGAATTATTCCTGAAGGAAAAACCACCTGTAGTCTATGTTCCAGGCTTAGACGCGGCACTTTATATGGCTTTGCAAAAGAACACAACATAAGCAAGATTGCGCTAGGACATCATCGCGATGATATTTTGGAAACCTATTTCCTTAATATGTTTTTTGCGGGGAAATTAAAAGCGATGCCGCCAAAATTACTCAGCGATGATAAGCAAAATATAGTCATTAGACCGTTAGCCTATTGTAAAGAGAAAGATATTAGTCGTTTTTCTGAATTTAAGAAATTCCCGATTATTCCTTGCAATTTATGCGGTTCTCAAGAAAACTTACAACGACAAGCAATGAAAGAAATGTTAACAGGCTGGGATAAACAATTTCCAGGGCGTGTGGAAACTATATTTGCTAGTCTGAAAAATATATCACCCTCTCAAATGGCTGATACCAACTTATTTGATTTTGTTGGACTTAAACGAGCAGAACCAGCATCGACAAATAGATTGCAAGAAACCTCAGTAGATGCAGGTCTTGAAATTTTAGAACGATAATCCACAAAAAATAGTTGTTATTGTAGGGATGGAAATATAGTGAGAACTATAGGTTCCACAGTGCCATTCTCTATGCTTTTGATCCACCTAGGTATCCACATAACTCGTCTTCAAGGTCAATTCGCTTTGCTAAATTCTCCCCTAGTAAAGACAAATCGGTTTCTAAATTTTCTATTGTAAATTTATTTTTCTGATCATCATATTTATCATTAAAAGAGACTACAGCATCTGTAATTTTTGAGAATTCAGGATAAATTCTTTTTGCGGCTGTTAAAATACTTTCTCTGCGTTCATTTCCTGTTAAAAGACGCTCATACAGACCAAAGTGACCTAGGGAAATATAGTCGATCAGTATTTGAGAAAACTGAGTAACCATTGTTTTAGTTTCAGACAAACTGGTAAAGGGTTTTAGTTCTCCCATTTTGCAATACAACGACCACACTTGTTTCCTTTCTTGTTGTAATTCCGTGACTAATTTGTTGTTATTTTGGCGTCTTTCTTTCTGTACTGGTATGGTGGCTGACATCTTTATCTCCTTGTGTAATATATACTGTTAAATTTAGGTTATTTATTACAATAATTCAACAATTATTTAAAAAACATAGGTTTTAAATGAATTTTGTTTCCATCATTACCCCAACATTTAATCGAAAAACTCTTTTGAGGCGTGCTTTACAGTCAGTATATCAGCAGTCATACTCTTCTTTTGAAGTTATTGTTGTCGATGATGGATCAACTGATCAAACAAAGGAAATGATTAATAATGATTTTCCTCTTGTCCGTTATTTTAATCAATCCAATCAGGGAGTCAGTGCTGCTAGAAATTTAGGCTTAAAACATGCAAAAGGAGAATGGCTTGCATTTTTGGATTCAGATGATGAATGGCTACCCCTAAAATTAGAAAACCAGATTAACTTATTAAAATCCAAACCAGAATATAAAATTTGCCACACAAATGAACGATGGGTTCGGCATGGCGTTAAAGTGAACCAGATGAAAAAGCATAAAAAAAAAGGGGGCTGGATTTTTCCTCAATGTCTACCTTTATGTGCTATGTCCCCTTCATCCATTTTGATACATAAGTCGGTGCTTGATGATATTGGTCATTTTAATACTAGCCTTCCTTGCTGTGAAGACTATGATATGTGGTTAAGAATAACAGCAAAATATCCTGTGTTATTTATAGAAGAACCTCAAATAATAAAATATGGCGGGCATGATGATCAGTTATCCAAAAAATATTGGGGAATGGATCGTTTTAGAATACAAGCTTTGCAAAATATTATTTCAAATCATGTTTTAAATGAAGAAAATAGACACAAAGCCATAGCTGAGTTACTTAAAAAATGTCGAATTATCCAGCAAGGTGCGGAAAAACGTGGAAAAGATGAAGATGTTCAGTTTTATCAAGAAATAATAGATCAATTTACTGTTTTATGACACAGCTATTTATATTTACAGCGCTTGAATGTGAAGCAAAGCCCATCATCAATTATTTTGGTTTAAAAAAAGAGTTAAATGAGTGGTCTTTTAGCATTTATAAAAATGACACCATTGTATTAGCTATATCTGGGATAGGAAAAATACCCATGGCAGCAGCAGTTGCTTATGTTTTTGCCTTGTATTCAAGAGTAAGTTCCCCCGTTATCATCAATATAGGTATTGCAGGACATAAGACATTAGAGTTAGGGGGCCTTATTTTAGCGTCGAAAATTTCGGATAATGATTCCGGAACAAATTTTTATCCGCAATTTATTGGCAATAATTTTCCCAAATGTAAAGAATTAGTGACCTCATCTAAACCATGTAAAGAATATAAAACTCATTGTTTATTTGATATGGAAGCTTCTGCATTTTATGAAATTGCCCTCAAATTTAGCAGTAACGAGCTTGTTCATTGCATTAAAATTATATCGGATAATGAAACCTCTTCTATTAATGAAATCAAACCTAAGTTAGTCGTTGAATGGATAACGGGTCTTATGGACGAAATTGATGAATTGTTACAGTTTTGGCTGACACAGAGCGATTTAATTAAACCAAATGAACTTGAAGAATATGAAGAGATCATTAATAAATGGCATTTTAGTGTGACTAGTCAAATAAAATTAAAAGCTTTATTACAGCGTTGGAATGTGATCTCTGCTGATTCCTGGGTAATACCTAGTGTTCCTCCTCTAAGAAATAGTAAAGAAATCCTAAAAAAACTGGAGGCTGATATTAATTGCTTAGAGCATTATTTGTAGTTCACTATGGAGATTTCGGGCAGTTAATGTGCCGTGTGCAAATAATTGTTATAACCTTAAATAATACAAATTGCCTAAACTTGAAATTATTTATATAATGTAATGTTAAATTTTATACCATCCACAATTCAAATTAAGTAAGGTTAATTAAATGGCTAGAGTTACCGTTGAAGATTGTTTAGATCATGTTGAAAATCGCTTTAAACTTGTTATATTGGCTAGTAAAAGAGCGCGTCAATTAGGAAAAGGAGCAGATGAGTTTGTTGAGAGAGGTAAAAATAAAGATACAGTCGTTGCTTTACGTGAAATCGCGGAAGGTCATGTGACTGAGGACAATATTGACCTTTTGCATAAAACAAGCTCAATTGACATCCCAGAAGTAATATCTCCTGACATAAACTAGAAAAATAAAATGTTAGATGTAGTTGCTTCTGATTACAAGCCTGAAATTGAGTTACCTGAAGATAAATTATTTAGGCGCTTGTCTCATCTTGTTGAGAGCTATTTAGATAGTAGGCAGGTAAAAAAAATCAGCCAAGCTTATCAACATAGTGCTGAGTTACATTCAGGACAATTGCGTAGAAGTGGTGAAGCATATATTTGCCATCCTCTCTCTGTTGCGATTATTCTGGCACAGATGCATCTGGATACTAATTGTATTATTGCGGCTTTACTCCACGATGTCATTGAAGATACTGAAATTAGCAAGGAAGATTTAGAAGAAAGATATAACTCAGAAGTTGCTGAGTTGGTTGATGGTGTTACAAAGCTGACCCAACTGGATAATAAATCACACGCGGAAGCGCAAGCCGAAAATGTCAGGAAGATGCTTCTGGCAATGTCAAAAGACTTGCGCGTAATTATTGTTAAATTGGCCGATCGTTTGCATAATATGCAAACGATTGGTCCGATGCCTCTTGAAAAGAGGCGCCGAATCGCAAAGGAAACTCAAGAAATTTATGCTCCACTGGCTAATCGGTTGAGCATGAACAATATACGACATCAGTTAGAAGCTCTCTGTCTAAAAACACGTTATCCAAATCGTTATAAAGTAATAGAAAATGCGGTTAAGAAAGCAAGAGGAAATCGAAGAGAAATTGTTAGCACGCTTGAAAACTCAATCAAAAAAAGGCTCTCTCAAACCGGTGTTATTTTTGATGTAAAGGGGAGGGAAAAAAATGTAGCGAGTATTTATAAAAAAATGAAGCTGCAAAAAATTTCCTTTTCCAATGTTTTTGATGTTTATGCATTTCGTATTCATTGTGATCAAGTGGATGATTGCTATAGAATTTTAGGGCATGTCCACAACCTGTTTAATCCTGTTCCAGGAAAATTTAAGGATTATATTGCTTTACCTAAAGCAAATGGTTATCAATCGTTGCACACCATTCTGGCAAGTCCTTATGGGGTTCCGATTGAAATTCAGATTAGGACACATGAAATGCACAGGATGGCTGAATCAGGCATCGCTGCTCATTGGTTATATAAATCAACAGATTCAACAGAAAATAAAGCACAAACCATTGCAAACGAATGGCTTAGAGATTTGCTGGAAATTCAGAAAACAGCCGGAAACTCATTGGAGTTTATAGATAACCTGAAAGTAGATCTATTCGCCCAAGAAGTTTTTGTCTTTACGCCCCAAGGTAATATTTTAAAACTGCCGCGAGGCGCTACTATCATTGATTTTGCCTACGCTGTTCACACTGACATTGGTAATGCCTGTGTTTCTGCCAGAATTGACAATAAACTTATTCCTCTTCAAACACAGCTTGAAAATGGTATGACAATTGAAGTCATTACCGCATCTTGGGCAAGACCCAATCCGCTATGGCTTAATTCTATTATTACTGTCAAAGCGCGGAGCAGTATTAGAAATTATCTAAAGCATTTCAAACAAAAAGAGGCAATTAGTTTAGGTAAGCGACTACTGGAAAAAGAACTGATTAGCATGGAAATTCAGCTAGATGAGATCGAAGCGTCTAAAATCAATCAATTGCTTGAAATTATGAGCATGCAATCAATGGATGAATTGCTAGAAGAAATTGGCTTAGGGAATAAAATGCCGGTTTTGATAGCTAAAAGATTGTCTCAAGAAGATATTCAGGCTGCAGTAAAGCTGGAAGATGTTACTGGCGGGCACTCACCCTTAATGATTAAAGGGACTGAGGGGATGGTTATTACATTAGCAAAATGTTGTCGGCCTATTCCTGATGATCCTATTATTGGTTTTTTTAATCCTGGAAAAGGCATCGTCATTCATCAGCACACTTGCCATAACAGTAATGAAATAAGAAAAAAACAGTCGAGCTGGCTTGATGTTGAATGGAGTCCTGATGTTTCTGGAGAGTTTTCAACAGAACTCAGAATGGAATTACTCAACCAGCGAGGAACTTTAGCAACAATCGCTTCCACTATTTCCAGTTTGGATTCCAACATAGAAGCCGTGTCTTTAGCCAATCAGAATGATAAGGTTTCTATCGATTTAATTACTATAACGGTAAAAGATAGGATTCATTTAGCAAATATTATGAGGCAATTAAAAAAATTATTTATTGTCTTAAAAATTACGCGTACACGCGCTTAAATCACTTCAAATGAAAAAAACATTTATTGAAACAAATCAGGCTCCTCAGGCAATTGGCACTTATTCTCAAGCAGTTAAGGTAGATGATACAGTGTATCTTTCCGGACAAATTCCTTTAGATCCTGAAACGATGGAAATTATAGAAGGTGATATTTCTGTACAAGTAAAACAAGTTTTTGATAATCTCAATGCCGTTGCTAAAGCAGCGGGTGGTCATCTTTTTGATATTGTAAAATTGAATGTTTATTTAATAGATCTTTCTCATTTTCCGATAGTCAACGAAATTATGAGCGAGTATTTTGATAAACCCTATCCAGCTCGTGCCGCAGTGGGTGTGGCTGCATTACCTAAAGGAGTGGGTGTTGAAATGGACGCAGTCATGGTTATTAGAGACGAATACCCTATTTAAAATAAAATGGAGACTAATGAGACACTGGCTCAACCAGTTGCTTCATTATCTGGTATTGGTCCAAAATCAATTACAAAGTTAGAGAAGTTGGGGATTTATACCCTCCAGGATTTACTCTTTCATTTGCCTCATCGTTACGAAGATCGTACCAAAATATATCCTATTTATACGCTATTGCCCGGTATGGTGGTTTTATGTAGTGGTACTGTTGAGTTTACAGATGTGATTGTAAGAGGGCGTAGCACTCTGGTTTGTAGGATTAGTGACTCGTCGGGTTACTTAAATTTAAAGTTCTTCCATTTTACTGCAAAATTAAAATCCAGTCTAAGCCCAGGTACCTTAGTCAGCTGTTTTGGTGAGATACGAAGTAGTTATCAGGATCACGGAATCGAAATGATTCATCCTGAATATAAAATTATTTCTTCTACAGATAATATAACAGAGGATTGTTTAACGCCCATTTATCCTTTGACAGAAGGTTTACATCAAACAACTCTCAGGAAATCAATTCGCCAGGCTTTGTCCCTTTGCTTAAACCAATTGACTGATTGGTTACCAGAATCTATTCTTAAAAAATACCAATATCCTTCTTTAGTTGATGCTTTGCAAACTTTGCATCAACCTGAAGAGAAAATAACAGCAGAACAACTGCTGTATGGAAATTTGCCAGAGTTAAAGCGACTTGCCTTTGAAGAACTATTAGCGCATCACCTTATTCTGCTAAAAAACAAACAATCCTCTAAGAAATTTAAAGCCCCTGTTTTTAAATTGGATAAAAAACAGATGGACCTATTCATAAGCAGCCTTCCTTTTCAGTTTACAGCTGCTCAAAAACGAGTCGTTGAAGAAATTGTTACAGATTGTACTTCCAATCAGCCTATGCTAAGGCTAGTTCAAGGTGATGTGGGGTCAGGGAAGACAATCGTTGCTGCTTATGCTGCTTTGCTTGCTATTTCAACCCAATTTCAAGTCGCTATTATGGCTCCCACCGAGTTATTGGCTGAACAACACTTGAAAAATTTCAAGCAATGGTTTGATATTTTTGATGCACATGTTGTTTATTTAACAGGGCACATTAAAGGTAAAGCAAGAGAAGAGATTCTGAATGCAATTGAAAGGGGAAAGGCAGATATTATTATCGGCACGCATGCACTATTTCAAGATAGTGTTAATTTTAAAAAGTTAGGGCTGATTATTATTGATGAACAACATCGTTTTGGGGTTCATCAACGTCTTGCGTTAAGGGAAAAAGGGCAAAAAAATGATGTTCGCCCGCATCAATTAGTGATGACCGCTACGCCCATTCCAAGAACGTTGGCTATGCTACAATATTCTGACTTGGATATTTCAGTGATTGATGAATTACCACCTGGTCGAAAGCCTGTCATTACTAGCGTTATTCCCTCTGAACGTCGAGAGCAAGTCATTTCAAAAATAAATGAATGGACTGCGAATAAGCATCAAACCTATTGGGTTTGCACTTTAATCGATGAATCTGATTTTTTGCAATGTGAAGCAGCAGAAAAAACGACTGAATATTTAACTCAAGAACTACCTGAAGTACGAATAGCCCTTGTTCACGGTAGAATGAAGGCAAAAGAAAAAGAAGCTATTATGAATGGTTTTAAAAACTATGAGTATGATTTGTTAGTTGCGACAACAGTCATTGAAGTGGGGGTAGATGTACCCAATGCAAGTTTGATGGTTATTGAGAATGCGGAACGGCTTGGGCTGTCGCAGCTTCATCAATTACGTGGAAGAGTAGGGCGTGGAGATAAGGACAGTTATTGTCTACTTATGTATGCACCACCTCTGTCCAACATGAGTAGGCATAGGCTTGGAGTCTTAAGGGAAAGCAGTGATGGTTTTATCATTGCGGAAAAAGATCTTGAATTACGTGGTCCAGGGGATGTTATGGGGACTCGACAAACGGGACTTATGCAATTAAAAATTGCCAATCTCAATCGAGATACCGATTTGCTGGAACAGGTACAAGAGGCAGCAACCATTATTTGTGACCAATATCCAGACAGCATTCAACCTATCATTGATCGATGGTTGGGGCAAACGACTCTCTATTCAGAGGTATAAAAGCGAGTGCATAAAAACAGTTTATTATTCGTGCAAGATCCACAATGGAAAAAAATACGTCCTGGTATACAACAGACAATCCCTTTAGATGTACAATCATGGATTTATGAAACAAAATCTTTAACACGACGTTTACGTCAACATTATGGATCTGACTTTGCAGTTGAAATACTTTTTCATCGCTGGAAGCCTGCCTTTCTAAGTGAATGCAAATTATTAAAATTACCCCATCAACAATATAATTTAGTAAGAGAAGTTTTATTACATGCAGATGGGAAACCTTTAATTCTTGCTAGAACCATACTTCCAGAGCAAACGATAAAAATTGCCAAGCGTAATCTATCGCATCTAGGTAACAGACCTTTGGGAGAGGTTATTTTCTCTTATCCTCAACTTGAACGTCTAGAGCTTAATACTGCCTGTGTATACTATGAAAACTGGGGGCAGGGGTTAACAGAAAAAATAGATATCGATCAAGAAATATGGGGAAGAAGAACGGTGTATGCGATCCACAAACAGAAAATGTTAGTTAGTGAATTCTTTTTGCCAGGTGCGTTAGAAGCATGAAACTTTCATAACCGCTTAAAGTATGTTACTTTTAGACCCTAACGGAGCTAGGATTCAATAAAATCTATAGTAGCTTTTTTTAAGAGGGACTAGGTTATTTTGGAAATTAGTAAGCTTCGTGTGCTTTAAATAAAAAATTAAATCAAAAAAGGGGCTTAATCAATATGTTCGCTAACAAAGGTATCACCGTTATATTTAGTACAATAATTTTTACTTTGAGTTCTAGTATTGCGTTTGCCGCAGAAAAATCAAGTGCTTCATTTGCTGGTTGGCCGATACTTGTACTTATAGCTGCTGTTTTTATTTTTCGAAAAAAAATATTTGCTGAAACAGTTGTTCAAGAGTCTGAAATAGAAAAACAAGTTGAGCCTGAGAAGGTCAAGGAGAAGCCAGCTGTTTCTGTTGCACCAACACCGGAAAAAACAAAAATAGAGAAAGACACTACTAAACCGAAAGCACAGAGTAGTTCCGGTGATATTGATTTAACTGAGGATGGCAAACGTTGCCAAGCTGGTACAGCAAAAGGCAGTCAGTGTAAACGAACAAATACTTTGGAAACTGCAAGTATAAAAATTGATGGGTCGATCTATCAGTTAACTGTGTGTAGTCAACATAATAATGACTCTCTCAAACCGCATTCAAAACTAATCAAAAAATAAAAATAATTGTGAGTTCGTTCCTAATATTTTTTTGTGGTGAGAAGAAGCAGTTTCTTAAGAAACCGCTTCTTCTCAAAGAAGCAAAAGCTAAATTAACCTTCTTCGTCAATTATAGTTTTACCATCAATGATTAGCTTGGAAATACCACCTTTAACTACAGATAAAGTACAGGAAACCTTTTTAAAATTATCACCTTTTTCTCCTGTATATTCCAAAGTCAAATAGGTTGCTCTATCGGAATCACTTTTAACGATTGAAGCAATTTGTTGTGTCCCAGTATGTTTCTTAATTAACTGAGGACATTTTTTATGCGCTATACGCTGCATATTGGCAACATCTCTTACCATTGAAGCCGCTTTCTTTTGCTCGGAAGATTGCTCTTTATTCGATCCGACCATTAAAAATCCTATAATGAATACAGCTGCTATAGCTATCATCATCTGTTGTGCTTGACTCAAATTACCCATATCACCCTCCAGTAAATTAATTATTTATTATTTAACCTAAGCAATCAAGTGCTAGTACAGGCTGATTGTAACGAGCATTAATTTTTTAGGAAAAACCTATTTGTTATTTGAAGACCTATTGTCTTTAATAATCTTTATCAATACAATGATAATGCTCAATTGTATCTTCAAACAGGTATTACATCAATTAAAACTCAATACCTTGTTCTGCTTTAATTCCTTGTCCATAAGCATGTTTAATCTTTTTCATTTCGGTGACTGTATTTGCTACCTCGATCACTTCACTTGCTGCATTACGCCCCGTTAGAATCAAATGCATCCAGGGCGGTTTTTCTTTAGCGATAAAATCGGCTATTTCTTTGCCTGTTATCCAGTTATATCCACAGCAATAATTTATTTCATCTAGCAGTACAAGGTCATATTGCTGAGATAATATTTTTTGTTTACTGAATTCCCAAATTTCCTGGCTTGTCTTAATGTCTTGCTCAGGGTTTTTTGTATCCCAGGTAAACCCATCACCTAAGATGTGCCATTCAATATTATCAAATCGTTCAGATGCTTTTTGCTCGCCAGTCTGCCATTTTCCTTTTATATACTGTATGACGCAAACCTTCATTCCCCACCCTGCAGCCCTAAAAACCACTCCAAAAGCACTTGAAGATTTACCTTTTCCTTCTCCTGTATGGACAAGGACGATTCCTTGACGGCGTTCTCTTGTTTTCATTATTTATCCTTAAAGTGTATTTTATGGATGTCTCAAGAATCAGCAGTTAACGTTAAATTACTGTTACAATGCCGATTTTTTTTACAACTTATACTTTTTACATGGATATTATCCAGCATATTGCCAAAGAATTAGCAGTTAATATTAAACAAGTAACCGCAGCTGTGGAATTATTGGATGAAGGGGCGACTGTTCCATTCATTGCTCGTTATAGAAAAGAAATGACAGGGGAGCTTGATGATAGTCAGCTTCGAATGCTTAATGAGCGTCTGATTTACCTTAGAGAATTAAATGACCGAAGGAAAACAATTCTTGATAGCATAAAATCGCAAGAAAAACTGACACCAGAATTAGAAAAGGCGATAAAACTTGCTGAAACAAAAACGTTGTTGGAAGATTTATATTTACCGTACAAGCCCAAGCGTAGAACAAAAGCTCAAATAGCCAAAGAGGCAGGGTTGGAACCATTAGCGAATGCTATTTTAGATGATCACAACTCCATTCCTGATCAACTTGCGGCAAAATATATCAATATAGACAAAGATATTAATGATCTTACTGCTGCCCTTGATGGAGCAAGACAAATCATCATGGAGCGTATTTCTGAAGATGCAAAATTGTTAGATGAGCTACGGGAACGGGTATGGACAAATGGAATTATGCATTCGGTCGTCGCAAAAAACAAAGAAGGGGAAGCAATAAAGTTTAAGGATTATTTCGACTATCAGGAAGCCATCAATAAAATACCTTCACATCGCGCATTAGCACTATTTAGAGGGCGCAATGAGGACTTGTTAAATCTGACTTTAGCTCCTGGGTTAGATGATAAAGAAGAGCATCTGCGCTGTACGCAGCGTGTTATCTATTATTTAGAGGTGACAGATGTTACAACACCAGCGGGTGTATGGTTAGCAGAAACAGCTCGATTTGCCTGGAAAATAAAACTATTTACTCGGATAGATCTGGATTTAAAACTCCGCTTGCGAGAAGCCGCTGAACTTGAAGCCATTAAGGTCTTTTCCAATAATCTTAAGGACTTACTACTTGCTGCGCCAGCCGGACCTAAAGCAACAATGGGGCTTGACCCGGGTATCCGAACAGGGGTCAAGGTTGCAGTCGTTGATCCCACTGGAAAGGTATTGGCGTTTGATACTCTCTATCCACACCCACCAAAAAAACAATGGGATGCTTCCATTGATACGTTGGCGAAGTTGATGCAACAGCACCCTGTGGAATTAGTCAGCATTGGTAATGGGACAGGTTCAAGAGAGACCGATCAGTTGATTGCTGATTTAATGAAGCAACATAAAAATTTAAAGTTTAATAAGATCACAGTGTCAGAAGCTGGGGCATCGGTTTATTCAGCATCGGCATTGGCAGCTAAGGAGTTTCCTGATCTTGATGTGACTATCCGAGGTGCAATTTCGATTGCCAGAAGATTGCAAGACCCACTAGCAGAGCTAGTCAAAATTGAACCCAAATCAATTGGTGTGGGGCAATATCAACACGATGTAAACCAAGTGCAATTAGCCCGAAGTCTGGACACCGTTATTGAAGATTGTGTTAATGCAGTGGGTGTTGATGTTAATACCGCTTCAGCCTCATTACTTAAACAAGTTTCCGGTTTATCAGAAAGTGTCAGTCAAAACATCATTGCTTTTCGAAATGAAAAAGGACCTTTCAGTGATCGCAAGCAGCTTAAAAAAGTCCCTCGATTAGGTGAAAAAGCGTATGAGCAAGCTGCTGGTTTCTTACGGATCATGTCAGGTGATAATCCTTTAGATGCTTCATCTGTTCATCCTGAGTCATATCCCGTGGTGAACTCTATCATTAAAGAGACAGGAAAAATGATTACAGACCTAATTGGTCAGAGCCAATTTTTACGCGGATTAAATCCGTCAGATTATATTGACGAAAACTTTGGTCTACCTACAGTAACGGATATTCTCCAAGAATTGGAAAAACCGGGTAGAGATCCTCGCCCAGAATTTAAAAGTGCACAATTTAAAGAAGGTGTTGAAAAGATAACAGACCTTAAAGAAGGTATGATGTTAGAAGGTGTGGTCACTAATGTCGCAAACTTTGGTGCTTTTGTAGATATTGGCGTACATCAGGATGGCCTGGTACATATTTCTCATTTAGCCGATGTGTTTGTAAAGGATCCTAGAGATGTGGTTAAAACTGGAGAAATGGTAAAAGTGAAAGTATTGGAAATTGATGTTATGCGTAAACGAATTTCCCTGTCGATGAAAAAAACTGATGATACCCCACTCAAACCTGCAGTAGCAAAACAGCAAAAAATATCACAAAAAACAAAATTGGATGCTAATCCTAAACCTGCTGTGCAAGGTACAATGGCTAACGCTTTTGCCAAAGCGTTAAAAAAATAAAAATAAAAGCTCTGCTATACTCATACCTAACTGTATTAATCAACTACCCAAAACAGGACATGTTATGAAAAAAATCGTACTTCCATTATTACTGTCAAGTCTGCTCATTGCTTTTTCCTCATTTAGCTTCGCTGCTGAACAAGAGCCTCAAAGTTATGGTTCAAAAGTTGGACATAAAGCACTTAATGGCTTTGCCAATATAGCAACGGGTATTTTGGAAATCCCAAAAAGTGTGATTAATACTACCAATCAAAGCAATATTGTTTATGGAGTGTTCGGTGGGGTACTGAAAGGTATTATTAACACGGGTGGCAGAATTGTAGTAGGTGTCACTGATTTAATTACCGCTCCACTGCCTACAAAACCAATTGTTTACCCTGTCTATGTTTGGGATGATTTTGATGCTGATACAACGTATGGAGAAGTATTTCGTGAAAACTTCGACAACGATACAGACGAAGTTTATACGGATAATACGGTAAGATAATAACGAGACTTGTTATTTGAGGGAGTAGCTGGGTTATTTATTTCTAGTTGCCTTTGCTAAGCCCAGCAATTCAAAATAGTGACTCACTTCTTCTTGTTTTTCTGTTGAAGAGGTGAGGAACCTAGGGTTAAAACTATTTTATTGACCAGATTTACAATTGCTGCATTAATTGCTTTTTCCTCTAATGTAGAGCCAAGGCCGATAATCTCTTCAGTCCCTAAAATACTGGATGAGGACTTGGAAACTTTTCCGATCCCTTCTTGTCTATAAAATACCTCGCCTGTTTCGGGATTGATAAGTTTAATAGCAACCTTGGCAAGTGTATTGTCTACCCCATCTTTGTTGCTATTTTCAGCTTTTTTTAATTCAACCACTGAACCTACTAGCAAGGCATCAACATCTTTTAAGTTTTGTTGAAAATATTGTTTTTTCTTGCCTAATAATTCCGCCTCATCCTTAAGTTTTCCTATATCTTGTCTTTCCATGATATTAAATTGTTGTGTGACTACAAGATGATGTTCAAGTAATCTGGCGGCATGTTTTCTAATTTTACTATCTGGGTCTTCGATATTTATATCACCATTCAGCATTGATTCAATTGTAAACCGACCAATTGCAATGGTTTTCCGTTCTTTTGCAGGCAAAGGTGTGACAGTAATTTTAGGCGCATGATCAATAGTTGTTTCCTGAATTGTTTTATTGATGCAGGCAGAAAGTAGTAGTGCAAAAAAACTAATTAATAATATCGTTATTTTCATGTTTATTTTTTTCTCATATTTCTACGGCCTAAGTTAGCGTATTTTATGTTAAAATTTCTAGTTTTGCATAAGATACCATTAGCCATTTTAAGCCCTCAGCCTGGAAATTAATTTGCACTCGCTCTTGAGCTGCTTCCCCTTCAACTTGCAAGACCACCCCTTCACCAAATTTGACATGTTTGACTCGCTGCCCTAGTTTATAAGAGCCTGTCTGCTGAACGGTTGGTCTTCTATTTTTAGTGGCGGTTATTGGGCGACTTACATTTGCTCTAATTCTAATTTCCTGAATGGTTTCAGCTGGAATTTCTTTTAAAAAGCGAGAAGGTCTTGGATAAGATTCTTTACCGTATAATCGTCTGGATTCAGCATGAGTTAAATAAAGCTGCTCCATGGCGCGTGTTATTCCTACATAACACAACCTACGTTCTTCCTCTAGTTTAGCAACATCCTCAGTCGAACGATGAGAGGGAAATAAACCGTCTTCAAGCCCAACCAAAAACACTAGTTTAAACTCTAGTCCTTTTGCTGAATGAAGTGTCATAAGTTGTACACAATCCTCATAGGCATCCCCCTGCATTTCACCAGCTTCCAATGCTGCATGGGCTAAAAACATATCCAGCTCATTCAAATCTTCTTCATTTTCTATATCAAAATCAAAAAGTTTAGCAGCATTCACTAGCTCAGCCAGGTTTTCTATTCTCGCTTCTCCTTTTTCACCTTTTTCTTTTTTGTATAGTTCAATCAGTCCTGATTTTTCAATGATGAATTTAATTTTTTCATATAATTCTTTTCCCTCTGTTTCTTCGCCTAATTCTTTAACTAAATCTAAAAATCCTTTTAAAGCATTGGTTGCTCGGGCAGGTAAGCGATTTTGATTAAGAAGCTCTATTGCAGCGTGCCATAATGACAATTCATGTTCTTTGGCTAAAAAACGAATATCGTCAATTGTTTTAGTCCCAATACCTCGAGTTGGCGTATTAATAATCCTCTCAAACGAAGCATCGTCATTTCGGTTGGACATGACTCGGCAATAGGCTAAAGCATTTTTAATTTCCATTCGTTCAAAAAAACGCAAGCCGCCATAAACTCGATAAGGAGTGCCAGTCGTCATTAGCTTTTCTTCAAATTGTCTGGACTGCGCATTAGATCGATATAATATGGCAATATCCTGACGTAACCCTCCATCCTTCACCCATTGTCGTATTTTTTCAACCACAAAATAGGCTTCATCCTGTTCATTAAAAGCTGAATACAAAGAAATGAGCTCACCTTCACCTGCATCAGTCCATAGCTCTTTTCCAAGCCGAGAATCATTCCGAGCTATTAATGCATTAGCTGATTTTAAAATATTACCGGTTGAGCGATAATTTTGTTCTAATTTTATAAACTTATGATTAGGGTAATGGGTTTGAAAATTGTGTAAATTCTCTATTTTCGCACCACGCCACCCGTAAATGGATTGATCATCATCTCCAACGACAAACAGGTTATCTTTACCTTCTGTTAACAAACGTAACCAGGCATATTGAATGGTGTTAGTATCTTGGAACTCATCAACATGCACTTGCTTGAATCTATCTTGATAAAATTCTAATAGATCCTCATTATCACGAAGTAATTCATGAGCTCTAAGTAACAATTCAGCAAAATCAACCAGTCCAGAGCGATCACAAATTTCTTCATATGCTTTATAAAGCATCAACATCGTGCGCTGGTATAAATCACCAGACTCTACCATGTGTTTGGCACGAATTCCTTCATCCTTTTGAGCATTAATAAACCACATCACTTGTTTGGGTGGCCATTTAGAATCATCAATATTCAAGCTTTTTACCAACCGCTTAATAATCCTTAACTGATCATCAGAATCCATTACCTGAAAAGTGGTAGGTAATTTTGCCTGTTGAGCATGTCTTCTTAGTAAGCGATGAGCTATGCCATGAAATGTACCGATCCACATTGCCTGGGCAGAAATATTTAAAAGGTCTTCAATACGCCCGCGCATTTCTTTCGCTGCTTTATTGGTGAAAGTGACGGCTAAAATATTATGAATTGACAGATTTTGAACCTCTATCTGCCAAGCAATTCTATGCACTAGAACTCTTGTTTTTCCACTACCTGCACCGGCTAGAACCAGCATAGACTGATTAGGTGCGGACACGGCAATTCGTTGAGCATCATTTAGAGAATCGATGATTGAAATTTTATTTTCCATTATTATTGCTTGCACATTTCTGTTATCTGTGTATATTTGATGGTGCTAAAAAAGCTCCCAACAAACATAGGAATAGTTATTTAACATGGTCAAAATTTGTAATAGAAACCATGGGAAGCTAATTTTACTAGTATATTGGGCAATTATAAAAATAAATGAGAGGTGACATAATGAGTTTTGATTATAAACGGATAACTGAATTTAAAGTAAATGTCGGGGAAAAAGAAAAAAAAATTCGGATGATTGCTGGTGGGATAATATTTGCGGCTTCCTTATTTATGGGTAGCATCCTCATGCTTATCGTAGGTGTAGCATTAATAGCTACTGGATACAC
>VAPK010285464.1_pt1 | contig 23825 bp, 22 predicted proteins | sample 3395031 | NCBI WGS metagenome assembly VAPK01 (sample SAMN08290443, study PRJNA428436) | hydrothermal vent metagenome | isolation source: Deep-sea hydrothermal vent chimney 1 | place: Pacific Ocean: Juan De Fuca Ridge
CCAATTGTGTCGAGAACCCTTGTCGTGATGGAGAACAACAAAAGGGTGAACAATCAAATGGGCGAGAAGAACAGCAAAGAAGTCAACGCACGGATCGAGGCTCACCTCCCCCTGGTGAAGCATGTGGTCTTCCAAGTTGCGGTGCACTTCCCACGCCATGTCGATCGCGAAGAGCTGGCCCGTGCCGGAGCTCTTGGTCTGGTCGAAGCTTCTCGCCGCTACGACGAAACTCGAGGTGTTCCATTCGAACGCTTCGCCGCTCAGCGAATCCGGGGTGCCATTCTTGACACCGTCCGGGCTGCTGACTGGGCCCCGCGCTCGGTTCGGCTGCTTGCCCGCAGGCTCGAAGCCGCTGAGCAACAGCTGGCATCGGAATTGGGCCGGGTTCCAAGCCTGCCCGAGATGGCCAAGCAGCTCAACGTTTCTATTGATGAGCTTGGCAAGCTGCAGGATCGTCTGTTCCGCTCTGTCGTTCTCGCATTAGACCACGAGACCAGCGTTGATGGGGACGAAGAGCTGTCTTTGGTTGACATCTTGACCGATCGATCCGCTATCGAACCCAGCGAAGCCTTGGAGAACCGAGAGCTTCACAACTACCTGCGTGATGCAGTGCAACTTCTTCCTGAACGTCAGCGCCTGGTTGTTATTGGCTATTTCCTTGAAGGAAAGTCTTCACAAGACCTGGCCGAGTTCCTCGACGTGACCGAGTCCCGCATCAGCCAGCTTCGCTCAGAAGCCCTGCGCAATCTCAAGCTCGGTATCGAGGCTCAATACAGCACCGACGAGCGAGCTGAGCCCACCGGACGAGTAGCCAAACGTCAAGCCCAATACTCCGATTCGGTCGGCGCTCACTCCGATTGGAAGGACCGGCTTGCCCGTTGGGACGCCGAGTACGACGTGCCAGAAGAGCCCTTGCTTCCAGTCATCAGCATTACTGCCTAGTAGGACTAAGGCCGTTTGGTTGAAGCCTGACCTGTCGGTCTTTCGCCTTGCTAGAAGTTGGCGGCCTCTTGCCAGCGGTTCAAGATTCCAATATCGCCAAAAACTTCGAGTCGACTTGGCGGGATCCGACTCCAAAGCATGAGCAAGAGGTCCGAAACCGGGCCTCTTGCTGCTACGTCACCCTTGCCGTGGCCGTGTTCCCAGGAGACAGCTTTGGCCTCAAGGTTCAGCATCCACTCGCCATCATCAATGTCGGTGGCGTGGAGGTGAAGAACCTCACCTGCTCCGGCCAGGATGGAGAAATCCATTCGGTTCTGGACAAAGACAGTGAGTAGCTCCTCGATCCCGTCGCGAGCCAGCGGCGCATCAATCGGGGCTGGACTGCCAAAAGCGGAGTAGGCATCCCAACGGTGCATCGACGCTTCGTGGGCAAGGCGACGTGTCCACCAGCTGGCTGGTTGAGGCCCGATGAACGTTGGGCGAAGCTGGTCAGGATCGGCGCCTTCGACTGCCGCGATCAGGCCTCGTTGAGCCTCATCAAACCAGGCAAGAACCTCTTCTCCTGGTGGCGGATCGGGAATAGCGGAACGTGATGGCGCAGAGTCAGGGTCTGAGCCCAAGGCTTGGGTGACGTAGCGAGCAATCCAGCCGGTGTGGCCAACGGTTGAATGCACCGTCCAGCCTTCGATGTGAGGAATTGGATCCTTGAGTTGTTCCACCTTGACCTCGGCGAGTCGAGCTAGTTCGACTCGCAGAAGGTGTAGGTGGTCCAATGAGTTCGAGGTGGACATCCGCCCAGTTTCCCACCTCCTGAGTGTCGGTTGGCGGACGGGTAAGAAATCGGATCTATTCGGAGACGGGATTGGTGTCGGTGTTCCCGGCATTACTGGAGGATTCTCCGATGGTGGTGTCTGGCCCGATTGAGCGAAGCCAGACAGTTCGCTGGGGGAAGGGGATGTCGATGCCTTCAGAGTCGAATGCGACCTTGATGCGTCGCCGCAGTTCGCGGGCGACTGCCCATTGCTCTGATGGCTCGGTTCTGGCCATGAGTCGCAAGGTGACCCCATCAGCACCAAAGCTCTGCACTCCAACAAATTCAGGGTCGGCAATGATGGTGAGCTTGTCGTTCTCTTCGGCCCGCAAGTCATTGGCGACCCGCTGCAAGATGGCACCGGCCCGGTCAAGGTCAGTGTCGTAACTGACATCAATATCCAAGAGAGCCGTTGACCAGAGCTTGGAGGTGTTGCCGACTCGTCGAATCTCTCCGTTTGGCACATACCAGACAATTCCATTGACATCTCGTAGGCGGGTCACCCGAAGGTTGACCTGCTCAACGGTGCCGCTGGCTTCACCAAGGTCAACGACGTCGCCGACTCCATACTGGTCCTCCATGATGATGAAGATGCCAGCCAGGTAGTCCTTCACCATCTGTTGGGCGCCAAAGCCAATGGCGATGCCGACAACTCCGGCACCAGCAAGGAGGGGAGCGAGACTAACCCCAACCTGGTCCAGGACTAGCAGGACGGCAAGGAACCAGATCAGGCCGGACATGATGGAGGCAACGACACCGCTTAGTGTTCCGGCTCGCTGGCGTGAGCGTTCCAGTTGCAAAGCACGTGACAGGCGTTGATCTTCGGACAAGTCTTTTCGGGCCGAGCGGGCCTCTTCTGCTTCGCGGGCTGCGGTGTATGCGCTGGCCGTGCGTGGAATCTGGCGGCGAATGAGGCGGACGAGCAGCCAGGCCAAGGTGGCGATCAGAAGGATGGTGAGTGGACGGCCAGCGAGCCAGGCCAACCAGGTGCGATTGGTTTGTTCAAAGACCACACGGCAAAGGACTGCTGGTTCAAGACCACAGGCTTCGGTCAGATCAGGCGCTTGGAACGCGGTTGCTTGGAACGTCAGCGCGGGAAAGGGCATGCGATGACGTTAGTCAGAGATGGCCAGCAATACCGGGGAGGGTTCCACAAGGCGCTAGATCTCCCAGGCAGTTGTTCACCCAAAACGAGTAGGCCAAAACGAGCAATCGCATCCCGAAGGATGCGATTGCTCAAAATCTTTGCGGTAGACCTTGCCAGCAAACTGGCCGATGTCGTTGGGTTTAGCGTTCTTCCTTGAACATCACGTGCTTGCGTACGACGGGGTCGTACTTCATGAGTTCAAGACGTTCGCGGGTATTGGTCTTATTCTTACGGGTCACATAGGTGAACCCGGTTCCCGCGCTTGACCGCATCTTGATGATTGGGCGCTTGCTGTTTGCCTTGGCCATCAGACCTTCACTCCTCGGCGTCGCATGTCAGCAACCACTGACTCGATGCCCTTCTTGTTGATGGTCTTGATTCCTTTGGCGCTGACCGTCAGCTTGATCCAACGCTTCTCGCTTGGTAGCCAGAAACGCTGATGTTGGATGTTTGGGTTCCAACGACGCTTGGTAACGCGGTGGGAGTGGGAGATATTGTTACCGAAGCTGGGCTTGCGGCCAGTGACCTGGCAGACCATCGACATGGTGATCCTCTGGGGACGAAAGTGGATACGAAAAGTGCAGACCGGAGCAGATGGCTCTCGGCAGCTCACAAAGGGTAGCGGGACAGTGACCGGTCACAACACAGCAATGCAAGCGATTGGCGACTGGGCCGAATGACCTACTACAGTTTGGTGTCAAATATGACGATAATGTGACGACCGCTCGTGATCTTCAACAATCCGGAGGCACCTTCCGTGCATCTGCGTCAGTCTGCTCATCAAACTTCACTCTCCGGCTCCGCTGCCGCCCTAAGCAAGGCCTTCATTCTCCTTGCCGTTCTGGCCACCAGTCTCACAAGTGTGAGCCCGGCTTCGGCCATCGAGCCACCAACGGCTTCGTTCACTCCCCAACAAGTCCGCCCAATAACGCTGCCGATAGCGGCGTCAGCTGTCACTGATGTGCACTGGTCTGACACCTTCGGCGCACCGCGATCTGGCGGACGCTCCCATGTTGGGGTTGACATGTTGGGCCCCAAGATGACGCCACTGATTGCTGCGGCCGACGGAACAATCACCTGGATGCGATCCAGTGGCAACAATATGCTGGTCATCACCGATGCTGATGGCTGGGAGTACTGGTATATCCACATCAACAACGACACACCCGGTACCGATGACGGAGCGAACAACTACAACGAAGCATTTGCCCCCGGTATCGAAGTAGGAGCCGAAGTTGTTGCTGGCCAAGTCGTTGCCTATATGGGTGACTCAGGCAATGCCGAGAACTCCGGGTCACATCTTCACTTCGAGATCGAGAACCCTGATGGCCGGAACCTCAATCCAACCCTGAGTGTCAATGATGCATTGGCTCGACTGGACCAGATTGATGTTGATGACGCATTGGTCGCTCCGTTCCCGTCCTTTGATGTGATGGTGAACCAGGTGTACGCAATTCTGGTTGGGCGTCCAGCCACCGCAACCGAACGACAGGCGCTGGCCCAGTCGGTCATTAATGATGGCCTGTTCGCCTCTCTAGCCTTGTTCGTTGATGCCGACACCGAGGTGGCCGCCATCGACCGTCTCTATTTCGCGGTATTCAATCGCTTACCTGACTTTGACGGCTATCAGTACTGGATCGAGCAGGGTGCCCGCAGTCTCACCCTCGAAGAGATGTCGGAGTTGTTTGCTGATTCGGAGGAATACCGGATCCGGTTCAACGGTGAGAGCTTCGAGACTCTTCTTGATCAGATCTATTTGGAACTGTTTGATCGAGCGCCGGATGAGGGTGGCAAGGCCTATTGGCTTGAACAGTTGGAGGACGGCAAGGTTACGCGGGGCACAATCATCCTGTACTTCAGCCAGGGTGAAGAAGCCCGAAATTCTGCAGGAGCACGAGGCGAACTCGTAGCACTTACCGCCGCTCTTGAAGGCCGCATGCCAACCCCACAAGAGATTGCGGTGTGGGAAGCGGCCCGCTTTTCTTCTTCGTTTACTCAGGTTGCCCAAGGCCACTTCAGCTAACAGGCCCGCCCACTACAAAACCCACCATTGGACATCACCAATCCACTGTCTTGACCACTGTCCTAGTGACTGCAGAACTAGACTTAGGGGATGACAAGGCGAGCGTTGGCCGACGGAATCCTCTTCACTGATCAGTACCAGCTGACCATGAGTCAGATCTATTTTCGGATGGGTCTGCACGAGAAGGAAGCCCAGTTCGAGCACTATTTTCGGCGCTACCCCGACTATGGCAGTCATCAAGCTGGTTTCTGTATTGCTGCGGGCATGGACAGCTTGTTGGACTGGATGGATTCGGCCCACGTGACCGATGCCGACATCGAGGCTCTGCGCAGCCAGGTCGACGGGACAGGCAGCCGTATCTTTGATGAGGACTTCTTGTCCTGGCTGCGAAGCAACGGATCCTTTGATTGCCTCTCGATACGGTCCATGCCCGAAGGCCGCATTGTTCATGCCAATGCTCCATTTACCATCGTTACTGGTCCGCTGGCCATGGCCCAGATCCTGGAGACCTCACTCCTAAACCATCTGAACTTCGAGACCTTGATTGCCACCAAGGCTGCTCGGGTTTCTCAGGCATCGCGCGGCCGGCCGGTGTTGGAGTTTGGACTCCGGCGTTCGGCTGGTCGAGGAGCAAACGCTGCGGCCCGAGGAGCCTTGGTTGGCGGAGCAACCGCTTCGTCCAATGTTGGCATGTCTCATGTGATGGGAGTGCAACCAAAGGGCACTCATGCCCACTCCATGGTGCAGGTCTTCATGAGCCTGGGGGAGGGTGAGCTTGGTGCGTTCCGGGCCTATGCCGATGTGTACCCCGACGATTGCCTCCTGTTGGTTGACACCATCGACACCCTGGCCAGCGGGATCCCGAACGCCATCACCGTTTTTGATGAGTTGTCGGCCAAGGGTCACGAGCCGGTCGGTATTCGTTTGGATTCTGGTGACCTTGCCTACCTTGCTATCCAGGCGGCAGCCCAGCTCAATGAGGCTGGCTATCCCGACACCACCATTGTCTTGTCCAGCAGTTTGGATGAGTTGGTCATCTTCCAAATCTTGTCCCAAATCGATCAGGAAGCGCCTCGCTATGGGATTGATCCCGTTCGTCTCATTGGTCGAATGGTGATGGGGGTTGGGTCAAAGCTCGCCACTTCCGCTGGTCAGCCATACCTGGATGGCGTCTACAAGCTGATGGCATTGCGCGACAGTGGTAGTGATTCGTGGAATCCAGCCATCAAGGTGTCAGAAACGCCAGCCAAGACGCCGAACCCCGGAGACAAGGATGTCGTTCGGATCTATGACGAGCGTGGACGGTCCACAGCGGACGTCATGGTGGAAAAGGGCCAGTCGCTCGATGATGGTGATGTGGTTGAGCTTCGGCATCCAATCCAGCCTCATTCTCGCCGGACCTTGCTTCGATCCGAAATCTCTGAGGTCGAGCCCTTGCTGGTTGATGTGACCGTTGGTGGCAAGCGGGTTGATGGTTCGCCGGGCCTGGCGGAGATCTCGCAGCGACGGGTGCGAGATATTGATCGCCTCGACCCTGGAGTTCGGCGCCTGGTGAATCCTCACCGCTATCACGTGTCCTTGACGCCAGGACTGTGGGACTTGAAGCAGCAGCTAGTGGCCAAGGCAAAAGCCAGCATCACCTAAGGGTGGGAAGTGTCGATTTCGAGTCGAAAAAGACAGTTTCAAGTCGAAGGGGCGGACGCCATCCTCAGCGGGTAGCCTGCTTGGCCGTTGCCGGATCTGACGTGACCGGGGGCACAAGCCGTCGGAATCAGCTAGGTTTCGGTAACAGTTTCCACAACGAATCTGGAGACAACCTCCAGGTCGAAAAGGGGAGAGAATGTACAAATCAAAGAAATGGTCACGAGGGATTGCCCTTGTCGCTGCTTTCGGACTCGCTGCTGCGGCGTGTGGCTCCGATGCACCTGAGTTTGAAGCTGGCGCACTTGGTGCGGTCGAAATTGGAGAAGGTGAATCAGTCCAGATTCGTTCCTTGAACGCAATCACTGGTGACGTCGCCTTCCTTGGTGTTCCAAACCAGCGTGGCGTCGAGCTCGCAATTGCCGATTATGGTCAGATCAAGGGCCACGATGTCGACATGGGAACCGGTCTTGATGACCTTTGCTCTGCTGATGGTGGCCAGGCTGCGGCCCAGACCATTGTTGCTGACGAAGAGGTTGTCGGAGTTATCGGAACCTCCTGTTCAGGTGCGGCCACGGCGGCCATGCCCCTGATCTCTGATAGTGGCTTGGTCATGGTTTCACCATCGAACACCTCACCTGCCCTTACTTCTGACCTCGAAGGTGGTGTTGGTTCTGACTACAACGTTGGTTATTACCGCACCGCTCACAACGACCTCTTCCAGGGTCGCGGAGCTGCAACCTTTGCGTTTGAGGAGCTCGGTCTGACAACCGCTGCTGTTATTCACGACGGCGATCCCTACACCAACGGCTTGGCTCAGGCCTTCGCCGATGCCTTTGAAGGGCTTGGCGGAACCGTCACGACCTTCACCGCGGTGAACAAGGGTGACACCGACATGACTCCAGTGTTGACCGAGGTTGGCGGTGGCTCTCCCGAGCTGCTGTTCTTCCCCATCTTCATGCCCGAAGGTGGTTTCATTGCTCAGCAGATGGCTGGCGTTGCCGGTCTTGAGAACACCCAGCTGATGTCAGCCGACGCCTTGTTGACCGACAACTTCATGGAGCTTCCCGAGAGCGAAGGCATGTACTTCTCCGGTCCAGACCTTCAGTACGGCTCAAACAAGTCAGCCACTGGCAAGAGTGCCGAGGACTTCTTGGCCGCCTACAGCGCTGCCTACGGCGAAGAGCCATCCGCAGCGTTCTGGGCCCACGCCTATGACGCAACCATCTTGTTGCTGACTGCCATTGACAATGTTGCGGTAGAGAGTGGTGACTCGATCTTCGTTGATCGCCAAGCTCTTCGTGAGGAGCTCAACAAGGTCAGCGGAGTCTCCGGTATCACCGGTACTCTCAGCTGTGATGAGTTCGGTGACTGTGGAGCCCAGCGCATTGCTGTTGTTCTCCACAACGATGCCAGCGACATTGCCGCTGGTAAGGCCAACGTCGTCTTCTCCTACGCTCCGTAACTGGAGTCGAACCTTGGTCACAACAATCCTGTGACCATCTGAACGTGTCAGGTTGGGGTATCCCGAAAAGGGGTACCCCAGCTTTTCGTTTGGGTCCAGACCTGGACCAACCAGTAGTAAGTCTCATGAGCCAACAGGGGTAGGCCACACATATGACCGCAGTGAAGCGGAGCAACAAGCAACTCTTTCGGACGAACAACTCAGTCGACCTCTTCTTGACGGTGATCCGGGTGGTATCCCTCATCGTGATCTCCATTGGGTTCCTGCTGTTTGTCATCGAGCAGATTCGGGGCGTCGCCTTGAACGGGGATGCGCCCCTAACCGGAGGCGCCATTCGCGGCCTGTTCGTTACCGGTGTCTCCCAGGGAGCCATGTATGGGCTGATCGCCCTCGGCTACTCCATGGTCTATGGCGTACTTGGGTTCATCAATTTCGCCCATGGTGAGGTCTTTATGGCTGGCGCCATGTCGGCCTGGATCACTTCGGACTTTCTCTTCGATAACGGGATGTGGGAAGGAGAACTTCGATTCATTCTCTCCTTGCTTATTGTGCTTCTCGTCGCCATCGTTGTCTCGACGTTGGCCACCATCTTGATCGAGCGGATCGCCTACCGCCCCCTTCGAGAATCACCCCGCCTGATCCCACTCATCACTTCTATTGGTGTTTCCTTCTTCATGCAGAACGCCGTGCTCGGCCTGTTTGGCCCGGCATCCAAGACCTTGCCCGCACCTCCATCGTGGATGAGCAACGAGTACACATTCCTGGAGATTGAGGGAACCAAGATCCTGGTGATGGTCATTGCCGCCATCTCCATGGCGGGACTCTGGATCTTTGTGGAACGAACCAAGACCGGCAAGGCCATGCGAGCCGTAGCCGAAGATAAGGAAATTGCTGCCCTTATGGGTATCAACGTCAACCGCACCATTGTTACCACCTTCGCCGTCGGTGGTGCCATGGCCGGAGTAGCCGGTGTCTTGTGGGGGTTGCTGTTTCGTGGGGTTTCTTCTCAGACTGGCTTCTTGCCCGGTATCAAGGCCTTTACTGCCGCCGTCATTGGTGGTGTCGGAAACCTTGGCGGTTCGATGGCCGGCGGCATCATTCTCGGAGTGGCGGAGAGTGTTGGACCGTTGCTGATACTCAAACCCATGACCATTCCCGCGGTCTCCCAACTTAAGGACGCGGTAGCTTTCGCTGTCCTGGTCCTGGTCCTGTTGTTCAAACCAACCGGCCTGTTCGGTGAGCGGCTTGCTTCGGAGGACCGAGCATGAGTACCCGTTCCGCAACCGACATTGACCCGACTCACTCCGTATCTGTTGGCTTGATTGCTGGGCTCACCGTCATCTTTATGGGCCTGGTTGGCCTTGCTGTTGGTCTCAATGAGCGAATACTGATCGACCCCATCCTCAGCCTGGGTTATCTCTTCTTACTCGCTGTTCCTTTGGTTGCTGGCTACATCGCTGCTAATGAGACCGTGCTTGAAGGCATGCAAGCGCCAGAGAAGGGGGGGCGCGATGTTCTTGCCGGAGGACTAGCTGGCTTGGCTGGTGGCGCCACGGTCGGACTATTCCTCATTCTCTTGGACACGGTCGACCTTTCGGAGAAGATGCCTGCCTGGGGCGAGCGCCTCTCGGACATGCTGTCCTTCAATCAGGGTGTGGTTGGCGGTATCGCAGTCACCGTCATCGTGGGAACCGTGTTGGGAGCCCTTGGTGGAGCAATCCACGTTCTTGGTGACGAACCGAGACGAGTGGTCAAAATCGTGACCATGTCTGTCCTGTCCTTCGCCATCCTGGAAGCCATTGTCGATGACGTACTGGGTGAAATTGGACTCAAGTCCGTGGCCAAGTTCCTCTACTCCAAGAGTGGCGGACTCAGCCTGCTTCCCGCGGTGCTGGTTGGTGTGGCTGCTACTGGTCTTGCTATTGGATTCAAGGGCAAGGGAACGGAACTCAAGACCCGCTATGACACCATGGAAGAGGTCGAACGCAAGAACGTCAACAAGTACGCGCTGATTGCTGCCGCCGTTGCCGCCGTTGTTCTCCCGTTCTTGTTGGGAAAGATCGTCAACGAACTTCTGGCTAATGTCGGGCTGTTCGTCTTGTTGGCCCTGGGCCTCAACATCGTGGTCGGACGAGCTGGCATCCTGGATATTGGTTATGTGGCCTTCTTCGCCGTTGGTGCCTACGGCATGGCGGTTTTGACTACGCCAGAAGCACCCTGGCGGATCAATGACACCCTGGTTCACGACATCTTTGGCTGGCTTCCCGTCCTGCCATGGCTGGTGGCCTTGCCCATCGTTGTGGTGGCCACTGGTTTTGTTGGCCTGTTGATTGGAACCCCGGTTATTCGGATGCGTGGTGATTATCTGGCCATCGTGACGCTGGGCTTTGGTGAGATCATCCGGCTTCTGTTCTTGTCTGATTGGTTGTCGCCAACTCTGGGCGGGTCGCAGGGAATTCGCAATATTCCTGGCGTGAATTTGGGAGTAACAGAGATCAATGGCACCAAACCACAGTACGTGTTTTACCTGGTTGCCGTCTTTGTTGCCTTGGCCATCTATATCTCTCACCAGATGGAAACCTCACGAATCGGTCGAGCCTGGATGGCCATTCGAGAAGATGAGCCAGTGGCTGAAGCCATGGGAATCAATACGGTGACCACCAAACTCATCGCCTTTGTCACCGGAGCGGTTCTGGCTTCATTCTCCGGAGCGATCTTCGCCGCCAAGGTTGGCTCGACCTTCCCCAACAGTTTCCTGCTGCTGGTATCGATCATCATCCTGGTGGTGGTGATTGTCGGTGGCATGGGAAATATCCCCGGTGTCATCGTTGGTGCCGTGGTTCTGATCGGGATCCTTGGAGGGCCGAAACAGCCTGGCTTGTTGGCTGAGTTCTCCCAATTCAAGCTACTGATCTATGGCGCCCTACTGGTGTTCATGATGCTGAAGAAACCCGAAGGGTTGTTGCCCAATGCTGCTCGCACTCGTGAGTTGCATATTGATGAAGCCTTGCAAGACGCTTGGCTCAAGGGTGACAAACCCGGTTCTGAGGACGAGGTGGCAACCGCATGAGCCTACTGGACATCAATAATGTCACCATCACCTTCGGCGGCCTGACCGCAATCAATGACCTCAACTTCCATGTTGATGAGGGTGAGATTGTTTCGGTCATCGGTCCCAACGGTGCAGGAAAGACCACCTTTTTTAATCTCATCACCGGCTTGTCCACCCCCGACACCGGGGAGATTTTGCTGGAGGGTGAATCCCTCATTGGCCTTGATCCCAATGAGATTACTGCCAGGGGTATCGGGCGAACCTTTCAGAATGTTCGGCTTTTCCCTCAGATGACCATTCTTGAGAATGTCATGGTTGCCCAGCATTGTCGCACAAGCCAGAAGGTGTGGGGCCCAATCTTCCAGACCAAGGCGTACAAGGAAGAAGAGGCTCTGATTCGCAAAAACGCAGAGGAAGTTCTCGGCTTCTTCGGCACTCGTCTGACCGGCTATCGGCTGCATCAACCAGCCTTTGTACTCTCCTATGCCAACCGGCGGCGCCTCGAGATTGCTCGAGCTATGGCCACCCAACCTCGCCTGCTGATGTTGGACGAACCGGTCGCTGGCATGAACCCAATGGAAACAGCTGAATTGACTGAGTTGATTGGCAAGCTTCGCAGTGAGTGGGGCTTCACCATTGTCATCATCGAACACGACATGCGCCTGGTCCGAGATGTGTCAGACCGGGTGGTTGTGCTGGATCATGGTGAAACCATTGCCCAAGGTTCCTATGAGCATGTATCTACCCACCCCGACGTGATTGAGGCCTATCTTGGCCGATCGGCAGGAGACAAGTGAGCGACCGCACCCCACTGCTGGAGTTCAAGGAAATCAACACCCACTACGGTGCGGTTCATATCCTGAAGGATGTCAACCTGGCCATCTACCCCGGTGAGCTTGTCTGCCTTCTTGGTGGTAATGCCAGCGGCAAGTCAACGACCCTGAAGACCCTGCTTGGCATGGTGAAGCCAACATCGGGTGACGTCATCTTGGATGGCGAAGTCGTCAACGAGAAACCGATCAGCTATCGGGTTGAACGGGGCGTCACCATGGTTCCGGAGAACCGTCGTCTGTTTAAGCGGCTATCGGTCAAGGAAAACCTGGAACTTGGTGCCTACCTGCGTACCGACAAGGCCAAGGTTGCCGAAGACCTTGAACGAATCTATGACATGTTCCCTCGCGTCAAAGAACGGCTTAGCCAGCGAGCGGGGACCTTGTCCGGTGGCGAGCAGCAGATGGTGGCGATGGGCCGGGCCCTGATGTCGAGCCCCCGCGTGCTGCTGATGGATGAACCATCGATGGGCTTGGCTCCCGCGTTGGTTGAAACCAACTTTGAGCTGATTCAACAGATCCACGCCGAAGGGGTTGCCATCTTCATGGTGGAGCAGAACGCCAATATGGCCTTGTCGATTGCTGACCGTGGCTGGGTGTTGCAGACCGGCAAGGTTGTGCTGGATGACACTGCGGAGGCTTTGTTACAGAATCCGGAGTTGCGGGCTTCTTACCTTGGCGAGGCCGAAAGCCACTAGACTCTTTGCTGCTCGGTACGACGATTGGGAGAGGTCGTTGTACCGAGCACGCACGCTTGTTGGGAGATGCTCGTTGATGACGAGGGAGTGATCACTCATGACGGCAACCAACCCGGTAACCCCAACTGGGCTCAAGACTGTTCTCGATGTCATCCCGGAGCACTGCTATGACCGCTCAACCATTCGCGGCTTGCTTCTTCTTGCTCGTGACTTCACCGTCTTGGGTTGACGCTCTGGGGGCTTGAGCCTGCGGGCCAGGACAGAGGTACTGCAGATCGGCCAGGGGACGGGGCTAGATGCAGCGATTGCTCATGATGCCGATGCCTTCGATCTTGGTTCGGATCTCATCTCCGGGCTTGAGCCATCGTTTGTCGGGGAAGCCAACACCAGCCGGTGTTCCGGTAAAGATCAGGTCGCCGGGTTCAAGCGTCAAAATTTCCGACAGGTAGGAGACCAGGAAGGGAATGTCATAGATCATCTGGCTGGTCCGAGCATTCTGTCGTTGCTCTGCATTGATGGCGCAACTGATGGCCAGATCGGCCGGATCATTGAACGAGTCGACCGAAACCAGAACAGGGCCGATTGGTCCATAGGTATCGCGCGACTTTCCTAGGGAGAACTGAGGTGGGGTTGCTGCCTTCTGCAGAAGTCGGTCGCTGATGTCTTGGCCACAGGTCAAGCCAGCGACGTGGGACCAGGCTTGGTCCTGAGTGATGTCTCGGGTGAGGGAGCCAATGACCACCACCAACTCGGCCTCATAGTCACTGGTTTGTGACCGCAGTTCGATCTCTCCGGTCGGGGCATTGATACAGCTTGGGTACTTGGTAAACACCACCGGTACCTCGGGCGGCTCGGACCCAGATTCGGCCGCGTGGTCTCGGTAGTTCAGTCCGATTCCGAAAACCTTAGGTGGATCTGGCACCGGTGGATCCAATACCTCGGCCGAAATGGGTCCGTCCGCTTGGGTTGGCGAAAGCCGTTTGGCTGCTTGTCCCAACTCGGCGAAGCGGGCAATGGCCTCCATCGGGTCCGGGCTGAAATGACCGGAGGTGACTCGCTCGAGGTCATACCACTGGTCGGCCTCGACCAGGGCTGCTCGACCGTGAACATTGGCAAGGGTGAAAGGCATAGGCCCACGATAATTCGATGGTTGCTCTTGAGGCAGACTCGGTGTGCATATATCGTGTATTCGACGATCGCCAGAACAAAGGATGGTCGTGAGGTCTGAGACAACCCAGAACAGATACGACAGGTTTGATGTCCGATAGCACGAGTTCCGCCATCCCTTCCAACAACACTGCCAACGTCGACACATTTGTGATCGACGGCATGCCAGCAAGGGAGAACTGGCCCGACTTCATTGGCCAAGACCTGTACTCCTACCCCGAGCGGCTGAACGCTGCTACTGAACTGTTGGACACTGCCATTGATCGAGGTTGGGGAGATCGCCCATGCATGGGAATCGGCGACTCGATGTGGACCTACTCCGAGCTTTTGACCTGGTCCAACCGATTAGCCAATGTTCTCACCGACGACTACGGGCTGGTCCCCGGCAACCGTGTCTTGCTCCGCGGGCCAAATACCCCCTGGATGATTGCCGCCTGGTTCGCCATCCTCAAGACCGGCTGTGTTGCTGTGGCCACCATGCCAATGCTGCGAGAGCCCGAACTGATCAAGATCTACAAGAAATCCTCACCTGCCCTGGCCTTGTGTCAAGCAGGCATGGAACAACCATTGACCACGGTGGCCGACACACCGGTTTCGTGCTGGGGCTCCGAGGAGACCGAGTTCGCTGACCTGATTGCTCAGGCCGAGGCCAAGCCTGACACCTTTACCAACGTCGACACCTTGGCCACAGATCCAGTCCTGCTGGGTTTCACCTCAGGAACAACCGGTGACCCAAAAGCCACGGTCCATTTTCACCGGGACCTACTCATTATCGCCGATGCAATCGCTCCGGTCTTGCAAGCCAACGCCGATGACGTCTTTGTTGGCAGTCCTCCGATCGCCTTCACCTTCGGACTTGGCGGCCTGGTGGTGTTCCCCATGCGAGTCGGTGCCTCCACCATCTTTAGTGAGGCCCCCGGACCAGGACCTTTGGCTGCCCTCATCGCTAAGAAGAAGGCGACCGTAGTCTTCACCGCCCCAACCGCCTATCGAATGATGCTTGAAGCCGACGAACCCGCTGACCTCTCCTCGATCCGACGGGCAGTGAGTGCCGGCGAAACCTTACCGGCGTCGGTGTTCGAAGCTTTCGAAGCCCGTACCGGTGTGCGTTTGATTGACGGGATCGGGGCCACCGAGCTGCTCCATATTTTCATCGCTGCCGCCGATGAGAACTGCCGGCCGGGCTCAACTGGTGTGCCTCTGCCCGGCTATGAAGCCCGAGTGGTCGATGATGACGGGAAGCCGGTTGAGGACGGAACGGTTGGCAAGCTGGCGGTTCGAGGTCCGCTCGGTTGTCGCTATCTGGATGACGAGGAGCGCCAGAGTGTCTATGTGCGAGATGGCTGGAACCTGACGGGTGACGCCTACATTCGTGACGCTGACGGCTATTACTACTACCAGGCTCGAACCGATGACATGATTATCAGTTCCGGCTACAACATTGCCGCACCCGAAGTTGAGCAAGCCCTTCTTCTGCATCCAGCGGTGGCCGAGGCCGGGGTGATTGGGGTCCCCGACCCAGATCGGGGCTCGGTGGTGAAGGCGTTCGTCTGTGTGGCCGAGTCGTTCACCGCCTCTGATGATTTGGCCGCTGAGCTCAAGACATTCGTCAAGGCGACTATTGCCCCCTACAAGTATCCGCGGATTGTGGTCTTCAGCACGGATCCGTTGCCCAAGACTCAGACCGGCAAGCTGCAACGCCATGCGCTCAAGGACTGAGAGACCAGACCTCGGGGCAATCCGGTTGCGAACCCCCTGAGATCAGAGACTGCATGCAACCAAAGGACCAGATTCTTGATGTGTATGGATCCTTCACCCAAGAGATTGGGGGATGGATCGCTATTGGCGACCTGATCCAGCTGTTGGCGGTGCTTGACGTCGATGCCCAGTCGGTGCGCTCAGCAGCCTCGCGAATGAAGCGGCGTGGTCTTCTTGTCGCCGACAAGCGAGACGGTGTTGCTGGCTATGGGCTGAGCTCACAAGCAGGTGAGATTCTCCACCACGGTCGTGCGCGTATCTTTGGTGGCGAAGCAGAGACAGGTCGAGCTGATCAATCTGACTGGATTGTGGTCTTGTTCTCTGTACCTGAGACGCAACGCCAGAAGCGCTATCTGATTCGATCACGTCTGGAGCGACTCGGCTTTGGTCAGGGACCTGCTTCATCCTGGTTCGCTCCGGCCGGAGTCCTGGCCGAGACCGAGCGGATGCTGGTACGCCAAGGGCTGAGTGAGTACGTAACCATCTGGCGGGGAGAGCTGGTTGGGTTCGCGCCCATTGGCGACCTGGTTGCAAGTTCGTGGGACCTGGACGGAATTGGGGACCGGTATCGCGAGTATTTGCGAACCTATGAGCCGCTGGAGCAGGAGTGGATCAGGTCCAAGGGGCAAGACAGCGAAGCCTTTGCTGTCTACATCAGGCAGAACGCCCTATGGCGGGAGCTGCCCTATCTGGACCCGGGCTTGCCACCCTCGGTTACTCCTCCCCATTGGCCAGGCCTAGAAGCTCGCGCTCTTTTTGGCCGGTTCGAGAACCTGCTCCGTCCCCAGGCGGCAAGATTTTTTCACAGCATCGCTGGTTGATACAGCATCGCTGGTTGATACAGCATCGCTGGTTGATACAGCATCGCTGGTTGATACAGCATCGCTGGTTGATACAGCATCGCTGGTGAGTTGTGACCGCTAGCGGGTGCCGTAGACGGCTCGGGCGATGATGGATCGCTGAACTTCTGACGTTCCTTCATAGATTCGGGGGGCGCGGACCTCGCGGTAGAGCTCCTCCAAGAGATGGCCCTTGCGTAAGGCAACAGCTCCGTGGAGCTGCACCGCATCGTCGATGACTCGTTGTGCGGTTTCGGTAGCGAACAGCTTGGCCATGGCTGACTTCTTCGTGAGTCCGTCTGCGCCGGTGTCATAACAGTTGGCCGCGCTAAAGACCAGCAACCGGGCCGCTTCGATACCCAGGGCCATGTCGGCAATCTTGTGTTCGACTGCTTGCAGATCACGTAGTCGACCACCAAAGGCCTTGCGGTCATTGGTGTATTGGACGGTTGCGTCGAGCGCGCATTGGGCCATGCCAATGACATAGGCACCAACACTGGGTCGGAAGAGGTCAAGGGTTCCCATGGCCACCCGGAAGCCGCGGTTTATCTCACCAAGCACATAGCGATCCTCGACAAAGACATTGTCCAGAACCAGTTCGCCAATGACGTGGGGTGCGACCATGTCATAGGCCTCCCCGCCAACACCGTCAAGGTTGCCGGGTACGGCAAAAGCGGTCACACCCCGAGCTCCAGCGTCGGGATCGGTGCGAGCGAAGACGGTATAGATATCGGCGTCGGGGGCATTGGAGATGAACACCTTCTTGCCTGATAGTCGCCAGCCGTCGCCGTCGCGGGTGGCGGTCATTGAGATGTTGGCTGCGTCGGATCCGGCTTCGGTTTCGGTCAGGGCAAAGGCGGCGGCAGCAGTTCCGTTGGCAACCTTAGGCAGCCATTCCTGGACGACTTCGTCGCTCCCTTCGAACAAGATTGGGTAGGCACCGAGGCCCTGCAAGGCCAGGGTTGTTTCGGCCGCTGGCATGAGTCGGCCAAGTTCTTCTCGCAGGACACACAGTTGGGTCGAAGAGACGGCATTGTCGTGCACGCCGCCGACCGCGCTTGGGAATAGGTGGGGGAGAAGTTGTTTACCTAGGGCGGCGAGAAGGGGTCGATTGAGGCGGCCTTCGGGTGCTGCTCCGCCCAGCGATCGGAGGTTCTCGATATTGTCGGCCACCAATTGGCGCAAGTCTGATGAGGCATCGGAACAAGAGTGGGAAGGCCCCGAAGAACTGTCGTTGGAATTGGGACGTGAGTCGCTGGCCATGAAGGAATCCTGCTCTACTGAGTACGCCAGCGCGGTTTTCTGACGATAGCTAAAACCGTAGCATAGGGAGACGCTAGGATTGGAAGTCCATGGTCCTCTTCGAACCCCTGCAGCTGGGCAGTATTCAGATTCCTAATCGGTTCGCCGTGCCGGCCATGGTTACCCGCTTGTCTGGTGATGACGGGTTCGTGAACGATGGCATCATCGAGCGCTATCGGCGCTTTGCTGAGGGTGGGGCAGGATTGATCGTGGTTGAGGCCTCCTCGATCCATGGTGGCAAGTCTGGTCCCCTGCTCAAGATCTCCGACGATGAATTCATACCCGGTATGGCTGCGCTGGCTGATGCCTGCCACACCGCGGGTGAAGGCAAGGTCTTTCTCCAAATCATCCACTTTCTCAAGGTGGCCCGATCGGGCTGGCGTCAAAAGGTCGGCGACTTGTCGGTCGAAGAACTGGAGCTACTGCCCGATCTATTTGCTGATGCCGCAGAGCGGGCCATGGAAGCAGGCTTGGATGGGGTGGAGCTGCATATGGCTCACGCCTACACCTTGTCGTCCATGCTGTCTCGTATGAATCGCCGTCGTGACCACTATGGACGGACCATCGAGAACCGTCTGCGACTTCCGTCGATGGTGATGCAGCGGGTGAAGGAACGGGTGGGTGACTTCCCGGTTGGGGTGCGATTCTTGGCTGATGAATCGATCCGACGGGGTTATTCGGCTGATGATGCCTCCCTGTTCGCCATCCGGTTTGCTGAGCTTGGAGCGGCCTATATCTCCTTGTCGGTTGGTGGCAAGTTTGAGGACGCAGTGCAGCGCGAAGGTCAGCCTCTCTATCCCTACACCGGCTATTCCGGTGATCGCTGTATGCCGGGGGACAGCTATCCCGATGCGGCCAACATCTGGCTAGTCAAGATCATTCGGGATGCGCTGCGGGCCGCCGGGCATACCACGCCGGTGCTGGGGGCGGGAAAGATCGGCACGGTCGAGTTGGCCGAAAAGGTGCTCGGTGGAGCAGCACCGGGGCCAGCACTGTCCGGACCAGACACTGCATCGTGTGACATTGTCGGCATGGCCCGTGGCTTGTTGGCAGATCCCTATATGCCCCGCAAGGCTATGAACGGTCGCCGCGACGAGGTGGTGCAGTGCATCTACTGCAATGTTTGCAAGTCGTTGGATGAGAGTTTCAAAACGGTGGTTTGCTACCTGTGGCCAAAGGGAGCCATCCAGGCACCAAGACCACAAGAGAGCCGAGCAGCTGCCGCGGCCAATAGCAGCCCGAATGGCTGCCCGCCGGACAGCAGTGTTGTCCCACGCGCCAGTGGCGGCCCGGCCTGGGGGGATGAGCAGGAGCTCGTGGCCAAGGTCGGCCCCGGTGAGGTTCGGCTTCGCTGGTCCAAACCCGAACATGGGGAGGCCAGTGGCTATGACGTTCTGCGCTCGGTTGATGGCGGGGATTACGCAGTTATCACGTCGTGCACGCGGACTCGACACCTGGACGACATGGCCCTGCGGGACCACTCCTTGCGCTACCGGGTTGTTCCCTATGACCGCAGCGGCTTTCGTGGGCAGTCGTCGAACGTGGTTGAAGTTGAGCTGGATGAGGTTGCCCTATGAAGAAGCGGATTGCCGTTGTTACTGGTGGCACTCGGGGGATTGGAGCCGAGGTTTCGCGGCGTCTGGCCGCAGCCGGGTACCGAACAATCGCTCTCGCTCGGTCAGTTCCGGATGGCGCGGTCATGGAGAGCGAACTGTTGGGGGTGGAAGTCCTCACCTGTGATGTCACCAGCCCCGATGATGTTGCCACCACCTTTGCCAACATTGCTAAGTCCGGGGCGATCACCGTTCTGGTGAACAATGCGGGCATTTCATCTTCGAACTCGTTGCTGCGAACCACTCTTGCTGAGTGGGATCAGAATCTGTCGGTGAATGCCACCGGTCCATTCTTGTGCTCGCAGGCCGTGCTTGGGCCGATGTTGGAGGCTGGTCAAGGCCAGATCGTCACCGTTGCTTCGACGGCAAGCTTGGAAGGCTCACCTTACATCGCTGCCTATGCCGCATCGAAGCACGCGGTCATTGGTTTGATGCGGGTGCTCGCTACTGAGGTTGAAGGGACGGGAGTGACGGCCAATTCGGTGTGCCCCACTTTTGTTCGCACCGAGATGACCATTGCCAGCATTGCCAATATCGCCGAGCGTACCGGCTGTGATCTGGTGGAAGCGGAAGCAAAGCTGGCACGGGCAACACCCCATGGACGAATACTTGAAGTGGATGAGGTGGCAAGCGCCATCATGGATCTGGTAGGTAGTAGCAACAATGGGCAGGAAGTCCTGCTCGACGGAGGCCGCGTGAATAGTGACAGCGTGAATAAGAACAGCCTGAACAATGACAGCGTGAATAGTGACAGCGTAAGTGGGGATAGAGCATGAGTGATCGAAGTGCAGGCAGCTACCGAGGCAATGTGCCCTTCCGAGCGACGCCGAAGTTCACCGATGATTGGGAACACTTCAAGTTCTCCATCGATGATCGAGTGGCCACCATCACCCTGAATCGGCCCGAGAAGCTGAACGCCTTGACTTTTGACTCCTATGCCGACCTGCGGGAGGTGTTCCGGGAGATTCCGCTGCGAAATGATATTGATGCCGTTGTCATCACCGGTGAGGGCAAGGGATTCTGCTCGGGTGGAGACGTGAATGAGATCATTGGCGAGCTACTCAAGTTCAGTGCCAAGGAATTGCTGGAATTCACTCGAATGACGGGGGCAGTGATCCAGAACATGCGCGAGTGCCAAACGCCGATCATTGCTGCTCTGAACGGCACGGTTGCCGGGGCAGGATCAGTCATTGCTTTGGCTTCGGATTTTCGCTTGTGTGTTCCCCGAACAAAGTTCCGATTCTTGTTCACCCAGGTCGGCCTGTCCGGAGGAGATATGGGGTCGGCCTACTTATTGCCACGTCTTGTTGGTCAGGGCCGAGCAACCGAGATCTTGATGTTTGGTGACCCGGTGACTGCGGATGAGGCAGTGCGGATCGGACTGGCCAACCGGGTGGTTGAGCCGGAAGATCTGATGAATGAAGCCAATGCGCTGGCCCGACGCATTGCTGACGGACCGTCGCTGGGGTACGCCATGACCAAGCTGTTGATCACCAAGGAGGCCGACATGGATCTGGCCGGTGCTATTGAGTATGAAGCCATGACTCAGGCTCTACTGATGAAGACCGAGGACCACTCGGAATTCCACCGCTCGTTCAATGCCGGTGAGCCTGCTAATTGGAAGGGGCAGTAGATGAGTGAGAATCCTGACGTCGTACCGCCTGTCCGAGTCGGTATGACCAGTCCCCATCAGATGGTGAACCCCGATTCGATGGCTCCGGCGAAGGGGTTTGCTCATGCGGTTGTTCCCGCCGATGGCAAGACCATCTATCTGGCTGGACAGATTTCCTGTGATGCGGAAGGCAAGATGGTTGGGGAGACACTGACCGAGCAGTACGACACTGCGCTCGGCAACGTGGTTGCCGCCTTGGTTGCTGCTGGTGGTGTGCCCGAAGACATTGTTTCGCTGGTGGTGTACACCACCCAGATGCAGGCCTATCGCGACGATCTGCGTGGCGTTGGCGCCGCTCACCGCAAGCATTTGGGCCGTCATTTCCCGGCGATGGCCATGCTGGGCGTGACCGAACTCTACGAGGTTGATGCCATGGTTGAGATCGTGGCCACCGCGGTCGTTGTCGGGTGAGCGGCTCCCCTTAGGAGAGTAGGTCTGCGAGCTGAGAGTCGCCGGTAACTACTATTGCGTCAGAGCCGGTGTCGAGCTTGAAGATGTTGGCATCCGTCTCACGGTGAACCCAGACCTCTTCTGAGAGGTCCGCCACCTCACGGAGAAGACGAATCCCAAATCGTTCCGGTTCTGAAATTGTTGATTGGGCAACAACTGATGGGCGGTAGCGACCCGGATACCAGTCTTCCAGGACTTCCCCTGTTGGACCAGATTCTGCGTTGTAGGCCGTAGTCAGACTGACCGAGCACAGGTCGGCTACTCCCGAACGGGATCTCATGGCCTCAATGACCAAGGAAGTACCGCTGCTGTCATCAAGGATGAAGATCACTTGGTGATACGCGCCGTCTATTCGTTCATTGAAGCCGAGCTCGGAAATGGAGCAAGCACCCGTGCTGGCATCGCCGGCGTACATGGTTACTGTCGCCCCCTCCAACAGGTGACGTAGCCGAGCCGCCTCGGTGCCGGCGCTGTTGTTGAGGTCCAGTGTTGGGGCAACGAGGGCGACACGAAGAACTGCTCGGCGGTGGGTGGTGGTTAGCATGTCGCCAGTAATTGCCGCTGTTTGGCTCCAACTGAATGTTCCGGTTGGCAAGTGGCGGAGGCGTTCGAGTTCTTGTGGGTCGGTCAAGGAGCGGTAGACAATCGAGCGGAGGTCGTTGACGGAGTACGGGTCGAACCGGGCGGACGCGTCCGGTAGAACCTCGACCAGTGATGAAGTGTCGCTAGCGATAACGGGAGCTCCACATTGCTTGGCCTCCAGTGCCGGTAAACCGAATCCTTCATAGAGCGAAGCGAAGACGACCAACCCGGCTGTCTGGTACAAGGCAACCAACACATCGTCCTTGACGAACCCAGGCAAGACCAGGTGTTCGGAGATGGAAAGCTTGGCTGCTTGTCGCTCCAAATTGGTTCGATCAGTTGGGCTGAGTCTGGTTGATAGGACGAGCGGTGAACCTTGCCGCACGGAGAGAGGTAGTCCGGCGTAGGCCTCCAACAGCCTCTGGTTATTCTTGCGTGGGTCGATGCCAGTTGGAGCCAAGACGAATCCAGGTTCCACACCTATCTCGGCTCGAATCAGATTGGCGGCCGCATTGAACTGACTATGGGTTGGCAGAGTGAAGGAATGGTCTGCCCCGGCCCCAATTGTCGTTACTTTGCTTGGGTCAAGACCAAGGTGGTGGATCCCGTCCTGGGCTGTGGCTTCGGAGATTGCCAGCACCTGGTCGCACATCCTGAACAGCGAGTAGCGAGATGTGAGCCGGTATCGGTCTGCTGGGGAAGCGAGGTAGTCCTCGGGGAACAGGAGCGGGATCAGGTCATAGAGAATGGCGACCAGTTCCCATTCTTGGGCCCGAGCCCAGAGTGGAATGACTGTCTCGTCGGTCTCGTCCAGTTCGAAGAGACTTCCGGCGAGGAAGCTTCCGCCCTCGAGTGGGACTGAGCGAGCAAACTCGCTGGCTTCCACAACCTTGCCGCTGGCGATGAGCGGATCGAGCACTGCGGGGATGGGCAGATGGCTATGGACAAGATAGACATCAACCAGAGTTGGGTTCAGGGCCTCCAAGGCCATGGCCAGGTTGAGGACATAGCGGGCAACACCTCGCTCTCCATGGTCGCGGTTCTGCACTCCGAGTAGGTCGACAACAATCATCTTGGCTAGGAACCGGCGGCGTCAGGCTTGCCCAATTCCTGTCGCAGGGCTGCAATCTCGCTCGAAAGCTCACCGACCAATCGGCTCTGCACCCCAATCTCGCTGCGCAAGGCCTCGTGTGAAGCGTCTATTTGTGCGACCAGCTCATTCTTGATTGAGTGGATCAGGTCACTTAGTTCCTCGTTGGCGGGTCCAGCCAGTGATGATGCACCTCGACTTAGTTTGGATGAGATTGACACGATGCTCCCTAGTTCGGTACTCGGTGCCAGCCTAGACGTCGGTGTGTATTCCGGTCGCCATCCAGGAAGTGCACAACAAGCGCGTTCGGTGCTCGACGGAGTGCCGACCCGACTAGACACCCCAGGGTTGTAAACGTCAAGCAGCAACCAGGACTTGTTGAGTTTGACGATGCGCCCAAGCCCTGTCCTCCTCATAGCCAACCCCGGTCCGTAGACAACCATGAAGATAACCAACCAGCCGATTACCCAACGCCCGTAGCGCTTGATGATGCAAATCACCAACCGCCCGACGCTGATCATAAAACCCGCGACACCCAACACTCGATTGAAGACTACAAAACGCCCACTGATCAACAGCGTCATACAACCTTCGGTTCCGAACATGACGAGCCAAAACCGCCCGTTTCTTCCCCGAAGCAACCGTGATTGGTGACGTACCCGCATAATTTCTGCGAGACTTCACAGAGTCGTAGCGTTCGGGGTCATCCCCGAACTCTGCGAGCACCCGGGCACCGAGTATCA
>VAPK010129929.1_pt1 | contig 23817 bp, 26 predicted proteins | sample 3395031 | NCBI WGS metagenome assembly VAPK01 (sample SAMN08290443, study PRJNA428436) | hydrothermal vent metagenome | isolation source: Deep-sea hydrothermal vent chimney 1 | place: Pacific Ocean: Juan De Fuca Ridge
AAGCAGCGTAGTCTATCAATGGCAATGCTCATTGCCGGCAGCCGTTAAACGGACCGTTCGCGATAGCGAGCGGTCCGTTTAACTTGTTAATAACGAGAACCACAATTCTCGTTATTATATGCATATATATGGAATTCTATTCCTTGTGTTTTCATCTTAAGCATTAAACCGAGAATTAAAAGTTTGTTCGCCTACTATTCCTTTATCTGCCAATAAAACATGCGTAGCTAGTTGGTGAAAAATACCATGTTCAATAATACCGGGGACATTATTGAGTTGTTGGTTTAGTGCTTCGCTGGTGATGTCATCTGGGAAGGCCATATCTAGCACTAAGCTCCCATAGGCAGTGCGCACTAGGCCATCACCGTTGGCGGTTTGGCGTAGGTCGCCTTTGCCGCCGAGTGCTTGTAGTTGATGTTGAACGAGTTCCCATGCAAAGGGCATGATTTCGATGGGAATGGGGAAGTTTTCACCAATACGCAGCACCTTTTTACTAGGATCAATCATGACATAGAATTGATCAGCTGCCCGGGCGAGCAGTTTCTCGTGGACGAGATCATAGCCCCGGCCTTTGAGCAGCGTCATATCCGGGGTGACTTCATCGGCACCATCAATATAGAGGTCGAGATGGGAGAGGCTTTCTAGGGTGACGAGCGAGATATTTAAGGATCGCGCTTTGCGATGGCTGACAATGGAACTGGCGACGGTGGTGATGTGTAAACCCTCATTTCGTATGCGGTCGGCGAGGGCTTCTAGGAAGAAATTCGCGGTTGAGCCCGTGCCTAGGCCCACCACCATGCCGGATTCTACTTTCTTGGCTGCGTAAAGTGCAACGAGCTGTTTATCATTCATGGCATTTCAAGCGGCAGACCGCTCGCTTGCCATGCAACGATGCCACCGGCCATGTTGCGGAGGTGGGTGAAACTGAGATCGCTCATGATTTTGAGCGACTTTGCTGTGCGGCCATTTTCTACATTGGCGGTGCAATGCACGATATAGATTTCATCACGGTCTAGCTTGGCAACTTCTTCGGCAAAGAATTCATTTCTGACATCAATATTAACGGCATTTTGGATGTGGCCTGTCGCATATTCTTTAGGCGTTCTCACATCAAGGATGACGACGTTTCCCGCTTGCGTAGCTAAACTCTCAATCGCATTGACTTGAATGTCTTTTATTGCACTTTTAGGGCAGGCTTGTGCTTGGCCGATTGATAATAGTGTTATTAGCAATAGGGTAGTAAGGTTTGGCCTATGTATCACAGTGCTTTTACTTTGTTTAGCATGTCTTGTGCATGGCCTTCATGGTTCACGCCATAAAGTGCTTCTTTTACGATCCCCGCTTTGTCGATGATAAAAGTAGAACGGAGGATGGCCATTTTTGTCACGCCATCACGGACTTTTTCACGCCATACATCGTAGGCTTCGCAGAGGGTGCCGTTTGTATCTGCCAGTAAACTCACTTTGAGGCCAAACTTGTCAATAAAGGCTTGATGGCTGGCACAATCATCTTTGCTGACGCCAAGCACAACGGTATCCTCGGCTGCAAAACCACTCGCAAGGGCAGTAAAGTCGTTGGCCTCAATGGTGCAACCAGGAGTGTCATCTTTAGGGTAAAAATAGAGTACGACATTCTGCTTGCCGGCATAATCTGACAGGCTGATGGTGTTGCCATTTTGGTCTGCAACGCTAAAAGCGGGGGCAGTTTGGTTTTGGGTGAGCGCAGGCATGGGGAATTCCTTCGTTAAATTTAGGGGACGAAATATCAAACATACCCCTAAGTGACCATGACATCAAGGAAATATCCTTAATAGTTGAATGAAAAAATATTGGGGCTAGTATTTATGGAGCAAGCACATTATGATTTCGACTTTATTAAAAAATAAGAGACCTTAGTGAAATGTTAAGGGTCCGAGTAAAAGGGTTTAAAAATGAAAGCAGAAAAAAAGATATCGCCTGATGCAGCAGCATTAGTGCTCGCAGCAGCAGAAAACTTTGTGGCCTCCGCAGCAGATGCGATTGCAGCACGGGGAGAGTTTCATGTGGCATTGGCAGGCGGCTCGACACCTAAAGTGTTGTATCAAAAGTTAGCGACACCTGCTTACGTTGAACGTATTGCGTGGGATAAAGTGCATGTGTATTTTGGCGATGAGCGTTGCGTGTTGCCAGATCATGATGACAGCAATTTTAAGATGGCCAATGATGCGATGTTGGCGCATGTGCCGATTCCTGCAGGCAATGTGCATCGGGTTAAAACAGAAGAAGGTGTTGCCCCTGATGTGGCGCGGCATTATGGTTTCGTTTTAGAGAAGCATTTGAAAGGGAGCCCATTCGATTTAGTGTTATTAGGCTTAGGCCCGGATGGTCATATTGCATCACTATTCCCTGAGAGCGATGCAATTTTGGTGACTGATAAAATGGTGACGAGCTTATATGTTGAGAAGTTTTCTTCTTGGCGGGTGACGATTACTTATCCTGTTATTAATGCGGCGCGCCAAGTGATTATCTTTATTGCGGGTGCGGCAAAGGCTGATATTGTGCGTGATATTAGTAATGATTTGGTGGCGGGGTTGCCGATTCAAGCTGTGGCGCCAATTGGAAATTATTATTGGTATATGGATGAAGCCGCCAACAGCAAGGTATAAATTGTTTTTTTGCCCGATTTTGGCGTTAGATTGTTTTCTGCGATCCTCATGTATTAATCATACACTCCGGTTCTCAAAAACAATCTGCCTTGAACTCGAACAAAAATCCTAATTTATACTCATGCTGTTATACATTTTATTAGAGATATAATATAGATTATGACAACCTACACCCTCGCAGCGGATATCGGCGGTACGAACAGTACTTTTGCGCTGACGGCTGCGTCGGGTGTGGTGACAACGACACGATTTGATAGCCAAGCCTTTGCTGATTTTGATGGGGTGCTGAATGCATTTCTGACTGAAGCGGGGATTAATGGTGGTGATGTGTTGTCTGCTTGTTTTGCGATTGCGGGGCCCGTAACGGGCGAAACGGCGACCGTGACCAATTTACCTTGGATTGTTGAAACGCAGGCGGTATCTCAAACTTTTGATATTCCGCATATACGCTTATGCAATGATTTTGAAGCAGTGGGTTATGGAATTACAGCATTAGGCGATGATGATTTGCTTAGCTTGCAGAAGGGTAAGCCTGATTTAACTGCACCACGCGCCATCATCGGCGCTGGTACGGGATTGGGGCAGGCATTTTTAATTCCACGATTAGACAATGGCATACGGCATTGGCAGGTGTTTCCAACAGAAGGCGGGCATACGGATTTTGCACCGATGACGCCAGCGCAGATACCTTTGTGGGAAAAATTAAACCAGCGATTAGGGCATGTATCATATGAGCGATTAGTGTCGGGTATGGGCTTGGTTGAGATCTACACGTTTTTGTTGGAAGTGGGTGAGATTGTTGAATCAGTTGATTGTCGTGAAGCGATGTTGGCAGGTGATGCAGCAGCAGAAATCAGTCGCTTTGCATTAGAAAAAGGCGATGTACTGGCTTTGGCGGCGTTAGATTGCTTCGTGCGGGTTTATGGCGCGCAGGCAGGTAATTTTGCATTGAGCATTTTGCCGCGTGGTGGGTTATATATCGCAGGTGGGATCGCCGCTAAAAACCAATCTGCTTTTGAAGATGGTCGATTTATGACGGCCTTTTTGGATAAAGGCCGGATGCAGCCTGTGCTAGAACAAATTCCTGTCAACCTCATTTTACGGACAGATGTGGGTTTATTAGGCGCACAAGCATTAGCAAAACAAGTACAATAGAATCATGGAAAAAAATACTGATATTACAGTGGATGTTAAAAGCGAATACATTCCATCCGAATCCAATCCAGAGAAAGCCAAATACCTTTTTTCGTATACGATCACGATTAAAAATCAGGGTGTCTTAGCCGCACGTTTACTTGGGCGTTATTGGAAAATCACAACGCAAGATGGCAAGGTGCAAGAAGTGCGGGGTGATGGCGTGGTTGGGAAGCACCCACATATTCAACCAGCGGGTGAGTTTATCTATACCAGCGCGGCGATTCTCGATACGCCAGTGGGCATGATGCAGGGTGAATATTCAATGATAGCGGATGATGGCGAGCGGTTCGATGTTGATATTCCTGCATTTACATTGGCGATGCCGAACACTTTACACTAGGCGGATATGTTAGATAAATTATTCACCTTCCCACAATATTTATTGCCGCAACACCTGTTATCGCGAGGCATGCATGCGCTGGCAGGGTGTCAGGTTAAATGGGTGAAAAATACATTTATTCGTTTTATCATCAAGGTATACGGCGTGAATACAGATGAAGCTGTGCTTGGCGATGATGTGGAGAATTATAAGAGTTTTAATGCTTTTTTCACCCGTGAATTACAAGAAAACGTACATATAATCGCCAGCGGTGATACGACTGTTGTTTCACCTGTTGATGGGGCGATTAGTCAGCTTGGGCCTATTTCAGCAGGGCGTATTCTGCAGGCAAAAGGCCAAGACTATAGTGTATTGGAATTATTGGGTGGGGATACTGCATTAGCAGCACAATTTAGCCAAGGCCAGTTTGCTACGATTTATTTATCGCCTAAAGACTATCACCGCATTCATATGCCATTAACGGGCACACTGAAACAAATGCGGCATGTGCCTGGCGATCTGTTTTCCGTCAGTCCACGAACTGCCCGTGCTGTGCCACGCTTATTTTCACGCAATGAACGTGTGATTACCGTCTTTGATACAGAAATTGGCCCCATGGTAATGGTATTAGTGGGCGCGATTTTTGTTGGCAGTATGGAAACGGTGTGGGCAGGCAAAATCACACCTCCCTATAGTGGCGAATTGCAGCATTGGGATTATGAAGGCGATGGCGCAGTCACAATTGAAAAAGGCGCTGAAATGGGCCGATTTAATATGGGCTCAACCGTTGTTTTATTGTTGCCAAACGTAGAACAGCCATGGCAAGCAGACTTGCTTGCTGAATCGACCATTCGCTTAGGACAAGCTTTAATCTAAGGTGGTAAATTTTTATTGGCAGAGTAATAAATAATAAACACTAAATATTTTGTTGAATATTTAGTGTGATCGGTTTATAGTGTTTTATATGACTGAAAAAATGATCCGATTACGAATTCTGAAAGCCGCAGAAGCGCGCTTTACCCAGTATGGCTATGGCAAGACAACGATGGCCGAAATTGCCCGTGATTGCGATATGACCGCTGGCAATTTATACCGCTATTTTGAAAATAAACTGGATATTGGATCAGGTATTGCCTCGTTTTATTTTGATGAAGAATATAAAGCACTGGAAAAAATTGTTGATCAAGCTAATGTGTCTGCAGAGCAGAAATTAGAAGAATTTATATTGTATGCATTACGCCATTGCCATGGCTATTTTACAAAAGCCCCTCGTGTTATCGAATTAGTCCAAGAAATGGAAATCAAAAAACCCTGTGTTTGTGATGTTCATCAAGAGGAAAAAATAGGTTTATTAGCAAAACTACTTGCTGAATCAGTAGAAAGTAGTGAATTTAATGTGGCTGATGTGTTAGCTGCAGCATCGGCAATCCACACGGGAATGATGACTTTTCAATATCCCCCCATGATGGCGCGTTACGCCTTAGATAAATTAGAAAATGATGCACAAATGTTATGTGCGTTATTAGTGACTGGATTACGTAAAAAATAAGGAATTTAAGAAATGGCTATTTCAAATACAAGTTTTACAGAACAATATAGTGACTTTATTACGGGCAATCCATGGAAAACATTATTGTTATCACTGATAACAATAATGTTTTTTGCCAGCGGCGGCCGATTCTTGCAATTTACGAATGATTATCGCGCCTTTTTCAGCGAAGACAATCCAGAATTGCAGATGTTTGAGAATGTGCAGAACACCTATAGTAAAACAGATAATGTCATATTTGTGATTGCCCCTAAAAATGGTGATGTGTTTACTACTGAAACACTTTCATTAGTTGAAGAAATAACGGAAGAATTTTGGCAGGTACCTTATTCCAGTCGTGTGGATTCACTCAGCAATTATCAGCACACGGAAGCAGAGGAAGATGATTTAATCGTTGCAGATTTAGTTGAAAATTCGGCTGATTTGTCGCCTGCAGATTTTTCTGCCATTCGTGATATTGCACTTAATGAGCCTTTATTAGTCCATCGATTGGTTTCACCATCAGGTCATGTGACTGCAATTAATGTGACGGTACAATTACCGGGCGAGAAGCTGAGTGAAGTGGTTGAAGTGGTCACTACAGTGCGTACTATGCGCGATAAAATACTCGCTGAGCATCCCGATATTGATGTTTACCTAAGTGGTATTTCCATGTTGGATAATGCCTTTGGTGAATCGTCTCAGAATGACATGAAAACCTTGGTAATGGCTATGTTTCTGGTTGTTGTGATTGCGTTAGGTCTGCTATTGCGATCAATTACAGCAACGGTCTCTACCGTGATTGTCATTATGGGGGCTATTTTATTTGCAATGGGTAGTATGGGCTGGCTGGGGCTGAAAATCACACCGCCATCGGCGTCTGCACCGACAATTATTTTAACCATGGCGGTGGCCGATGCAGTGCATTTATTAGTGACTTTTTTATATAACTTACGGCAAGGCCAGCCTAAACGTGCTGCAATGCGAGATAGTTTGCGGGTTAATTTGCAGCCTATTTTTATTACCAGTATTACGACGGCGATTGGCTTCTTGACCATGAACTTTAGTGATGTACCTCCATTCCATGATTTAGGGAATATTGTTGCGATTGGTGTGATGGTTGCATTCGTAATGTCGGTAACAACATTGCCGGCATTGATGATGGTATTACCGGTTAGGCAGAAAATAGAGAGTGTCTCTCAACAGAAACAACATCCTATGGATAAGTTGGCAGATTTTGTGACGGCAAATCACCGCCGTTTATTGTGGGGAACAGGTGCTTTAGCGCTTGTGTTGATCAGCTTTTTTCCACTCAATAAAATTGATGACCAGTTTGTGGAATATTTTGATGAGACGGTGCAATTTCGCCAAGATACAGACTTCGTAGTAGAAAATCTAAATGGTATTTATGATTTTAAATATTCCTTAAAACAAGGTGAAAGTGGTGGTATTAGCGAACCGCTGTTTTTACAACAGGTCGAGCAATTTTCAAATTGGCTGCGAGTGCAAGATGGGGTGATTCATGTAAATACAATTACAGACACCTTCAAGCGGCTTAATAAAAATATGCATGGCGATGATCCTGCGGAATATCGTTTGCCTGAGTCGCGTGAGTTGGCAGCACAATATCTATTGTTATATGAGTTGTCCTTACCTTACGGCTTAGACCTAAATGATCAGATTGATATTGATAAAAGTGCGACACGGTTAACCGTTACTTTTGAGAACCTTCACACGGAAGAAGTGTTGGCATTTGAGCGGAAAATAGCAGATTGGCTAGGGGCTAATTTACCAGATATGGAATTTGATATTGCTAGCGCCACATTAATGTTTGCGCATATTGGGAGTCGAAATGTACCGAGTATGTTGCTGGGTACAACACTGGCATTGATATTGATTTCGTTCATTTTAGTGTTGGCTTTACGTTCGACTAAATTAGGTTTGATTAGTTTGTTACCCAATCTATTACCAGCAGGAATGGCCTTTGGGATTTGGGGCTTGATGGTCGGTCAGGTGGGGCTTTCTCTATCTGTGGTGACAGGGATGACATTGGGTATTGTAGTGGATGATACTGTGCACTTCTTGAGCAAATACCTGCGTGCCCGGCGGGAGAAAGGGATGGATGCCGTGGAGGCGGTACGTTATGCCTTTAATACCGTGGGCGTGGCGTTATGGGTGACAACATTGGTGTTGGTGGCTGGCTTTATTGTGTTGGCACAATCTCATTTTGCATTGAATGCACATATGGGTATGATGACGGCGATTACGATTGCCATTGCGTTGATAATGGATTTCTTATTCTTACCAGCGTTATTAATTAAATTAGAGGGAAAAAAAGATGCGTAATTTAACGACATTATTATTAGTAGCAGCATTGCTTACACCTGTTGGGTTCGCTGTCGCAGAAACACCAGAAGAAAAAGGGCTGGCGATTGTGACCGAATCAGATAATCGGGATAAAGGCTGGCAAGATAGCCGTGCTGAAATGCGGATGACATTGCGTAATAAACAAGGCAAGGAAAGCGTACGGGTGATCCGTGTCGCCAATTTAGAAATGGATGGCGATGGTGATAAGGGCTTAACTATATTTGATGAGCCTCGTGATATTAAAGGCACGGCCTTTTTAACTTTTTCACATTCTTTGGTGCCTGATGAACAATGGCTTTATTTGCCTGCGCTCAAACGGGTCAAACGGATTGCATCAAAAAACAAATCGGGCCCATTTATGGGTAGTGAATTTGCATTTGAAGATATCAGTTCATTTGAAGTCCCTAAATATACGTATCGTTATCTAAAAGATGAGACGGTTAATGGGCAAGATTGCTTTGTAGTGGAAGCCATTCCACAATATAAACATTCAGGTTATAAACGTATTGAAATGTGGATTGATAAAACAGAATATCGTACCCAGAAAATGGTGTTTTATGACCGCAAAAATAGCTTATTGAAAACCAATATATTGAGTGATTATCACCAATATTTAGATCAATACTGGCGTGCGCACAAAATGTCTATGGAGAATCATATAACGGGTAAATCTACCGTATTAGAGTGGAGCAACTTTGAATTCCGCACAGGCTTAACGGAAAAGGACTTTGAGAAAAATGATCTTAAACGCCAACGCTAAGTTAGTTCGCTTGCTGGGCGGTGTGTTACTCGCATCGCTTGCGTTGCCGAGTGCTGCTTATGAGTTGTCGGGATATAGCGCCATAGAAGGGCGTTATTTTCTGCATGATTCGCCGTTTAGTGCGCCAGAGGATACCGATTTATCATTTGTGCTTGCGCCCGAGTTTTATCATCAATGGGATAGTGGCAATCAGAGTTTATTGATATCGCCTTATGCACGGTTAGACAGTGAAGATAGCGAACGGTCGCATATTGATTTGAGAGAGTTGATTTGGCTTAAAGCGACAGATGATTGGGAATTAAAAGTCGGTATTGGCAAAGTTTTTTGGGGCGTGACTGAGTCACAGCACCTTGTTGATATTGTCAACCAAACGGATTTGGTAGAGAATACTGATACGGAAGATAAACTAGGCCAACCCATGATAAACCTCAGCCTATTTAAGGATTGGGGTACAGTTGACCTATTTATCTTGCCTTATTTCCGAGAGCGTACCTTTGCAGGCAAAGACGGGCGCTTACGAAGCCAGTTTGTGGTGGATACAGATCACGCTGAATATGAATCAGGATCGGAAGAGCGTCATATTGATGCTGCTGTGCGTTGGTCGCATAGCATTGGCGATTGGGATGTGGGTTTGTCCCATTTCTACGGCACCAGTCGTGAACCCTTGTTTGAATTTAATCCTGTTAATTTTAAGCTGACACCCTATTACGAAATTATCCATCAAACAGGTCTAGATATTCAGATGACCACGGAATCATGGTTATGGAAATTAGAAATGATTCGGCGGCATAGCGATTCAGATACATTTACAGCGCTAACAGGCGGCTTTGAATATACTTTTTATGATGTGGCGGAAAGCGGTATTGATGTGGGTTTAATTGCTGAATACCTATTCGATGATCGAGATAATGCTTTATTAACGCCATTTGAGAATGACCTGATGATTGGTACACGCTTAGCATGGAATGATGAACAGTCTACCGAGCTACTCTTTGGCATTATTCAAGATTTAGATACCGATGATAGGATGTGGAATGTTGAAGCCAGCAGGCGGCTAGGAGACCGCTGGAAGGCTTCTTTAGAAGTGAGGTTATTCAGTATTGATCAAAATAATAGCGCGCTTTATTCGATTCGGGATGATGATTATATTCAGCTAGAGTTTGCACGGTATTTCTAGCATGCGTTGTCTTTTCCAAAATGCTGTCATTCCCTCGGAAGAGGGAATCCATTTATAAAGGTAAATAGTATGGAAAGTGGAAAAAGATTAATTCAAATAAATTGCGGTTTATTTTTGTTGTTCGGGTTGGGCTTTGCATGCTTTCCAGCATTGCTTGCTAATACAATAACGGGAAGTGTTCCGGATTCGGCCAGTGCGGTGATTGATTTACGTGCGACTTATGGTGGCCTGGCGTTAGGGTTGGCATTCGTTTTTTGGCAATGTGCTAAAAATGATCATAACGTGGCATTGGGCGTTAAAACAGTTTTAGTCTTAATGGGAGCGCTTGCTTCTATACGCTTACTTGGTATTGTTTTGGATGGTTCGCCGAATATTTTTATATGGTTATTATTTGTCGCCGAAGTAGTAATGGCGAGTGTTGCTTGGTGGGTGTTGAAAAAGTCCTGAGAACAAGTATGCTCCTGTCACTATACTCTGGAAATTTTCAATTTTCCCGTGAGGTAAATGGAGAGAGCAATTGAATAATGGCTGTATGTCACGAAAATTTGGAGGATAAAATTATTATTTCATGCACAGATGACATTATGGGTCATCTTACCGATGATCGATTTGAAGTGAATTCATCAAGGCCAATTTCTATAATTTTTTGATGTCCTTCAACGATAGTAAATAAAAGTGATACAAGGTGTAAAATGAACCAGCTGGCCCCGACCACCGCGAATAAAATCATTTTGGCGGTGGCGACCCTATCGATGGGGGATTGTAAATACATTTCATAAATAAACAGGGCGCCGAATATTAGGATGCCACTTAATAGGCTAACAACCCATTTTGTAATATATATTCTTTGTTTTAATCGTTCAACTTGCCTTGGATCTAATCTTTTCCATATTTTTCTCAGTTCAAGTGTTATTTTTATTAGCCCATATATTATGGTGATAATAGCAGCTAAGTTTTGGATGATATTCATATTTATTTAGTCTATGATTATATGTTTTAATAAAGATGTGGTGGAAATTCGTCTAAACATTATTCCGCCACGCATGGCATGAATTATCAAAGATTTGAGAAACTTCTTCTGGCCCCCATGTGCCGGCTTCATATTTATGTATGAAGTCTTGTTCTTTTGACCATTTCTTGATAATCGGATCAACGGCTTTCCAGGCTAAATCAACTTCATCAGCACGTAAGAATAAAGAACGGTCACCTAAGATGGCATTGAGCAACATGGCTTCATAGGCATCTAATTTGTGTTTTTCATCTTCCACTTCAACGGTTTCTAGGCCGACAGTGTGTGCAGTGATTTCTAGGCCTGGCTTCTTGGCTTGTAACTCAATACGAAGCGTATTATCGGGTTGCAAGCCCATGGTGATCCAGTTGGCATGGCTATCGCCGATATCGGTGCCTTTGAATAACTCTTGAGGTGGTTTTTTAAATCGAATCGCAATGGTTGCTTTTGATTCAGGCATGCATTTACCGGTGCGGAGGTAGAAGGGGACATCACGCCAGCGCCAGTTATCAATATAGAGCTTCATTGCGGCATAGGTTTCGGTGACACTGCCTGCTTTTGACTCATCTTCTTCCATGAGTTCTTCGTGGTAACCTTTTTGTGTTGTGCCGTTTACCGTGCCTGCTACATATTGGCCACGGAAGGCATGGCTATCGACCATGTCTTCTGTCAATGGACGAATTGATTTGAGCACTTTTACCTTTTCATCACGTAATGATTCATCATTGAGATCCGCAGGTGGTTCCATGGCGATCAATGTCATCACTTGCAATAGGTGGCTTTGAATCATATCGCGCATCGCACCAGAACCATCATAATAGCCGGCACGACCGCCAACACCTTGTTGCTCGGCATGGGTGATTTGTACATGGTCGATATAATTACGGTTCCATAACGGCTCTAATAAAAGGTTAGCAAAGCGGAATACAAAGATATTTTGTACGGTGCTTTTGCCGAGATAGTGGTCGATACGGAAGGTTTGATTTTCGGTGAAATTACGACTGAGTACAGTTTCCAGTTCAGCCGCTGATTTTTGATCATAACCAAACGGTTTTTCGACTACGAGATTACGCCAGCCATCCTCTTCTTTATTAAGACCAACGGCGGCAAGTTGATCGCCCACAACACCAAATAAAGACGGGCTGATAGAGAGGTAAAAGACGATATTTTTAGAGAAGCCTTGCACAGGGTCATCAAGCTTGTTTTTAAGATCTTGATAAGAATCAGCATCATTAATATCATTTTTAAAGTAACTTATTTTTGCTAAGAAATTTTCTAATGCAGCAGCATCAACGCCGCCACGTGCCTTTACTGATACATAACCATTGACTTGTTCTTTCCAGTCATCCTGTGCGATTTCTCTACGGCCCATACAGATGATTTTTGTATCATCAGTGAGACGATTTTCAATATTTAAATGGTAGAGTGCTGGCAGTAGTTTCTTTTTAGATAAATCGCCAGTGGCACCAAAGATGATGATAGTACAAGGTTTCATGTTGTCTCCGAATCGAACGAGCAGTCGATAAATTATTACGCTGCTTTAAAGCAAAAGATATAATAGGCGCTAATTGTACTATTTTTAGGAAAATGCCGTGAGAAAAATTCTGTTTGCAAGCAGTGAAATTCACCCTTTAATGAAAACAGGTGGTTTAGCAGATGTGGCGGCGAGCTTACCGATCGCTTTAGATGGAATGGAGCAGGATATTCGTTTGATTATGCCCGCTTATCCTAAATGTTTGGCAGCATTAGAACAGGTTGAAAAAGTTGCGAGTATTAAGCTGGATGGTTTTCATTGGCCGGTTGAGATTTTGCAATCGACCTTGCCGGATACGGATATTACGTTATGGCTGGTGAATTCGCCGACGCATTTTAATCGTGAGGGTAGTCCGTATACTGGGCCGGATGGTGATGAATGGACAGATAATGCAGCGCGTTTTGCTTTATTTTCCCGCGCAGTCGTGTCGGTAGCACTCAATCAGGCCGGTTTTAGTTGGCAGCCTGATGTGGTGCATTGTAATGATTGGCAGACGGGGTTGGTGCCGGCATTATTATCGGGTGAGGTGAATCGGCCTAAGACAGTATTTACGGTGCATAATTTGGCTTATCAGGGTGTGTATTCACAAGAAGCATTTGAGATGCTAGATTTACCTGAACGCTTGTGGAGTAATGTCTCGGGAATTGAATTCTATGGACAGATGTCTTTTATGAAAGGGGGATTGGTGTTTGCTGATCAAATTACGACGGTGAGTCCAACCTATGCCAAAGAAATCCGTACGGCAGAATTTGGTTGTGGCTTAGAAGGATTATTGGCACATCGTGTCGGCGATTTGACCGGTATTTTGAATGGCATTGATATGGCTGAATGGGACCCAGCGCATGACCCGCATATTGCAAAACATTACACTACAAAAACAGTACGATTTAAGGCAAAGAATAAAACGGCAATACAAGCAAAGTTTGGCTTACCAGAAAATGCGGGAACACCTTTATTTGGCTTGGTTAGTCGTTTAGTTTCTCAGAAAGGAATTGATCTCGTATTAACGGCAATGACGGAGTTATTGGCGACGGGTGAAGATATCCAATTGGTCTGCTTAGGCAGTGGTGACGCGGAAGCAGAGCAGGCTTTGCGGGTATTACGCGCGCGCTATCCAGATAAGGTGGGCGTGGAAATTGGTTATAACGAACCTTTGGCGCATCAGATTGAAGCAGGGATTGATCTGTTTTTGATGCCTTCTCGATTTGAACCTTGTGGCTTAAATCAGCTATATAGCCTACGCTATGGCACTCTACCCATTGTGAGGAATACAGGTGGGTTGGCTGATTCGGTAGTCGATGCGACCGACACGAATCGTCAGGCGGAAACAGCGACAGGCTTTAAGTTTGAAGAAAGCACGGCGGCTGATTTGTCAGCGTGTATTATTGGTGCATTAGATTTATATAAACGTCCACGGTTGTGGCGTAAAGTGGTGATCACTGCAATGGAACAAGATTTTAGTTGGGAGAAGAGCGCGAAGCGGTATTTAGCGTTATATGACGCTTTATAAGTCTAAATCAGCAACAATATTGCCAAAGCGATAGCTGCGGGTAAGGCTTGAATAAATAGAATCCGTTTACTCACGGTGATACTGCCATAAATACCAGCAATGATGACGCAGACTAAGAAAAAAGTGAGGATGGCATGCCCTGCGGCGCCTAGCATGAGCCCCCAAATAAGTCCCGCCGCGAGGAAACCATTATAGAGCCCTTGATTGGCGGCGAGATTTTTTGATGCTGCTGCAAATTCTTTGCTGAGATTAAAGGTTTTTCGACCGAAAGGCTTATCCCATAAAAACATTTCGAGCACGAGAAAATAGAGGTGGAGTAAAGCCACTAAAACGATAAGTGCATTGAGGATAAATGTCATGGTGTATTCCTTGCGTTAGGAACCAACATCGTAACATAAGGCGAAATTAGGGTTGTATCTTGAGCAAGGTGGCGCTTTTCAAGAATACATCCGTAGGCACGCCTAAGGCTTGTTTAAGGGCAATATCTTTATCTAGCGGGTTATTGATCTTATCAATTTCTCGCATTTGTTTGAAGGTGAGATTGATTGGGAAATAATAAGGCGAGACCAGCACCATATTAACCAATGGGAAATCGCTGCCATAAATGAGCCGACCAGTTAATCTAGGCTCTTTTAATGCGGTTTCAAGATAACCGAGTTTGTTGACTTGGGTGAGGCTGGAAATATCGGTGTAGAGATTAGGATATTGTTCAAACATCGGTAAGATGCGTTCATAATTGCTTTGGGCTTCAGATTCACCGGTGGTGGCAATATGACCTGCAATCACAGTAACCCCTAGTGATAAGGGTAGGATTAGCCGCTCAGGATCGCCATATTCATCAATGGCGTCATCAAACGAGCGTTCTTGGCCAGTATGGCTGAGTAAAGGCAAATCGAGCGATTTCATTTTTTCATAAAACGGGATGAGTTTTTTATCAGCTGGATCGATATGTTGAATATTGGGGATCCATTTGATCAGTTTGGCGCCTTGCTTTTTAACCGTTTCTAAACGCGCAAGTGCGTCATGGCGATAAGGGTTAATGCTGGCACCAAAATAGAGTTCAGGATAGCGCGCGGTTTCTGCTGCAATATAAGCATTGGGGATATAGACTTGGGTTTTTTCTTTATCCAATTCACCTGCGGCATTGATTACGCCATCCATGGCGAGCACTACAGCGCCATCGACGTTTTCTGAAGCCCGCAGCATTTCTGCTATACGTTGAATAATGATCTGATCGCCTTGCTCGACAATTTCTGCTTGGCTGGCGCCAAATGCATTGAGGTAATAATCAAATTTATAACTATTTTTCAAGGCATCGGATACAAAGCAGCCGCTATCACCATAGCCTAGGCCCGCGGCGTGGATATGCATATCAATAATCGGTGTGGTGGGGAGGGGGTTGGGTAATGGTTTGTCATAACCATGTGGGTAAGGCCAGCCATAACCCCAACGAAATTGGGTTGGCCAATGGGGTGATCCCCCCACGCGGACACCTGCAAGCATCAAATCAGCGATAACGGGTTTACCCACATCGGCGACACATTCTTGCAAGGCCAGATCAGCCGCGAGACGCTGTTGTTTTGTGCCGCCTTGCCAGTAGGCTTTATCGTGTTCTGTGCAACATGATAACCAAAGTGATTGTTGTATGATTGTGCCATCTGGAAAGGCACTGCAGCCATCAGAGGAAAAAGGCTTTATATCGGCCGCATAAGACGTATTAAAGCACATTAACAAGAGAGCTAAAGATATTGTTTTCATTGTTGTTTTAGATTAATCGCTTGGTGAGTGATCAGCATGATTAGTAACACTGCAGCCCCGAAAATATAAAGCCCACTATGCACTTGAATGCTGGCGATAGCACCAAGCTTAACGGTGACAATAATAATCGCCACCACCATTACATCTAACATTGCCCAGCGGCCATAATCATGCATCATTTGTAAGTGGCGTTGGTGGGCTGGGCTTTGCTGTGGTTCGCTGAGGCTGAGGAAGAGAAAGCCAATTTTAATAATTGGCAAGGCAACGCTAAATAGGCCGATGATAAGCGCAATTAAAATCTGGCCATCTGAGAATAATTGACCAATACCACCCATGACTGAGAAGGAATGTTGGCTAAAAAATAGTTTGGTCAGCGTTATCATCGGAGAGACTAAGCCAATCGCTAGTAAGATGCTAGCGAGCAGCAGCAGCCAGCGGAGTATGAATATTTCTTTGCTAGGCTTGCTCTGCCTATTTGACATGGCGCTCATTCACTTTTAACTTTCTCACGTTCAGCTTTTGAAATATAGCGTGGTTTACTTTTATCTGTTTTCTTCTTCGGCTTATCGCCATTTTTCTTTGCACGTTGTAGGCGAGGCTCTAACCCTGCTAGCTTAAAGGTGGGGAGGCGGGTTTCAAGATGATATTCAATACGCTCTAGATTTTTAAGCTCATGAATTTCAACCAAGCTGATCGCCAAACCTTCTTTCTCAGCGCGCGCTGTGCGCCCGATGCGATGAATATAAATATCACCCCGATAAGGCAGATCATAATTGATTACATGGCTCACATCTTCAATATCAAGCCCCCGAGCAGCGACATCGGTTGCCACCATGACTTTAATTTTGCCTTGTTTGAATTTGCGGGTTTTATCCATTCGATCAGATTGTTTGAATTCACCATGTAATACTTGGGCTGAAATATTACGAGACTGCAGCCATTCAGTGAGGATATCAGCACGTTCAATTTTATTGCAAAACACCAATGCACGATCACAATGTTTTTGTTTAAGTATGGTCTCTAACAACTTGTTTTTATGATCGAAACCATCTGCAAGATAAACTTGTTGTGTGATTGTTTCGGCTTGTTTGTTCGATGCGTGAATTTGAATGTGTTCTGGTTCTTTTAAGATTTCTTCAGCGAAAACGGTGATGCCACCACCTTGCAATGTGGCTGAAAACAGGCCCGTTTGAAAACCGCCATCCAGCGCCGCCATAATGTGCAATACATCAGGGCCTTGCCCCATATCTAACATGCGATCTGCCTCATCAACAATGACGAGTTCGACGCTGCTTAGATCAATATCGTTTTCATTGACGAGCTGTAACAAGCGGCCTGGCGTGGCAGTGATAATATCGCAATCACCTTCAAGATATTCAATTTGTTTGGCAGGCGATAAGCCGCCCGTTACGATCACAGGATGGAGCGATAGGCCATAGCCTAGCTGCGTAACAACCTTGTGAATTTGAATCGCTAAGTCACGGGTTGGTGCGAGAATTAACACACGAGGCAAATGTTGTCGTGGTGGTGTATCAATAAAGCCTTGCATAATGGGCAACACAAACGCTGCTGTTTTCCCTGTGCCCGTTGCTGCACAAGCAAGCACATCTTTGCCTTCCAATAAAACAGGAATCGCATGCTCTTGAATCGGAGTGGTTTGGGTGAAACCTTGTTTTTTGACTGCTTTTAGTAGCAGTGGGTCTAGCATTAAATCATCAAATGTCATGGGGTTATTTTACCTTATTCAGGTAGGTTATATTGCAATACGGGTTTGCTATCGGGCGAATGTAGGATAGTTAGGCCTTGTTGGGCGTAATACCAATGGCTGATTTTATTGTTAGGTTCATCAGGATTAGAACTAAGATTACTATAACTGATGTGGTCAGGTTCACCGAAACGGTGGCGTAGGCTAGCTTCATCTAGGTGTATGCTGGGGATATAGGCAATGCTTTGGATAGGGGCGTTAGTGAGCTGGGGAAGATCGTCTGGTTGAGGTTGTGATTTGGTGGCGCCACTGGGTTGCTTTTGTGCTTTGGTGGCATGGGGATGCATGGCTTGCAGGCTGGCAGGATCAACTTGTAGGGTGAGAATTATTTTGCCAGAGAGGCCACCAAAATGGACACTTTTGAAAAAAGCTTCTGCGCGTAGCTCATCATTTTTTTCAAATAGGGCAATATCACCTGCAGCGCGGAAATAGCGCTGGGCATCGGCGAGGGTATTGTGGGTGAGTTGTAGTCCAAAAACACTGGTCGTGCCATCTGGGTGATGGGTGATATCCCAAGGCATAGTGGCGGTTTGTTTGTCGGCAGGAATTTGCATCAGTAAGAAGAAGCCGACAAAGAGAATAATAAGGACGATAGCGATATTGCGCATGGGTGTTTAATGTTACCTAGATTTTATTGTTTTATCCTGCCCTATTTTTCCTTGCGGATATACCTCAGGATAAAAGGGCAGGGTAACGTTTATGTTTAGCCTATTTTACCTGAAGCCAGAAGGTAACGGGACCATTGTTAACCAGACTAACCTGCATATCTGCACCAAACTGACCGGATTGAATATGTTCTGGATACTGCTGATTGGCTTGGCTGAGTAGATAATGGAAAAGCGCGTGGCCGGTTGCTGGATCAGCGGCAGGGGTAAAGCTGGGGCGATTCCCTTTGCGGGTGTCGGCTGGCAAGGTGAATTGCGGTACGAGTAACAGACTACCGTTGATATCTTGTACGGATAGGTTCATTTTGTCATTTTCATCTGCAAAGACACGATAGCTGAGCAGACGATGGAGCAGTTTGTCGGCTTGTGTTTCGGTATCCTTCTTTTCTACACCGACGAGCACGAGTAGGCCTTGTTCTATTTGGCTAAATAGTTTTCCTTCAATGGTGATGCTAGCTTGGGTAACACGTTGGATAAGCCCGATCATGCGCGTTCATTCTCGGTATCTTTTGCTAAATGGCGGGTAGCGGAGACTAGCGCATGAATCACAGCAGGTTCACCCGCAGCATGACCTGAGAGAGGTAGAATTTGTAATGTGGTTTCTGGCCAAGCTTGATGGAGCGCCCACGTTTGTTGCATGGGGCAGACAATATCGTATCTGCCTTGGATAATGGTGGTGGGAATATGACGAATCACCTCAATATTATCCAAAATAGGGGTGTCGCTAATAAAGCATTCATTAAGCGAATAATGCAATTGGATCCGGGCATGGGCAAGCGGACCAGGATCGCGGTCTAGATCGGGGATAAGTTCGTGGTCACGCAGGGTCACAATGGTGCTTTCCCAAGTTTGTAGGTAATGCGCTGCGGCCATACGTTCGACTTCATTATCGCCTGTGAGGCGTTGGTAATAGGCTTGGATGGGGTCGGTTTGTTCATCACGATTGAGATGAGAGAGCAAGCGTTGCCAGGCATCAGGGAATAATTTAGCGGCACCATTTTCGCCATAGGCCCAGTCGATATCCTGTTGTCGGCCGAGGAAGATGCCGCGTAAGATCATGGCGGTGACGCGTTCTGGATAGTGTTGTGCGTAAAGTAGGCCGAGCGTGCTACCCCATGAGCCACCGAAGATGGCCCATTTTTCAATGTTGAGGTGTTGGCGGATGGCTTCTATATCGGCGATAAGGTGTTGTGTTGTGTTGTGGCTGAGTTCACCATGGGGCAATGATTGCCCGCAACCACGTTGATCAAATAAGATAATGCGGTATAAATTGGGATCGAAATAACATCGGTGTGCAGGCCGGCAACCTGAACCAGGGCCACCATGAATAAAGAGGATGGGAATGCCATCTGGGTTGCCACATTCTTCGATATGAATTTGATGGCATCCGCCTTGTGGCAGCGGTTCACGATCCAGCAGATGTGAGGTATAAGGTTGGATATCCGGATATAAAGTTAACATGATGCTTACTATATCATGAGAGGTATAGCATTTAAGGCTGTATTGCGAGAAAATAGGCTATTAGAAAGGATTGATGGGAATAGAATGAATTTACACGAATTTCAAGCCAAACAACTGTTTACGCGCTATGGGATTGCTACGCCGGAAGGTGTGGTGGTCGATACCGTTGCGCAAGCAGCGCAAGCAGCACGTGATCTAGGCGGTGCCCGATGGGTTGTGAAGGCACAAGTGCATGCGGGAGGGCGAGGCAAAGCGGGCGGGGTAAGGCTGGTTGATAATCTGGCGGATGTTGAAAATGCTGCGGATGCAATGTTAGGACAGCAATTGGTGACTGCACAAACAACCGCCGAAGGGTTACCTATTAATCAGCTATGGATTGAGTTGCCATCAGAAATTGAGCGAGAGCTTTATTTGTCAGCGGTGGTGGATCGCAGTACGCAACGTATTGTATTTATGATGTCAGCATCAGGTGGGATGGATATTGAATCGGTAGCAGAAGCCACCCCTGACGCGATCATGACAATTTCGGTTGATTCTGCTGTGGGCTTACAAAGTTACCAATGTCGTGAAGCGGGCTTCTTTTTATCATTAACAGGGCTGGCTTTTAAGCAGTTACAAGGTGTGATGCAAGGTGTTTACCGACTATTTACAGAGCAAGATGCGAGCTTGGTAGAAGTTAATCCACTAGTAGTGACGAAGTCGGGTGGATTGGTCGCCTTGGATGCCAAAATAGAGCTTGATGATAATGCCTTATATCGTCATCCAGATTTGGCGGCGATGTTTGATGCCAGCCAAGAAGATCCGACTGAGGTGGCAGCGAAAGAATTTGACCTAAACTATATTTCATTGGATGGCGATATTGCTTGTATGGTGAATGGTGCGGGCTTGGCGATGGCAACAATGGATTTAATTCAAATGGCGGGTGGCGAGCCAGCAAACTTCTTAGATGTGGGCGGCGGTACAACCGCTGAACGGGTAGCAGAAGCATTCAAATTAATTGTGGCAGATGGCAAGGTGAAATCAATTTTAGTGAATATTTTTGGTGGCATTGTACGCTGTGATTTAATTGCACAAGGCTTGATTCAAGCAACAAAAGAAGTGGGCTTAACGTTGCCGATTGTGGTGCGTTTAGAGGGCACTAATGCAGCAGAGGGAATTGCATTGCTGGCGGAGAGTGGGATGACAAATTTAGTCGCAGCTACATCGTTAACAGAAGCGGCACATCAAGCGGTTTCTGCAGCACAAGGAGCGGGAGTATGAGTATTTTAATTAATCGCGATACGAAAGTGATTTGCCAGGGCTTTACGGGTAAACAAGGAACTTTTCATTCTGAGCAAACGATTGCTTATGGCACACAGTTTGTTGGCGGTGTCACCCCCGGCAAAGGCGGACAAACACATCTAGAACGGCCTGTGTTTAATACCGTACGCGAAGCGGTGGTTGAGACCGGCGCTGATGCGACGATGATTTATGTGCCTGCAGCGTTTGCGGCAGATGCGATTTTAGAAGCGGCAGATGCAGGTATTAAAGTGATTGCCTGTATTACGGAAGGTATTCCGGTACAAGATATGTTGAAGGTGAAATTGGCGCTTAAAAATAGTGATGCTAGACTAATTGGCCCGAACTGCCCAGGCTTGATTACCCCTGATGAATGCAAAATTGGCATTATGCCTGGGTCGATTCATTTGGCAGGTAAGATTGGTATTGTGTCGCGGTCGGGCACCTTGACCTATGAAGCGGTACACCAAACAACTTTAAATGGCTTAGGGCAGAGTACTTGTGTGGGGATTGGCGGCGATCCAATTCACGGTATGGATTTTATTGATTGCCTTGCTTTATTTGAAGCCGATCCGCAAACCGAAGGAATTTTGATGGTGGGTGAGATCGGTGGTCAAGCTGAAGAAGCAGCGGCGGATTATATTCGAGATAAGGTAACGAAACCCGTTGTGGCGTATATTGCGGGTTTGACTGCACCAGCGGGCAAGCGTATGGGGCATGCAGGCGCGATTATCAGTGGTGGACAAGGTACGGCAGAAGCAAAATTAGCGGCGCTTGACGCGGCAGGCGTGCATATTGCGCGCGCACCCACGCAAATGGGCGATGTGATGCTGGCGGCGTTAAAGTGAGCGATATGCTGCGTGTTGTAATGGGTCAAATTAATCCGCTGGTGGGTGATGTGGCGGGTAATGTGGCAATGATTATTGCGGCGGCCAATACGGCGCGCGACACGATGCAAGCTGATCTAGTGGTGTTTCCTGAATTGACGCTAACGGGCTACCCGCCAGAAGATTTATTATTACGGCAGGGCTTATTACGTCGAGTCGAAAAGGGCTTAGCCAAGTTACGCGCGGAGCTAAAAGGGATTGGCGTATTAGTGGGCCATCCTTCAGGCACAGTGAGAGAAGATTTATATAATGCGGCGTCATTGATTGCTGATGGGGAAACGCTGGCAACCTACTATAAATCTTGTTTACCTAATTACAGCGTGTTTGATGAGAAGCGTTATTTTGTGCCAGGTGTTTTGCCATGTGTGGTTGACTATAAAGGTATTAAATTAGGCATTACAATTTGTGAAGATATTTGGTTTGCAGGGCCCGCAGCGGCAGCGGCAGATGCCGGTGCTGAATTATTGCTTAATCTTAATGCGTCGCCATTTAGACAGGGGAAGTGGCAGCTGCGTGAAACGGAAGTGCGGCAACGGGTGACCGAAACAGGCTTACCTATTATCTATGTCAATCTAATGGGCGGGCAAGATGAATTAATTTTTGATGGTTGCTCATTTGCATTAGCTGCGAATGGCGAGAAAGTCGCAAGAGCACCGGCATGGGAAGCGGGTTTGTATGCTGTTGAGGTGCAAAAAGATGCGGCGGGGAAATGTCAGCTATCGGGTGCGACGGTTAAAAAGCATGATGAGTTGAGCATGTTGTATGAAGGACTTGTGGTTGGTTTGCGTGATTATATTCATAAAAATGGTTTTTCAAAGGCTGTTTTAGGGCTGTCTGGAGGCATTGATTCTGCATTAACGTTGGCGTTGGCGGTAGATGCGATTGGTGCCGAAAACGTACAAACAGTGATGATGCCATCGCGCTATACCGCTCAAATTAGTTTGGATGATGCACAAGAAATGGCAGCGGGATTAGGGGTTGATTATCAGATTATATCAATCGAGCCTGTATTCCAACAATTTTTAGAATCATTGTCTGATACCTTCGCGGACACAGAGGTAGATACCACAGAAGAAAATATTCAGGCGCGATGCCGTGGTGTTTTATTGATGGCTTTATCAAATAAAACAGGTGCGATGGTGTTATCAACGGGCAATAAGAGTGAAATGGCGGTGGGTTATTCCACTTTATATGGCGATATGGCTGGTGGTTATGCGCCTTTAAAGGATGTGTATAAAACGTTGGTGTTTGAATTATCAAATTATCGAAACACGCTTTCTCCAATTATCCCTGAACGCATTATTACTCGGCCCCCGTCAGCAGAATTGGCGCCGGACCAATTTGATCATGATAGTTTGCCGCCTTATGAGGTGTTAGATGTATTATTGCAGCAATTTGTGGAAGAAGATTGGTGTTATGAAGAAATGGTGGCTGCTGGCGGCGATCCTACGGTAGTAAGCCGTGTTATTAGCATGGTGAATCGAAATGAATATAAGCGTCGTCAAGCGCCGCCGGGTATTCGTGTAACGGGTCGTGCATTCGGACGGGATAGGCGTTATCCTATTACATCAGGTTATACTGTGAGTGCGGATTTTAATGAATAAGGGAAAACGAGATGAAAAAAATTGAAGCGATTATTAAACCATTCAAACTAGATGATGTACGCGAAGCGTTATCTGAGATCGGCGTAACTGGCTTAACAGCTTCAGAAGTAAAAGGTTTTGGCCGTCAAAAAGGGCATACTGAGTTATACCGTGGTGCAGAATATGTTGTCGATTTCTTGCCTAAAGTGAAACTGGATATTGTGGTGTCAGATTCGGCGGTAGATGGCTGTATTGAAGCAATTATTAAAGCGGCGAACACGGGTAAAATTGGTGATGGCAAGATTTTTGTAACATCAGTAGAACAAGTTATTCGCATTCGGACTGGCGAGCAAGGCGAAGAAGCGATCTAGGCAA
>VAPK010244005.1_pt1 | contig 23811 bp, 21 predicted proteins | sample 3395031 | NCBI WGS metagenome assembly VAPK01 (sample SAMN08290443, study PRJNA428436) | hydrothermal vent metagenome | isolation source: Deep-sea hydrothermal vent chimney 1 | place: Pacific Ocean: Juan De Fuca Ridge
AAACGGTTAGAAGAGATTGTAAACAATCCGGAAATGCCGGTACTGTTTCTTTTTGCCGGTAAGGCACATCCAAATGACAAAGCCGGTCAGGATTTAATCAAACGTGTTGTTGAGGTTTCAAAGATGCCACAGTTTAGCGGACGGATTATTTTCCTCGAAAATTATGATATGGTTATGGGTAAGATGCTTACCAGCGGCGTGGACGTGTGGCTGAATACGCCTACCCGCCCGTTAGAAGCCTCCGGAACCAGTGGTGAAAAAGCCATCATGAACGGCGTGGTAAATTTCAGCGTGCTGGATGGCTGGTGGGCAGAAGGCTACAAAGAAAATGCCGGCTGGGCTATTCCCGAAACCCGGACTTACGAAAATCAAAGTTTTCAGGACGAGCTGGATGCCGAGATGATTTATAATATTCTGGAGGAAGAAATTATCCCGACTTACTACGACATCAACAAAGACGGACTTTCCGAAAAATGGGTTCGGCACATCAAAAACACCATCGCGGGTATTGCACCCCGGTTTACCATGCAACGCCAGCTGAACGATTATTACGAAAATTTTTATGCCCCTTTGCTGCAAAATGGTAAACGGATGAGAAGCCAGCGTTTTTCCAAAGCAAAAGAGCTGGCTGCATGGAAAGGAAAAATCAGCAGGGCATGGGACAATATTTCGGTAGAATCGTTGATGGTTCCCAACACACAAAAAGGGGCCATTGCTTACGGAAAACATTTTGTGGCAGAGATAAAACTCTCCGCCCCCGGATTGACCGCCGAAGATTTGGGTATTGACCTTATTATGGGCAACCGCACTAACGGAAACATTGAGAAAATTCTCTATCGCCACCCGCTAGAAGCAGAACAGGAGGAAAATGATATTATCCGTTTTACCTGCGATTTCCCGCTGGCACATTCAGGAATTGTAGATTATGCTTTCCGTCTTTATCCGAGGCATGAACTGCTGGTTCATCGTATGGATTTCCCGCTGGTGAAGTGGATATAGCCCGGCTACCGGAAAGGAGCTCCCCACCGTTCAAATCTTTCTGACAACCGATAAAAGGGTAAACAAAAGATTTTTTCACTATCTTAGCAGTCGAAACAAAATGTTTCGACTGCTTTTTTATTTGTTCAGCCTTTTGAAAACGACCATGTTACCAACAATATTATCCTTTCGGAAGATTTTCTTATTGCTTTTGATGCTATGGTTATATTCGGAGTCATCCGGAGCTATTACAAAAGATTTGGCAGGCAGGCAGGCAGACACCCAATATTCTGTTAGTGTAAAAGACTCGTTGCAAATTATACAGTTGCTGAACCACGGGCTTAAGGAAATTGAAGACAACAACAGTACACAGGCTAAAACAAAATTTTTTGCCACTTTTGAAAAAGCCATTCATTTAGCACGCAAAGCAGGATTGCTGGTTATGACGGGAAAAAAGATTAACAGGGTTGGCGAACAACTCCGGAACGAAGCCCGCTACCCGCTGGCCATTTGGCTTCACAAAAAAGGTATTGAGATTGGTAAAGAGACAGGAAATGCCAAACTCTTAATTTTTTCGTATAACGACCTTGGTGTGGTTTTCCGGAGAATCGACAGTTATCAGAAAGCTATGGTTTACCATTTTAAAGCCCTTCGTCTTGCCACACAGGCACACGACTCGGTAAGCAGAGCTATCGCCATGAACAGCATTGGTAATGTGAACCTCATGCTGGGTGAATATGATAAATCACTTCAATATTTTAAGCAAAGTTTACAATTTGAACAGAACCGGAACAACCCTATTGGCATTGCTATTAACCTGAATAATATTGGACATGTTTATGAAGCTAAAAACCAGTTAACAAAAGCCTTTAAATACTACGAACTCTCGTTGGCAATAAACAAAAGAGTTTATTCAAAGAGGGGAATTGCCATATGCAGCAATGATATTGCTCAAGTGCTTAAAAAACAGGGAAAGTATCAGGAGGCACTTATCTTCTCAAAAAGTGCACTTCAGAAATCTAAAGAAATAAAGGACTATGACAACCTGGCTTATGCATACATCGAAACCGGTGCACTTTACAGCGCAATGAAAGATTACAACAAATCCTTTCAATATATGAAGAGGGGCATCGAACTGGCAAAGAAAATCCGTGCCCGCTCAACGCTGAAAGATGGCTACGATGTGCTGTTCAGCACTTATATGAATATGGGAAAGTATAAAGAGGCTATTAAGTATCTGAAGTTAAAGCAGGTATATCATGATTCGCTGCTAAATTTGGATGTCATGAAAAGTATTGCCCGGTTGCAGATTCAATTTAATACCGAAAGGCAACAAAGTCAAATGCAGCTACAGGCGCAAAAGACAAAGATTGCCATGCTCCGGCTAAAAAAGCAAAAATACCTTCTCTATTTTGCCTGGAGTGCTTTTGCAATACTATTGATTATTCTAACTTTTGTCAGCTTCTATCTTCATAACAAAAACAAGCAAAACAGGCTGCTTCGTGAAAAAACCTGGAAGATTGAAATAACGCAGGAAGAGCTGAAAAAAAGCAATAAAGCTTTACAACAGGCTATCAAAATAGCCGAAGACAGCGCACAGGCAAAAACCAATTTTCTGGCTAATATGAGCCATGAAATCCGTACCCCTCTCAACTCGGTTATTGGCTTTTCAGATTTACTTTATGCCATGACGAGCGATGAGGCACAAAAAAACTATCTCCGTGCTATTAAATCAAGCGGCGAAAGTCTGCTCAGCCTCATCAATGATATTCTCGACCTTGCAAAAATCGAAGAAGGAAATATTGATCTGGAATTTAAAGAGACTGACATCCGGAAAATTTTAGATGACATGATGAATATTTTTAGTCTGGAAGCTTCTGATAAGAGTCTTCATCTTGTTGCCAAAATCGACGAAAACGTTCCTCACTATATTATCTTTGAGGAGGCCAGGCTTAGACAAATCTTACTCAATATTATCGGCAATGCCATAAAATTTACACAACAGGGAAGCATTAGCATAACTGTACACTCAGAAGCAGAGGATAAATCAAAAAAAATAAGACTGACTATTGGAATAACAGATACTGGTTCAGGTATTTCATCCGAAGAACAGAAAGCGATTTTTATGCCCTTTCATCAAGGGCAGACCAACGAAAAAATCAAAGGTACCGGATTGGGACTGGCCATCAGTCAGCGGTTGGTTAGAGCCATGGATGGAGAGATAAAACTGCAAAGCAAACCGGGAAAAGGCAGCCTGTTTTCAGTGATTTTTCATGATGTTCAGGTAAGCGAAAATACGACCACCGTTTCCGAAGTAAAGCCATCCGTTCGTAAAAATGATAAAAAATGTCTTTTTATTAACCAGCCACACACGCTGAAAGACGAGTTGAAGCAGATTTTTGTTTCACATGGTTTTGAAGTGGAAGATGTGGGGCTAAATCTATCGCGGGCACGGAAAAATATTTCAAACTTCCGATTAATTGTTTTCTGCTGTCTCGACGATGAGATTTTGCGAAACGCACAAAATATCTTTGAAAAAGAAAATCTCGACAACAGGTATCTTTTTCTAATTCTAAACATCAACAAGTCTTTCTCCATTGATCAAGCCAAGGCTGTTACCATTCACTTATTTAACCAACCGTTAAATGAGGCCAAATCAGCTTTACGAGAATTTATCCGGCAATTTGATGAAGATGAGTGTGTACGCCAGCTTTTCAGGCATCCGGGGAACATAGATGAGCAAAAAGTTTCTAACGACATCAAGTATCTCTATACTAATGATTTCAAACCTGTACTGAATACAAAAATGCTTGATAAAATCGGAACATTTGCGCAACATCTACGTCTGATAGCGATAAAATACAAGCTGTCGAACCTGTTGGAATATACCCATGACCTGGATCGCTACCTGGAAAATTTCGATATTATTGCCATAGAAAAACAATTACGGATTTTCAAAAAAGCTTTTGAACTAACCTTCAGCAAGAAATGAAATCTGAAGACAGAATATACTATCCAAAGGTGAATCTTTACAAAAAGTATCCGGTATGGGTAATTGTCATCCTGCTCTTGTTTGCAGGCACACAACCATGTCTGGGATTTAATTTAGACAGCATAACAGACAATACAGATATGTCCATTATTCTCAAGGATAGTTTGCTCTCTCCATCCGAAAAGTTTATTCTTGTGAAGAAAGTTGCTGCATTATATCAAAACTCAAATCCGCAAAAAGCATTGGTTTACAACAGGTTGGTTATTAATATAGCAAAAACACAGAATGACACTCAATCGATAGCCAAAGCTACATTTTATCTGGCAGAAAATTATCAGCAACTTAGTTTATACAACAAAGCCGACTCACTATACAAAATTATTGCACAGGCTAACAAAGCGTGGAGCAAAGAGAAACGTGCAGGTTTTTTCTGCAAAGTAGCTGATAATTATTATAGCTGGAGTCGTTATAAGAAAGCTGCTGAATATTATACAAAGGCACGAATACTTTATGAACAGTTGGGGATAAAATCAGGAATCGCAGCAACACTCAAAGGTGAAGGAAAGGTTTGGGCAAACTACAACGATTATGCAAGGTCTATTGGATTATTCCAGCGAGCCTATGACCTATACCAACAATTGGATAACAAAGAGGGCCTTGCCGCTATTGACAAACAGCTGGGCATAGTTATGGAAAACTGGGGAAAGCTTTTACGTGCTGACAGTTTCTTCACATCGGCTTTCAATATCTATCACGAAAAGGGTGATTTATTTAACGAAACCAGTATGAATCTCCACTTGGGTGGAATTAAGCAAAAACAGGGCGCCTATTCAGAAGCGCTGAAGTATTATCAGAAAGCCAAAACCAGCGCAGAAGAGATAAGTAGTGATATTCTTTATGTTGTTGCGCTAAGCAACATTGCTGAAGTCTATTACGAATTGAAGCAGTACGATTTAGCACTGAACTACCAGCAACGAGCCCTGCCTTTGGAAAAGAAGATTGGTGACCGGCGACGAATAGCTATCACCATGCTGGATTTCGGAAAAATATTTTATAAAAAGGGTAACCTTAACCGAGCTATTAGGTACAGTGACAGTACACTGTCCATATCAAAAGAAATAAAAGCCAGGGATTTGTTACTTGATGCATATTTGTTGCTTTCGAATATCAGTAAAAAAAAGAATGACTATGTAAAGGCTTATACTTACCTGACGTATTATAATCAAATATACCAGGAGATTTTTACGGACAAAAACAGGCAGATAGTGAGTGAAATGGAGGTGCGCCTCGAAGCCGAAAAAAAAGAAAAAGAAAATGAGTTGCTACGAAAGCAGGATAAACTAAGTCAGATTCGCCTGGCCGAAGAAAAAAATACGCGGCTTATCCTCATTATTTTTATATCATTTTTCGTCCTAATTGCTCTGGTTGTCGTAGTTTTCATTCAATATAAAAATAAAATTATCAAGACGAATTACGGGTTGCTGGCTGCTCGAAACCAAAAAATCACAGAACAGACAGAAAGGCTGACAAAGCTAAACAATGAGCTTTATACAAGCCGCGAACAGTACAGAAGTATTGTAGAAAATGCCACCATTGGTATGTATCAAACAACACCGGACGGCAAAGTAATGTTTGCAAACAAAACATTGCTCCAAATGTTGGGGTACTCATTTTCGGAACTGAAACAGGTAAACTTAAATAAAACCAAAGCCACTAGAAAGTACTTTATCAGCCTGATTGAAAAGCAGGGTATTATCACTGGTCGTGAAGATGTGTGGGAACATGCCGACGGCAGCAAAATTTACGTGAAAGAAAGTGCCTGGGCCATTCGTGATAAAGAAAATAAAACCCTCTATTATGAAGGGATAATAGAAGACATTTCAAAAAGAAAACAAGCAGAAGAAGTTGTGGAGAAAAGTAAGGAAAGACTGCAAAAAATCAATGTGGAACTTCACAAACGGAACGTTGAAATCAGAGTGGCAAAAAACCAGGCTGAAGAAGCTAACCGTGCAAAGTCGTTATTTATTGCCAATATCAGTCATGAGATAAGAACACCGCTCAACTCCATCATCGGTTTTACCGACCTGTTGCTCCCAATGGCAAAAGACCAAAAGGAAAAGACTTTTCTTAAATCCATTGAAAATAGCAGCAACAATCTATTGTCGCTCATAAACGATATCCTTGACCTTTCCAAAATACAGGCTGGGAAACTTGAACTTTATACAGAACCTGTTTCTATTCGCAGCATTATAACAAGAATTCAGCAAATCTTTTATCCTCAAAGTGAAAAAAAGCAGATCCGGTTTATAACACACATTTCCCCCATGCTGGATGGAATGTTTCTGTTAGATACCGTTCGCTTCCGCCAGATCTTGTTCAACCTGGTGGGTAATGCCATTAAATTTACTGATAAGGGGTTCGTAAAACTCACTGTCAGTGGACACGTATCTGCTGACGAAGAAAAATATTACGATCTGGAGATAGCTGTGGAAGATACAGGATTGGGGATTCCTAAAATTGAGCAGAAAATGATTTTTGAAGCTTTCAAACAATCTTCAGGGACATCATCGCATCAAAGACAGGGCACCGGTCTCGGGCTGAGTATTACCAAACGGCTGGTAAAAGCCATGAATGGGGATATTATTCTAAAAAGTAAGCCGGGAAAAGGTACGATATTTACCATCAGACTACGCAAGGTGGAAAAAGTTCAAAAAACAGAGAAATATCAAACAAAAGGAGACTCCAGGCAAACCGTTACTCAATTTAAACAAGAAAATAATAAAAGCACTTCTATAAAAATAAATAAAGATATACGCCGCGATTTTTCTGATAAATTCTTTCACACGTGGGAGGTCATCGTAGAAAATAAAGTAATTGATGATATTATAGCTTTTGGGAATGAGGTCTCTGCTTTTGGAAAAGAGAAGCATATCAACATAATACAAAAAGCCGGTAAGCAGCTTGTGGAAGCTTCTGACTTTTTTGAAATTGAAACCATTGAGCAATTGCTATTGCAAATAAAGTCATTTTTTTAAAATTCGTTTTACCATGCCAAATACAATAAAAAAACGTAAAATACTCATTGTGGATGATATCCCTAAGAACATCCAGATCCTGGGCAACATACTCTCCAAAGAAAATTATCAAATTGCTTATGCCCAGAGTGGGGAACAGGCGCTCTCCATCACACATCATCAGAAATTCGATCTGATTCTGCTGGACATCATGATGCCCGAAATGGATGGTTTTGAGGTTTGTAAAGCGTTGAAAAAGAACCCAGAAACCAGTGAAATCCCTATCATTTTTCTGACCGCCAAAGCCGATATGAATAGTATTGTAAAAGGTTTTACCACCGGGGGACAGGATTATATTACCAAACCCTTTAATGCCTCGGAGCTACTGGCACGAACGGAGACACACATACAGCTGCATGAACAGAGAATTGCTTTGGCGGAGATGAATGAGACGCTGGAAGAGAAAGTCAACGAGCGCACCCAACAACTGGAAAAAGCCTATAAACGGCTCAACCAACTCGAGAAAGCCAAAACTGACTTTCTTGACATTATCAGCCACGAGCTGCGGACCCCGTTGAATGGAATTACCGGCCTCACCACATTGCTGAACCTCACCAAGTTGTCAGATGAACAGCAGGAATATATTCATTACCTCGAGGATGTGGCTAACCGGCTGTATCGGTTTTCGGAAACGGCACTTCTCATCACCGACCTCAGAACCAACCGGAGCCAGCCTGATTTCCTACCCATACAGATAAAATATATTGTGGAGTCAGCCGTGAAACAATTTGAGAAGAACAACCAGGGAAAATATCAATCCGTTCAATTTGAAATGGAAGAGGAAGACCTCATGGTTGCCGCCAACACCACACTGGTCAAAAAATCATTGGAAATGCTCATGGACAATGCCTGTAAATTCGGCGGCCCCAATGTAAATATTCGCCTGTTAATCTCATCAGACGGAAACCATATTCTTTTGTCATGCGACGACAATGGCCCTGGATTTAGTAAGGATTCTCAAAAACGTCTTTTCGAACTTTTCTCCACCGGTGACATCCTGCATCAGGAAGGTACCGGCCTGTCATTGGCTGCCATTAAGCTCATTATGGACTACCACAATGGCAAAATAGAAGTCCAAAATAAAAAGGAGGGCGGCGCGCTGGTGCATTTGATTTTTAACCGGGAGTAAGGATCCGGACAAAGGCCGGCTTGTAACTCTGAAATTTTTATCTTTGGCCATTAATTTTAACGTAGAATTTATGAATTTACTTACAGGAAAAGTTGCGCTCATCACAGGAGCAGCCCGGGGCATTGGAAAAGCCATTGCTCTTAAGTTTGCTGCCGAAGGTGCAGCCATCGCTTTTAGCGATTTGAATTATGACGAGCATATGAAAGCTACGGAAGCTGAAATAGCTGCCGTGGGCGTGAAAGCCAAAGGCTATGCTTCTAACGCAGCATCTCTCACCGACAGCGAAAAACTCATTGCCGATGTTGTTAACGACTTTGGAAAAATTGATATTTTGGTCAATAATGCCGGTATCACCCGTGACAATCTGCTACTCAGAATGACGGAACAAGATTGGGATGCCGTGCTGACAGTAAATCTAAAGTCAGCTTTTAACCTGACAAAATCCGTTCAGCGCCACATGATTAAGCAACGTGGTGGTTCCATTATCAACATGAGCTCGGTAGTTGGCGTAAACGGTAACGCAGGCCAGTCAAATTATTCGGCGTCTAAGGCCGGGTTGATTGGTTTCACCAAATCCATTGCCCAGGAATTGGGTTCCAGAGGTATCCGCTGCAACGCCATTGCCCCTGGGTTCATAGAAACCGAGATGACAAAAAAACTTCCGGACGACATACGCGAAGCCTGGATTAAAACTATTCCGCTGCGCCGTGCCGGCAAGCCAGAAGATGTGGCCGATGTGGCTACTTTTCTCGCTTCGGAGCTTTCATCCTATGTCAGCGGACAGGTTATCAATGTCTGTGGTGGTTTGAGTACTTAAAAACCGACTCTTTTTATGGCATCGAACGGAAAATCCAGGATGTGATATTTCGTTCGATGTTTGCAGAAAAAGAATAATGGGCTTTCCGTAAATCAAAAATCTTTACCCACTGCACATACCCATGTTTTTTGTAATATCAAAGATATTAACCTATTTTTTTCGTCCGGCCATCTGGCTGGTGATCTTGCTTGCTCTGGCACTTTTCCACAAAAACGCAAGGAAGAGAAGACGAAGTCTGTGGCTGGGATTCCTGATTTTACTCGTTTTCTCCAATACTTTTATCGTAACCAAAATCACGGGACTTTGGGCTGTGAAACCTGTGCCGGTAACACAGGTATTTGATGTAGGTGTGGTATTGGGAGGTTCCACTGTTACGTACGAGAAAAAATACAACCGGACTACTTTTAAAGGGAATATTGACAGGTTGTTGCAGGCTGTGGAACTGTATAACGAGGGAAAAATCAAAAGGATTCTAATTACCGGCGCCTCCGGAAACTTAATTTATCCCGGTTTGAAAGAAGCCAAAATGCTACGTTCGTTCTTGCTGAACATAGGTATTCCCAAGCAGAATATTCTAATGGACACTCTGGCCGAAAACACCCACGAGAATGCTGTTTATACAAAAAAAATACTTCAGCAGCATCCCCGCATTCATTCGGTACTGCTCTTCACTTCATCGATGCACATGCGTAGGGCAATGGCCTGTTTCCGCCGTGAGGGTATTAAAGTACAACCCTATCCAACCAATCTCATCAACTCACAAACACACTGGAATGTGGAATACCTGCTTATTCCCAGCATTTCTAACTTCCTCATTTGGAATGGTATGATTCATGAAATAATCGGATATGGCGTGTACAAAATCATAGGGTACATTTAAAAAGAGGCATCATTATGGCAACAACACTTTTTTACCTGATACTGGGTATTATCATTTTGGATTTTCTTTTTGAACGCTGGCTCGATTACCTCAACCTGAGCCATTTTAAGCCGGAGCTGCCGCCTGAACTCAAAGGTATCTACGACCAGAATAAGTATGGCAAATCACAACAATATTTGAAAGCCAACAGCCGGTTTTCTATGATCAGCGCCTCCTTTTCTTTTGCCTTAATCATACTCATGCTGGCTTTTCACGGGTTTGCCTGGCTGGACGAAATGGTACAACATCTCAGCCCAAATAATTATGTCAGGACACTGCTGTTTTTTGGGATACTGGGACTGGGAGCTGATATTTTAACTCTTCCGTTTCAGTTGTACGATACCTTTGTAATTGAAGAAAAGTTTGGCTTTAACAAGACAACCGTTTCTACATTTGTAACCGACAAGCTGAAATCGTGGTTTGTAGGAGGTCTCATCGGTGGCGGACTGCTGTTGTTTTTACAGTGGGCAGAGGCAGCCGGCGGGTCTGTGTTCTGGCTGATAGCTCTTGGTGGTGTTGGCCTTTTCACGATACTTATGGCTATGTTTTACACCAGTATTATCGTCCCTCTGTTCAACAAGCTTACCCCTTTGGAAAAGGGCGAGCTAAAAACAGCCATAGAGGAGATGGCAAAAAAAGCCGGATTTAAATTAGCAGATATTTTCGTTATGGACGGTTCCAAAAGAAGCACCAAAGCCAATGCTTATTTCAGCGGACTGGGTCCGAAAAAGAAAATCATTCTTTACGACACGCTGTTAGATGAACTGACTAAGGAAGAAGTAGTTGCCGTTTTAGCGCACGAAATTGGTCATTACCGTAAAAAACATATTTATAAAGGTCTTGTTTTATCATTAATACAGTTATTTATCATGATCTTTTTGTTGGGCAAGGCGCTAACATTCCCACAGTTTTCGCAGGCACTGGGTGCACAGTATATGAGTTTTTATATGGGCTTGCTGGCCTTTGCCCTGCTTTACTCACCCATCTCTTTTGTCCTGGATATTTTTATGAACCTTTTCTCACGAAAGCATGAGTACCAAGCTGATGCCTATGCGGGTTCACAAGGGTTGGGAAAAAATCTGATCGATGCTTTAATCAAACTTTCAATTTCAAGTCTGAGTAACCTGCAACCGCATCCACTCTACTTGTTTTTCCATTACTCACATCCCACGTTGCTACAGCGAAAGAAAGCCATTGAAAAACAGACCACTTAGTAAGAAGCTTTTTTGAAACTAAAAAAGGTGATAATGGTTTTGATAACGACTTTAAAATCTGTCCAGGGGTTGGCAATCATAGCATATTGATTATCCAGTGCTATTCTTTCTTCCGGATTATGTACTTCTGTGGAGCGAATCTGCCATAATCCGGTAATACCTGCAGGTGCCATAAAGCGGTACGACCATTCATCTGTCGTCAGATGTTCTGCTTCATATAGGGGCAGAGGACGATTTCCTACTACCGACATATCACCCAGAAGTACGTTATAAAACTGAGGGATTTCATCGAAGTGAAGCTGACGGAGGATTCTCCCGATGCTGGTAATCCGAGGATCATCTTTCATTTTAAAGAACGTATTTTGCAACAACTCTAATTTTCGTAACCGCAAATATTGATTTTCGCATATTTCCACACCATCAATAAAAAGTATGGGAGAACAAGTCTTTCCAAGACGCTTGCAATCCGGACAATCACTAATAATATAATCATTTCCGAGTTGATGCTCTTTTTGTTCTTCTTTCAGGTACTCATTAAGACCGGAGAGTTTCGACAATTTTTTGTCGGCATCATCCACCATTGTCCGAAATTTATAAAAGGTAAAAATATCGTAGCCTGTTCCCACCCGTTTTTGGGAATAAATAATCGGACCTTTACTCTCAAGCTTTATGGCAATGGCAATAAGTATGAGGAGTGGCGAAAAGAAAATAAGTGCCAGCAAAGAAAAGGTAACATCAAAGAATCTCTTTCCCCAACCTATCCTATAATCAAGGTATTCTCCTCCCTTTTTACTTTTCGCTTTCGTTTTCAAGGTTTAAAATCAAATTATTTAAAATCACGAGCCGTCCCACTATTTCCGATAATAAAAAAACTGTTGAGTAGTAAACCCTTGTCGCTTAAGCCCTGGCTCAATACTTGTGACAAATCTAACAATTTCTTCCATGGGAACAGAAAAGGTAACTCCATAATTTATCATCTTTTTTTTGTTAATAAGTAACTCTCCTTTATACGGTTCTGATTTACTGTATGCATCCGCTTTGTCAACATTTGGCTCCAGATAAAAAATATCACTTACCGGGGAGGAACTGGCAATACCGACCCACTCAAAATGAGAAGAGCCGTCACGTATGGCAAATACAGGTCCACCACTGATGCCACGATTAAAAATGGCATTAGTAAGGAAAAAGCCGTTTTTACTCTTCTTGGATTTACTGACAATCCCACTCTCCACCATTTTATGTCCTTTGGGAAATCCCATAACATAAACAAATGTCCCCCAATCCAACTCGGAAGATTTTCCAATCGGAAAAGGCATAACCCTTACATCCTCACCCGGCTGAAGAGTGGCCTTAAGCAAAGCAATATCATGTTCGTCATCGGTGGCAAGAACCTTCATCTTCTTATCTTTTAACCCTACCACATAATTCCTTTGTTTAAGTTTTAGAGCGATATTTTTGATAATTCCGGAAGAGTCAGGAAAGTATGTTATGATAGTATCCGGAAAATTTACTACATGAGCGCAGGTGAGCAATGCTGCCTTTTCGTTGTCAGCATAAACAACGGATGCCGTTCCAAGTACCGACTGGTTAGAAACAGTATGCGAAGCGGCATATCTATCTGCACTACCCTTTTTGAAACGCTCCAAAGTCATGTGCGTACTCCTGTTGAAAGTATAGGACATATAAAAGGCACTCACATTCAACCGGTAAATGGATTGGGAAATTATATTCAACTGCGCAGAAGCACCCTGCACCGGTGGACCGGAGTCATATTTTCCATCTGAGGCATAGGCCGACTTTCCCACAGGCAGACTCTGACGAGAGCAAGACCAGTTGGCAGTAGCCAAAAACAACAAGAGTAAAAGAGATGAAAAATATTTCATAATTACAGGTCACGGTTTTTTAGAAAGAAGTAAACAGCGGCCACAAATAGAACCGAATAGCCCAAACAGCCCCAAATATCCATCCAGGAAACCGTTTCCCGGAAGTTGACACCAAAAAGTTTCATCAGTGAAGAATTCGGTACGTCAATCAAATGGGTTATCATTTTTATCGGAAGAAAACGTTCCACCCCATTGGGCAATTTGAAAGCAATGATAGGCTCCAAAACATAATAATAAAGTGCAAAAATTCCGATGGCCAGTCCCTGTTTTTGCAGTACAAAAGCGAACATCATCGCCATAAGTAAAAAGGTGAATACTTCTAAGAAATAAGCCGGTACAAAAAATATTTTCGAGAATACCAGAGAAGCAGTCAGGTGTTCTGTATAGAAAAAACCCAGAAGCAATGCTGACAAGAATAAAACGAGTGTTACAGCGAGAGCAATAAAAAAAACAAAAATCACTTTGGAAAACAGAAATTCCACCCGGCTCATACCCGACATAACATTCTGACGAATTGTCTTATAACTATATTCGTTTGTGATAAAAATAATAACGAGGAGGGCGAGGAAGATTTTAAAGAAACCGGCGATAAAAGCCATATTCTGCCACACATAAGGAAAGCTGTACAAAGAAAAACCGGGAATAGCTACCGGTGAGTTTTTCCCAACATTAGACACCACATTGTTAAGAAACGACTCCATAACCATAAAAACAAATACCACCAGCACTACATACAAAGCACTGAGTACCCAGAATGTTCTGTTGTGTGAATATTTCCGGAAATCTATTTTAATGAGTCTTTTCATGGTTATCGGATAAGAGTTCGAGGAAATATTTTTCAAGACTTTTGTTACGAACAGCCAGGTGGGTCAGGTAAATACCCAGCCCGGCTAACCTTTTGTTCAATAATTCAGGAGCCAAGTCATCGTGAATATCCAAAACAAAGATTCCATTTTGTTTCGTAACAGATTTCACCTCCGGAATTTGTCTCAATGCCTTCTGCAGCTGTTCCTGGTCCCGTGCTGCCACTTCCACAATCAACGAGCCACCCAATGCCTCATTCACCGGACCGGCATAACGTTTTTCTCCTTTTTCAAGCACCAGAACATGAGTACACACTTTTTCCACCTCATCCAGCAGATGGCTGGCCAGAATAATGGTAAAGCCGTGCTGTGCCACTTCGAGAATAAGATTTCGGATATCGGCAATCCCTTTGGGATCAAGACCATTGGTGGGTTCATCCAGAATAAGCACTTCAGGTTTCCCCAGCATGGCTGCTGCAATAGCCAACCGCTGTTTCATCCCTAATGAGAAACTGCTGTAGTTGTATAGTTTCCGTTCGGAAAGATGAACCATTTCCAGCACTTCATCTATTTCACTGTATTGTACGCCACGGATATCTGCAATAATTTTCAGGTTATCCACAGCAGTCATGTAAGGATAAAAGAGAGGCTGTTCCAGCAAGGCGCCAATACGTTTGCGCAAAGCAGAATCGGGCTTTTGTCCAAACCATAAATGCTCGCCGCTATCTGGTTTAATAATGTCGAGTAAAATCCCGAGAGTTGTGGTCTTTCCACTACCGTTAGGCCCAAGAATGCCGAAAACACTCCCTTTCTCCACCGTCAGCGACAAGGAATTTAGCGCTTTCAGCCGGCCATACGATTTACTCAAATTCCGGATTTCCAGTATTTTTTTTTGCAAAATAGTCTCTTTATAAGTTTTGACGTAATAAGCTAAAAATTATTACAATAATAGTAAAAAAACCAGCGTCAAGGACAATTAATTGTACTTTTGCCCCCTCTTAAAACAATTCTTTATTAACATAATATTATGAAAGTAGGAAACAATAAGGTGGTTACCATGACATACACCTTACACCTCAATGACGAGCAGGGAAAAGTGATTCAGAAAGTTGACGAAGGCAAGCCTTTCGTTCAAATGTTCGGTGCTAATGCTTTGCTACCTGCGTTTGAAAGTAACCTCAGCGGACTGGAGAAAGGCGATGGCTTTGGCTTCGGACTTTCTGCAGAAGAGGGCTATGGAAATCTTTCGGATGAAGCCATCCTGAAACTTGAAAAGAAAATTTTTGAGGTAGATGGCGTGGTAAATCCCGAAATGGTTGACGTAGGAAAAACAATTACCATGCAGGATAACAATGGAAATCCGCTCGATGGAAAAGTTCTGGCAGTGGAAGAAGACAGTGTCATCATGGACTTTAACCATCCTCTCGCAGGCGAAAATCTTTATTTCTCCGGTTCCATTCTAAATGTCCGCGAAGCATCGGAAGAAGAGCTGTCGCACGGACACGTTCATGGTGCCGGTGGTCACCATCACTAAAAATATCATTTGTACAGAATGAAAACAGCAGGCTTTTTGTTAAGGTCTGCTGTTTCTTTTTTCCAGTCAGCTATATTCCGGGTAATAATTTTCTCTGTGGGCAAAGTCAAATTGCTGGCCACACACAACAGTGTTTGCGGTTTGCAGGTTTTTACCAGGCTCTCCAACATTTTGTTGTTCCGGTAAGGCGTTTCGATAAATATCTGACTAACGCTTTTTCTCCAGGCGTCCTGCTCAATCTCACGAATTTTTTTTGCCTGTTGATGTGACTCGATGGGCAGGTAGCCATGAAAATAAAACTGCTGCCCGTTGAAGCCGGAGGCCATGAGTGCCAAAATAATGGAATTGGGGCCCACCAACGGAACAACACGAATATTTTTCCGATGAGCCATATTGACCACTACGGCACCAGGGTCAGCCACAGCAGGTGTTCCTGCCTCAGACAAGACACCCATATCTTCCCCGTTTTCAGCCGGTTGCAAAAAGGAGTAAAGTTCTTCTTCGGGCGTATGTTTATTCAATTCAAAAAACTGCATATCATCAATGGGAAGCGGATGTCCCGATTTTTTAATAAATCGACGAGCAGTGCGGATATTTTCTACAATAAACACCCTGATGCCATGAAGGATTTCATGATTATAAGTGGGAATTACCTTTGAAATATTTTCATTGTTTCCCAGCGTGACCGGAAAAAGATAGAGTGTTCCTTTTTTTATTTTCGACATTCGCATGAAGATTTATTGCCAGGGTAAATGATTGAAGTCCACATTGCCACCCGACAGAATAACCCCCGTTTTTTTTCCTTTCACATCAAGTTTTTTTTCCAAAACAGCAGCAAGCGGAACTGCCGCAGACGGCTCCACCACAATCTTCATCCGCTCAAAAATCAGGCGCATAGCTTCCACGATGCTCTCTTCTCTTACCGTTACAATATCATCCACAAACTTGCGAATGATAGGAAAGGTGATTTTCCCGAGTGACGTGAGCAAACCATCAGCAATGGTAGTCGGACGAACGCTGGGAACGAGTTTCCCCGACTTGAAAGATTGGTAAGCATCATCTGCGCCGGCAGGTTCACAAGCCAACACCCGGGTGGTAGCAGAAAAGTAATGTGCGGCCAGAGCCGTTCCGCTGAGCAAACCTCCCCCACCCACCGGACAAAGAATAATATCCAGGCCGGGCTGCTGCTCCAGCAATTCCATGGCAGCTGTGGCCTGGCCTTCAATAACTTTCAGATTATCATACGGGTGTATCTCCACAGCACCGGTTTTTACGAGTATTTTTCTCAACGTTGACTCACGGGCTTCCAGTGTAGGTTTGCAGAAAGTAATTATACCGCCATAACCTTTCACGGCATCGACTTTTACCCGGGGAGCATTTTCAGGCATAACAATATAAGCCGGAATTTTGCGCAGGGCAGCGGCACGTGCCAAAGCCTGGGCATGATTTCCTGAAGAGTGTGTGGCCACACCTTTGTCAGCATCGTCATCGTCAAGAGAGAAAACAGCATTCACAGCACCTCTTGACTTAAAAGCACCAGCTTTTTGAAAATTTTCACATTTAAAAAATAAGTTAGTCTCGAATCTGCTGTTGAAAAAAGCAGACTGCAAAACCGGTGTACGATGAGTTCCAAAAGCTATCCGCTGAGCGGCAGCCACTATCTCATCTTGTGAGGGATATATCATTTTCTCTTATCACTCCGAGGATTTTGCCAACGCTACAATCTTATCCGTAGCCTTTTCCAGCAACTGAAAAACAGCCTCACAATCCTTGATACCGCTATTGTAAGGATCGGGGACAGTCTTGTTTTTCCCATCTTCCAGCACATTCAGCAAATAATCTACCCTGGCTTTCTTTTCAGCCGTTTTGGCAAGAGCCATAACATCATTATAATTTTTGGTGTCCATGACATATATTTTGTCGAAAACATGGAAATCCTCTTTCTGAAATATTCTTGCTCTGCCTTCTGCTGAAAAGCCATATTTTTGCGCAACTTCAGTTACTCTTTTGTCGGGTGGTTCGTTAATATTGAAGGACTCAAATCCGGCCGAATCAACCTCTCCCTGAATGTTATTTTCTTTGAATTTCTTTCTTAAAATGGCTTCAGCCAAGGGGGAACGGCACACATTTCCCAAATCTACAAATAACACGTTCATAACGTTCAAATTTTGTTTAATAATTTGCCCTAAAATACTAAAAATTTCCGAAACAGTTCATGTTTTCCGAACGGTTTTGCAAAAAAAATCCTGTAAAATTTCTCTTTACAAGACATTTTATTGATACCGGGCACCTACATCTTCAGTTTTTTATCTATTTCGTCCACATAAATGCGAAACCGGCGGTCTGTTTCTATCAGATTATTCACAGTACGGCAGGCATGCAAAACGGTGGCATGATCTTTATTACCACATTGCAATCCAATGGTAGCAAGCGAATTTTTGGTATGCTTTTTGGAAAAAAACATAGCCAGTTGCCGTGCCTGGACAATCTCCCTTTTTCTCGTTTTCGAATTTATCAGATCCAACGAGATGTTAAAATAATCACAAACGACTTTTTGAATATAATCGATGGATATCTCCCGGGTAGTATTTTTCACAAACTTATCAATCATCTGCTTGGCCAAATCCAGCGTGATGGTCTTCTTGTTTAACGAAGCCTGGGCAAGGATAGAAATCAGTGCTCCTTCCATCTCACGAATATTTGTGGTAATGTTATACGCCAGGTATTCAACTACTTCATAGGGCATTTCAATTCCATCCGTATAAAGTCTTCTTTGCAAAATTGCAATTCGCGTTTCCAAATCGGGAACCTGAAGATCGGCAGCCAACCCCCATTTAAAGCGCGACAACAGACGGGGTTCCATACCCTTTAATTCAACAGGCGGCTTATCCGATGTAAGAATGATTTGCTTATGATTCTGGTGCAAATGGTTGAAAATGTGGAAAAATATATCCTGTGTTTTTTCTTTTCCGGCCAAAAATTGAATATCATCCAAAATCAGCACATCAATCATTTGATAAAAATGCACAAAATCATTTTGGTTGTTATTTCTGACCGAATCGATAAACTGGTTGATAAACTGCTCCGTCTGTAGGTAGAGAACTATTTTCTCCGGGAAATTAGCTTTCACCTGAAGCCCGATAGCGTGAACCAGATGCGTTTTGCCAAGCCCCACCTGACTATAGACAAGGAGTGGGTTAAAAGCAGTTTTCCCCGGGTTTTCGGCTACAGCCCATCCGGCAGAGCGTGCCAGCCGGTTGCAGTCACCTTCCACAAAATTATCAAAAGAATAAGAATCGACCAACTGCGATTCAATCTTAAGCTTTTTAAGTCCGGGGATAATAAAGGGATTGGGAATCTCTCGTGAGCGGCCTCTGTTCAAATCAAGTGGCATGTTGACAGGCTTATTTCGTACATCTCTGTACTTGGTGGAAGGATAATTTACCGTTAGCGGTTTCTTTTGACCCAATTGCGAGTTATCCATAATAATACTGTACTCAAGCCGACCTGAGGGCCCCATTTCACGCTTGATCGTTTTTCTTAACAAATTAATGTAATGATCTTCAAGCCATTCATAAAAAAACTGACTGGGTACCTGAACTACCAAAATATTATTTTCAACTTTTAAAGGTATTATGGGCTCAAACCATGTTTTGAAACTTTGGTAAGGAATGTTGTCTTTTATTACAGCAAGACATCTTTCCCAAACCTCATTGTGTTTTTTTTTCATTCGTTGGTAAAGTTTTTATCAACAATTAATCCTTTTATTAACAACTAAATTATAATCCGCTAAAAATCAAGCTAAATTTCGATCGGAATTCCCTCATAATTTCTTAACAAAGAAATAACATATCCGGTGCAAAAAAAAGGGAAAAACCTATTGACTTTTGTTTATTTTTGTTGTATATGGTGCAAAAGCCCTACAGAACACAAAAGGCCTGAAACTCTATTACTTCACTATTAATCCATATATTCTATTAAATTTTTCAGCGACAATCTTCTCCCGGTTCCTCTCTACATCCAACACAAGTTCACATCGCAGCGCAAAATCCTGTCTCAGAACATGCAACTTCTCTTCCTTTACAATATGCATAACCGGATTCATAAGGGGGTAACCAAACGTAAGCACCAAAGTACGCTTAATAATAAGGTGTGTAATTTCTGCCTGCTCCAGCGCATCGCGTGTAGCCGTTTTATAGGAACGAATCAGACCGGGAACCCCCAGTTTCGTACCACCAAAATAGCGAATCACCACCACCAATACATCAAAAAGCGCTGCTGAAAGTATCTGATTCAAAATAGGTTTTCCCGCCGTCCCCGAAGGCTCACCGTCATCGCTGCTTCTGAAAAATTCATTCTCAGGCCGAATCCGGAACGCATAACAGTGATGCCGGGCATCGTGATACTCCTTTTTCATCTGCAAAAGATAGCCCTTCGCTTCCTCCTCGCTCTCCACGTGGAAAGCCCGTGCGATAAACTTGCTGCCCTTCTCCTTGTAATAACCTTCCGGGCTGCCTTTTATGGTTTTGTACCGATCTGAATCCTGCATGTTCAAAAGTATAAAATTTTACTGCGGAAAAAAACCTCTATTATACTTTAAGGTATCCTTCCTTTTTGGGCGGCTCTCGTTTGAAACGAGACCAGGCTGTCCGCTGTATCTTTGTTTCCGGAAAGCCGTGTTCCGTAATGCCAAAACAGGGGCTCCCCTGTCGCCCTGTTTTGGCAACTCCACATCGGCTTCCGAAAACAAAGGATGCCGCTACCATCCTTTCCGCCTACGTTCGCAGAAGCTTCAAGCAAAGGCAAAATACTATTGGGGTAATGAATGACGAAGAAAAGTTGTGAAGTTGCAAAGTTGAGCGAATAACAATTGACTGACAGCTGTTTGACGATTATTTGACAGCCATACACCTGACCATTGTTTGACAGCGAGCAAAGCGAGTTCTGACGATGGAATAACATTTTTTTTACCTTAGCACAAAAAAATATCATGTGCGCCAAAAAAAGGAAGCCAAAAACACGTAGAACCAAAAAGCCCAAAGGCTCACTCTTTACCGTTCTCCTTGTTTTTGTCGTTATCTCCATCCTCGCCGCTGCCATAGCTTACTTCTTCTACGACATTGGCAAGACACAGAGTAACTTACCGGCAAAAGCACCCGTCGGCACAACAATTACCGTTACCGGAAATAAAAAGGCGCTGTCAAAAAGTGTTCTGGACGGAACATGGGTCAGCACCACTGATGGCAGAATGCTTGAAATCCACGGCACCTCTTTCTCCATGGAGTTGCCTTCCGTTTCCGAACATAAAGTCATCAAAGGGAAAATTCACATTAATGGAGATATTGCTACCATAATTTATTCCGGTACAAAAGACAAATGTGCCGAAAAACCCGGCACCTATTCTTTTGTTATCAACAAAGGGAGTATTCATTTTACCTTGAAACACGATAATTGTCCGGGACGAAAACAAGTATTTTCCACCACATGGGATAAATTTTAATAACCTTATTGTCAACCCAAAACAACCGGGATAAAATGGAACACAACCCACCAGACAAATCTTTTTCTTTTCGTCAGCGGATGCACAGCTTTCGCTTTGCTTTCCGGGGTATCCTTTTGATGATAAAAACACAACATAACTTCTGGATTCATCTTTCATTAGCTACCTTAGTAATTATCGCGGGTTTCTTCTTCCATATCAGCCTGGCCGAATGGATGATGGTTATTTTCGCCATAGGAATGGTGCTTTCCGCAGAAACTTTCAACTCAGCCATAGAGCAACTGACCAATTTGGCCAGTCCTGATTTTCATCCCACAGCTGGTCGTGTAAAAGACCTTGCAGCCGGGGCAGTTTTACTAACGGCCGTGGCTGCCGCTCTCATAGGACTTCTTATCTTTGTGCCGAAAATTATGGCCATTTTATGAAACTTATCATCGACAGCGGAACCACCAAAACCCAATGGGTTCTTTTGGATGGGAAACAGATAGCAGAAAATTTCAGAACAACCGGGTTTAACCCATACTATACACCTGCCGAAACCATCCGGCAAAGTATCGCCTCCGAGCTCCCCGAAAGAGTGAAACACAAAAAGATACAGGAAATTTATTTTTACGGTACAGGTTGTTCAGCAACCAAGAACTGCCATCTGATAAAATCAATTTTACAGATATTTTTTAAGGAAGCGTCCATTGAAACCCATCACGACTTGTATGGGGCTGCCGTAGCCTTGCTAAAACACAGGGAAGGTATTGCCGCTATCCTCGGAACCGGTTCCAACTCCTGTTTGTGGAACGGCCACGAAATTACGGAAGATGTCCCGTCGCTGGGCTGGCTTATTGGCGATGAAGGCAGTGCCACCCATTTGGGAAAAGGTCTCCTGAAAGCCTTTCTCAGCGGAGAAATGTCTGCCGAAAGCACCGATGCCTTTTACCATTACACCCGGCTTGATTTTGAAGGGATCTTGCACAAGATTTATAAAGATAACAAACCTAATCACTGGATCTCCAGTCTTTCCCACTTTGCTTCAGCAAACATAGAAAACGAACAAATTCGCGATCTCGTCAAACAAAACTTCCGGGATTTTCTATCTGCACAAATCAAAAGATACACTGGTTACCAAGACAAAGAAATCTCTTTCACCGGCTCCGTAGCCTGGCATTTTAAAGATATTTTGCACGAAGTCATGCAGGAAGAAAGCCTGCATACAGGTACTATCCTGCAACAGCCTATGGAGGGCCTCATTGAATTTCATTCTGCATAATAGTTCCGCTTTGAACACCCCTGCTCAAAGATTTATCTATCTGTTTTTCAATATTCTGCCTTCAGATAAAAAAATTTCTATTCTCCGAAACTATTTCAGAAATTTGTCGTATATTTACAGACAAATGTCTAAAGGCTATGACTGAGATTAAAGAAAGAAAAACGAAAGAAGTCCATAGAGTTTCCCAAAGAGAAACGAAAGAGGCTTATAAAGCTTCCGAGAGAAGAATTAAAGAAGCTCACAGAGCTTTCAGAAGCTATATAAAGCTCCCGGGAAAGAGGAATGCAGATAATAATGCAACACTTCAGGACTTCTTCAATGACAGGATGTTGGTTGTACATACTATCTATAGAGGTATTCCCTACACGTTATTTCAGCACATTAAGGAACTTACACCCTTTTCCGACAAAGACTGGGCTGAATTTCTTAACCTTTCAGTAAAATCATTGCAACGATACAAGGTAGAAAAATCTTATTGTTTCAAGCCTATCCATTCCGAAAAAATTATAGAATTGACGGAAGTAACGCTTACCGGAATGGAAGTCTTCGATTCCTCTGAACAATTTTACCTTTGGCTAAATACACCTTCGTATGCCTTGGGAAATATGAAGCCCATAGAATTATTAAAAAATTCGTATGGTAAAGAAATGGTTCTTAGTGAGTTGAACAGAATTGACCAGGGAATCTTCGTCTAATGTTAGTCTATAGGTTATCACGAAAAAAATATACTGCCGTATTATCGGGAAAAGGAGCTTCCAAATCGGATAACCGGTGGAATTCCAAAGGAACTGAAATAATTTATTGTTCGGAAAGCAGGGCTTTAGCTATGGCAGAAGTAGCAGTCCATCTATCCGTTGGAACATTGCCCGGTGCTTTTATTATGCTGGAGCTTCTTATTCCGGAAACTATCCAGGTTGTCATCCTAAAAGAAAAAAACATACCGGTAGGCTGGAGTAATTTCCCACATATCCTGTCCACACAAAAAATTGGTGACAATTTTATCACGTCAGGCGACACCTGCGTTTTGAAAGTTCCTTCAGCAATTGTAAAAGGTGATTATAATTACCTCATAAACCCACATCATACGGATTTCTCAAAAATCCAAATTATCAATTCGTATGATTTCCCTCTTGACAAAAGATTTTTCAAATAACCCTGCTTTGAGCATCCCCGCCCAAATGTGCTATTTGGTATGGGCAGACTCATTCAAAAAGCTACAAATATCTACTTGTTTTTCAGCTCTTCTTTCAGATATTTCGCGGTAAGACTTTCCTTTACGTGGATAATATCTTCGGGAGTTCCTTCACAAACTACCTCTCCTCCGCGGTGCCCACCCTCGGGGCCCAAATCAATAACATGGTCTGCCACTTTTATCACTTCCATGTTGTGCTCAATCACCAAAACCGTATTCCCTTTGTCCACCAGTTTATTCAGCACGTCAAGCAATACTTTTACATCCTCAAAATGCAATCCGGTAGTAGGTTCATCCAGAATGTAGAGTGTTTTGCCGGTATCCTTTTTGGATAACTCCGTAGCCAGTTTTACCCTTTGTGCTTCACCCCCGGAAATGGTTGTAGAGGATTGTCCCAGCGTCAGGTAGCCCAGCCCCACATCTTTCAGTGTCTGTAACTTATGAACTATCGGTGGCACGTTGGCAAAAAAGTCCACAGCCAGCCGGATGGTCATGTTCAGCACATCGTTAATAGA
>VAPK010118327.1_pt1 | contig 23790 bp, 23 predicted proteins | sample 3395031 | NCBI WGS metagenome assembly VAPK01 (sample SAMN08290443, study PRJNA428436) | hydrothermal vent metagenome | isolation source: Deep-sea hydrothermal vent chimney 1 | place: Pacific Ocean: Juan De Fuca Ridge
CGTGCAATTTCAGTCGCCAAACGACCTAATACTTTATCTTCTGCATCAATTACGAACCAATCGCGTTTGACAGTTTCTGGCTTGGCACTAAAAGTTTTCATTGTTTCGCCTGTTCCGGATTTAAATTATTCTGTTCAAAAAAGAGGCGGAATTTTACTGAACTAAAGATGAAGATACAAGGGGAAATGAAAGAGAATTTACGTTTAGCCAATTTATATAGTTAGTGCTCACTTATAAAATCTAAACCAACAAAAAAGAAATATTAAAAATCAAAAAATATAACCGCAGAGACGCAAAGATCGCCAAGGAAAAGACAAAAGGTCTTTTTTTTAAAGAATATTTGCGGTTAAACCCTGACTCGTCGTATTTAGCTATTCCAAGTAAATTTTAATGACTGGTTTTTGAAATGATTACCTCTGCGATCTTTGCGTCTCTGCGGTTAAATCCCTTGACCTTCACAAATTTCAGGCAAAAAAATAGCGCGGTAAAGGGGTAAACCGCGCTAAAAGTAAATTCCATCCATAATTTGGAGGAGGATGGAGGAGTCAAAACTTGTTGATTCACAATCGCTGAATCAGTAACAACTAATATAAGCGTTTTCTTATTTAGAGTCAACTATTTTTGCTCGATTTTTATACAGATAGTTGATTACAGCAGGCAATCTGAACTGAAGACCGACCTACAATTACCAAGCTTGCAGCAATGATTCTTTCACTTCGTTAAGCTTGCCATGAAAAAAGTGCCCGGCTTCTTCCATCCAGATTAATTGGGGGCGATTTGGACGTTGAGAAACCCAGTTTTTAACCACTGCAGCATCAATAACTTCATCCTGACCACCCTGAATAACAACCCATGGGATATTCACTTCAGCTAATTCATCAAACGCATACATGTTGACAGGTGGTGCAACGAGCAGAAGTTTTTCCGCTTTAATAGAGGCTTGCGCACGTGTCGTAACATATGCTCCAAATGAAAAGCCGGCAAGCCAAATGGGAGCCTGGGAACGCCATTGTTTTAATTCTGCCACTAATACCTGTAAATCCTCAGCCTCACCTATGCCATGATCATATTCTCCAGCAGACTTGCCCACACCACGAAAATTAAAACGCACCGTGATGGCACCCAATTCAGCAAAAGATTTGGCCAGAATATGTACGACTTTATTTGTCATACTGCCACCATATAAAGGATGGGGGTGGCTGATAACAACAATAGGTGTGAATTCTGTTAATGTTTCAGGGCACGTAATCAACGTTTCTATATTACCCGCGATACCTGGAATAAATGTTGTAGCGGAGTTTTGTTGATTGAATTCCAGTTGGTTTAACGACATATAAAGGATGATCTCAGATTTTACATAAATTTATGTTTTATTTGTTTTTGTAGTAATTTGTTGGATCCGCTGCACTTAATGAACCGCTAGCGCGTTTCGTCAGTATTACCCTAACCTGCTCCGCACGTTCTGGTATCGCTTGATCCAACCTGCACGTGCCGGTGCAATGGGTAGGTTGGATTAAGGAGCAAAGCGACGAATCCAACAGGTGGAAATTTTATTTTCCGATTAACAACCTTTCAACAATTTTTCCTTGCTGCAAATGTTGCTCAATAATCTCATCCACATCATCTTCATCAATATAGGTGTACCAGGTTTCTTCAGGATAAATAACAATAACCGGGCCGTGCTCACAACGACCGAGACAACCGGCCATATTAATACGCACACGGCCTTCTCCGCTGAGACCAAGTTCTTTTATACGTTTTTTTGCATAGTCACGCACACGTTGCGCACCTAAATTAGCACAACAACTTTCACCGTTTTCACGCTGGTTTACACAAAAGAACACGTGGCTTTTGAAATAATTCACAGGGACATTCTATAATATAAATCAGTCATGTGCTTGAGATGTAGAAATCCGGTACTAACCAGCACTCTGTGGCATTAGTTGTAGCATTAAGTTGTTGGATCCGCTGCACTTAATGAACCGCTAGCGCGTTTCGTCAGTATTACCCTAACCTGCTCCGCACGTTCTGGTATCGCTTGATCCAACCTACATAGGGAGATTGCTACGTTACGCTCGCAATGATTTAAAAGAATCTGTATCTTTCGCTTTGTGGATACCTCAGATTATATTCTTTCTCTTGCCGACCGATGCGTAAAATGTGGTTTATGTATACCGCAGTGTCCAACATACGAGCTAACAGCAAACGAAAATGAATCTCCACGTGGCCGTATTGCTTTGGTTCAGGGCTGGTTAACCGGAGAGCTTTCTCCCTCCAGCACTTTAACTCAGCATTTAGAGCAGTGTTTACTCTGCCGTCGCTGTGAACGAATTTGCCCATCTCAAGTACCTTATGGCGAAATCATGGATCAAAGCAAAGCCTTACTTGCTGAAAAATATAAATCCCGTTTCTCATTGCAATCATTTGTAACCCGCTCCAGTTTGAAAATATTACTCAATAAAAATATTTCCGGGTATTTAATTTCTACATTACGTTTATTGCAAAAAACAGGCTTTTTAGTTTTAACAAAAAAAAGCGGCTTATTAAAAATATTTGGTTTACAACGTTTGATTTCTTATTTGCCTGTATTAGACAAACCCATTAAAACCAGGAATTTTTATCCTGCGAATACGATTCATCCTGAGCAGCAATCTCAGGGGAATATTGCTTTATTCACAGGATGTTTATCCAGACAAATTGAACCAAAAACAGTTAACGCCAGTATAAAATTACTTAACCGTTTGGGCTACGGTGTGTTTATACCAGAGCAACAAACCTGTTGCGGTGCATTACATTTACATGAAGGTAATAAAAAACAGGCGGTTAAATTTGCCAATAACAATATCAAAATATTTAACCAACAAGAAAATATTACTGCAGCAATAAGTTTAGTTAATGGCTGCACTTCACAACTACGTGAGTATTCACAGCTGGAGACCACGGAAGATTTCACTTCTGAAGTAAAAGACATTATCGAGTTTTTAGCTGAAATCGACTGGCCTGAAAATATTAAATTTAAACCGCTCGATAAAAAAGTGGCGGTGCAAATTCCATGTAGCCTGCAAAATATTTTACGCGCTGAAAATAAACTTATAGCATTGATAAAGCGCATTCCTGATTTATCAGCAGATACAATTTATAATCGCTGCTGTGGTGCTGCAGGTTCATATTTTTTAAAGCAGCCACAGTTATCAGATAAATTAAAAAAAGAGGCAATAACTCAACTTTGTCAATCTTCGCCTGAATTTATTATTAGCAGTAATCTGGGTTGTGCGTTACAACTTAAAGCAGGATTATCTCAAAACCAAAATTCTCCGGAAGTTATACATCCCGTCGTATTATTAGGGCAACAACTCTCTGAATAAATGCTGTACACATCTTATTTTGTCATTGCGAGGGAACAACGTGACCGTGGCAATCTCACAATGACAAGCTCTTTCCATGAGGTTGCTTCGCTATCGCTCGCAATAACAGATGATTTTTAAATTTTACTCTTGCAGCAGTAGCTAAGTCTAACTATCCTTAACATATGACAAATCAAAATAATTCAAAAAAGTTCAGCCCCATTGATAATCTAATGATGCAGGTTGATACCGGGCTACGTACCCTTTTTGGCAAGCCCTCTATCACTGAACGCAGCAACCCGGAAAATTCTATTGCAGAAGGTGAACTTTCTGTAGCTGAAAAGGAACTGGCGGGTCGTTTGATGCGCATTAACCACTCCGGTGAAGTTGCAGCACAAGGCTTATATCAGGGTCAGGCTCTGACAGCAAAGCTACCTGAAGTCAGAAATAAAATGGAACGCGCCGCACAGGAAGAAAATGATCATCTTGATTGGTGTGAGCAACGTATTAAAGAGCTGGACACACACACCAGTTACCTGAATCCTTTATGGTACCTGGGCTCGGTTGCAATTGGGGCAACAGCTGGATTAGCTGGAGACAAATGGAGTCTGGGTTTTGTAGCAGAAACGGAACATCAGGTGGTTCGTCATTTAACCAGTCACTTAAATCAAATTTCAGAAAATGATCACAAAAGTCGCGCGATTCTGGAGCAAATGAAAGAAGATGAAGGCCAGCATGCAACCGTCGCTTTAAATGCAGGTGGTGCAGAGCTGCCATCACCAGTTAAAAAGTTTATGACATTGACGTCTAAAATTATGACTAAAACGGTATATCAAATATAGTAGGTTGGATCAAGCGATACCAGAACGTGCGGAGCAGGTTAGGGTAATACTGACGAAACGCGCTAGCGGTTCATTAAGTGCAGCGGATCCAACATTATATTTGTTGGGTTCGTCGTTTTACTCCTTAACCCAACCTACAATTTGTAGTCGATACGAATTTATTCGTACGCTAAGAATTAAACTTTGAGGTGAGAATATGCACCGCGTCGGCCTGAAGGCCGACCTACAATAGCCACGCTAGCCGCGTTAATAACGTTGAAAAGAAAAACATTTAAAAGATGTAGAAATCCGGGATTGTTTTAATAACGGTTGTAATAGTGGTAAAGGTACCGGAGTCACTTTACTTTGATACAATTAACTTCGTTATATATTCAACCTGAAGTCCATGAGCATAGTTTAAAATTATAGTGACTCCGGTACCCTACCTTACTGTGCCCCCAGTGTTCCCAGTGGTTTATATTTTTTTATTCATTTTCCTGGTTTTGTTGGTTCCGTCGCTTTGCTTCTTGAACCAACCTCATATCAATCTGCCATTGTAGGTTGGATCAAGCGTAGCGGATCCAACAATATACTTTGTTGGGTTCGTCGCGTTGCTCCTTAACCCAACCTACAATATCATCATTAATCTGCATGCTGATTAAATGTAGTTTTGTTGGTTCCGTCGCTTTGCGACTTGAACCAACCTACTCATATCAATCTGCCATTGTAGGTTGGATCAAGCGTAGCGGATCCAACAATATGCTTTGTTGGGTTCGTCGCGTTGCTCCTTAACCCAACCTACAATATCATCATTAATCTGCATGTTGATTAAATGTAGCCTGGATGCAGCGTAGCGGAATCCGGGTTGTTTTGATGTTATTTCCCGGATTACATTTCATTTCATCCGGGCTACTTGCTTCGTGTGGCCCAGGCCAGTCTCTCAATCTTCGATTTCACCTTCTCCTTCGTGGCTATATTTTTTTCTTCACTGTTAGTTTTTGTTTTTAAAAACAGACTGATGTGCTTTTTGCCAGGCAGATAGGCCAAAACCACGAACAATCGTTAAAGGCAAAGCTATTGAGCCTGATGACAATAGAGTGTCGTGAAATGTTTTCAAATTAAAATTATCTTTTTTCTGTTGTTGTTCTTTTAAACTATTAATTAATGACCAGCCGGTTGCATAGCCCATAGGAACTCCTGGCGCATGGCTATACCATGTTAAATCACCCATTACCTGGTTTTTACTAAAACCCAGTTTTTCCTGCATTAAATTTGCCGCATCGTCCAGACTTAAACCACGCGTTTGTATCCCTACATCAATCATTATTCTTAGTGCCCGCCATAAGCGATCTTTTAATAACACAAAACGTGATTCAGGCTCGGTTATAAAACCCAGCTCATGCATAAGCTGTTCACAATACAGTGCCCAGCCTTCATAAAGTGTTGCCGATGCATTTAATAAACGGGGTAAAGTGCTTGAACTTGGTTTTAAGTTTGCTTTCACAAATTGTAAATGATGCCCCGGCCATGCTTCATGGACACAAGTATGTTTTAAACCAATACTATTGTGTTCACCCAGGTCATCATCTGTTTTTGCAGGGGTAACATAATAATAACCTTGTTGATTAACATCTGCTGGTGAGGGTTCATAATAAGCAGCAAAGGGGATTTGATGTTGTAAAAAACCCGGTGTTTCAATAACCTTTAAGTCTTCCTTCGCAGGCATGCTCACAATATCTTTATCTTCAACAAACTGTCGTGCCGCTAGCATTTGTTTTCGATATTCATCCAGTACTTTTTCTTTTTCGGGGCGTTGTTGTTGGATTTTTTTCATTAAACCTTCAACGTCATCATTACCCTGTAAATCATGCGTCACTTTTTGTAATGCTTGCTCTGTTTCACTAAACAGTTTTTCTCCAAAACTATAAAGTTCATCCGCATTTATGTTTAAAAAATGTCTTTCCTGTAAAATAAGATCAAAATATTTCCGACCACAAGCAAAATCACCTTTAGCATCTTTGCTAAGATTATTTTTTAAGTAAGAAGCAAAATCTTCTAAAGCATGAGCGGCCTGTTCCAGTTCTTCACTGATACGAAAGCTAATAATTTCAGGATGCTGTTTTAACTCACGAAAAAATTCTGCTCCACCCTCAGCTTCCGCAACGGCTGACTCCAGCCAAATTAGAGGTATCTTTGCTGGCTCCATATCTAACCAGCTACGTGCACCACGTAAATGTGTCGGTATTGCAGCCAAACGTTCACGAAAAGCGGTTTCTTTATTTTCTACATCTCGAACCGTTAATTGGTAAATCGCATGCACCGGTAAAAAACGAGCTGGATCACAAAGACGCCAGTCACGTGAAGCAAAAGCTTCAAGTTGAAGTACAGCTGAACTGCGCATGAGCTGTAAATCTATTTGCTGATCCTGACTAAGTGTATCCAGGTTCAATTCATCCAGACTTGAAATCAATTTTTCATTTAAAACTTTTAGAGCATTCAGTTCATCATCACCATAAGGTTTTAATAAATTCGCATAACCCGCTACGCCAACATCAACCGCCACTTCGGGATGAAAACGAAACCAGGTTCGATAATAACGATCAATAATTGTTGTTAACTTTGCCATTCGATTTAATTCTTCTCTTTAGTTATAACGTAATTATTTCATAATCATGAGTAATCTCTACTGATTTACTCAACATAATAGAGGCTGAACAATATTTCTCAGCCGATAACTCCACAGCACGTTTAACATGTTTATCACTAAGATCTTTTCCGCTCACAATAAAATGCACGTGGATTTTAGTAAACACTTTTGGATCCGTGTCAGCTCTTTCTGCGTCAAGTTCTGCAACACAATCATCCACTTTCTGACGTGATTTTTTTAAAATATGCATAACATCAAATGCTGTACACCCGCCCATGCCGAGCAATAACATTTCCATCGGTCGTACGCCCAGATTGCGACCACCATGTTCCTCCGGGCCATCCATCACCACAGCGTGACCGCTACCTGATTCACCAATAAACATCGCACCTTGTGCCCACTTTATGCGCGCTTTCATCCTGTTTTTCTCCCAAACTGTAGATCGTATTTTTGACTTAACTCTACTCGCGCAGTAAGCTGATATATTCTCGACTAAACAACCAAGCGATACAGAGAAAATTTTGAATTAGTTAGTTTTATGGATGATATACCATAATCTGGAAACATACTTTAGCAATGGATAGGGAATAATATGCGCCAAACGCCTTCTGAAATTACGGGCATCCAATCACTGGATAAATTTCTGGAACACTGCCATAAAAGGCATTATCCAGCGAAAAGCACCATCATTTATGCCGATGATAAACCGGATGTACTGTATTTTATTCTCGATGGTTCAGTAACCGTGCTCATCGAAGATAGTGATGGGCGTGAAATTGTACTGGCGTATCTTAATAAAGGTGATTTCTTTGGTGAAATGGGGCTGTTTGATGAGCAACACAACCGCAGTGCCTGGGTACGTTCCCGTGCCAGCTGTGAAGTTGCTGAAATTAGTTATACCAAATTCCGCCAAATCGCCAGCGATCATTCCGATATTGTCTTTGCCATGGCATCCCAAATGGCTTCTCGCTTACGTATTACCAGCCGTAAAGTAAGTGATCTTGCATTTATGGATGTAAGTGGTCGTGTTGCCCGTACACTACTCGATTTATGCAAACAACCTGATGCAATGACCCACCCTGATGGTATGCAAATAAGAATTACTCGTCAGGAAATTGGAAAAATTGTCGGTTGCTCGCGTGAAATGGTTGGCCGTGTTCTTAAAAGTATGGAAGAACAAGAGCTTATTAGTGTGAAAGGTAAAACGATTGTCGTGTTTGGGACGCGGTAAAAACATTTCTCACCGCAGAGACGCAAAGAACGCAAAGTTTTTTTTGATTTTGTCGAAAATAAGGCATCAGTGTCGCCTACCCGATTAAAGCTATTAAATTTAAGATCTTAATAAAATATTTTTTCTTTCTCTGCGTCCTTTGCGTCTCTGCGGTAGATCCTGATCTTAAAAAAACAATTCCGCGAGTTTTTCGCCGGGTTCATCAGCCCGCATAAACGCTTCGCCAACTAAAAATGCATTCACATTATGTTGCTGCATTAACGCAACATCCTCTTTGTTATGAATACCACTTTCAGTAACAACAATACAGTCATCCGGGATTTGTTTTAACAAATCAATTGTGGTTTGTAATGATGTTTCAAATGTACGTAAATTTCGATTGTTAATACCAATCATTGGCAAATCCAACGGTAAGGCACGTTGCAATTCTTCTGCATCATGCACTTCTACTAAAACATCCATCTCAAGTGTTATTGCTAACTCAGTTAATTCTTTAAGTTGTTCGTCAGTCAAACAGGCAACAATCAATAAAATGCAATCTGCACCCATCGCACGTGCTTCATAAACCTGGTATGGATCAATAATAAATTCTTTACGTAAAACGGGTAAGGCACAGACTTCGCGAGCTTGTTTTAAATAAGCATCACTACCCTGAAAAAAATCAACATCAGTCAAAACGGATAAACAAGCTGCGCCACCCTTTTCATAAGATATTGCTATCTCTGACGGAACAAAATTCTCACGCATAACACCCTTACTTGGTGATGCCTTTTTAATTTCAGCAATAACCGCAGGTTGGTCCGCATAAATTTTTCGTTGTAATGCATAAACAAAGCTACGCGGAGCAAGTGCCAGTTTTACTCTTTCAGTACGTTTTTTTATATCCACTAATGAAACTAAAGCACGACGTTCTTCTACTTCTTCAAGTTTACGTTTAATGATTTTTTTTAAAATGTCAGGGGTGTTGCTCATATTTTATATCCTTTCACCGCAGAGACGCAAAGAACGCAAAGTTTATATCTTTAATTGCACTTATACAGTTAGTAGCCCGGATGAAATGAAACGTAATCCGGGCTACGGTTAATTTAACCTACATTCCTTGTGAAGTCAGTTTAAAATTATTCCATACGATTTTATGCTTCTCGGCAACTACTGCGTCCGTTCAGTCGTTGCAATGACAATTATTTTTTTCTTTGCGTTCTTTGCGTTAATGACTTTTTTTGTTAGCTCCGCTACGCTTGAGCTAACCTACATACTATTAGATAAATTTACCAGGGCTTCCAGCTTTGCGGCGGCCTTACCATTTGCTATAACTTCTTCTGCTTTTTTTATACCGGCTTCAAGACTATCGGCCAAACCAGCAACATAAATCGCAGCGCCAGAATTAAATATAACAATATCTTTTGCCGGTCCGGGTTCATTGCTTAATACTTTTTTAATGACCGCTAATGACTCATCCGCACTAGCAACGGCCAGTTCTGAAATATTAGTATTTTTTAAACCAAACTGTTCTGGTGAAATGCTATACGTTGTCACTTTTCCGTCTTTTAACTCGGCCACTTTTGTCGCAGCACCAATACTGATTTCATCCATGCCATCGTCTGAGTGCACAACCATGACATGGTTACTGCCTAACTTATTTAACACTTCTGCAAGAGGTTCAACAAGCTCCTCTGCAAACACACCTAGCAATTGATTCGGCGCACCGGCTGGATTAGTTAAAGGGCCAAGCACATTAAAAATTGTGCGTACCGCCATTTCTTTTCTCGGACCAATGGCATGTTTCATTGCACTGTGATGCATAGGTGCAAACATAAAACCAACACCAACCTCATGAATACATTTCGCAACTTGCTCCGCATTAAGATCAAGTTTAACGCCGGCTGCTTCTAATAAATCAGCACTACCGGATTTACTCGATACAGATCGATTACCATGCTTGGCAACAGTACCGCCAGCAGCAGCAACAACAAAGGTACATGCAGTTGAAATATTAAAGGTATTAGAACCATCACCACCGGTGCCAACAATATCAACGATATGATCGCCGCTTACTTTTACACCCGTTGCAAGCTCACGCATGACTTTTGCTGCAGAAGCTATTTCATCAACCGTTTCACCTTTCATACGTAAACCAACCAGGAAACCACCTATTTGTGCAGGTGTTGCTTCCCCGGTCATAATAATACGCATGACACTATTCATTTCATCGGCACTTAAATCCTGCCGTGCTAAAACTGTTTTAATTGCCGCTTGCATGTCCATTAATTTACTCCTTAATTATTTACCGCAGAGACGCAAAGGACGCCAGGAAAATAAAAAAATATATGTGGCATTATCATTGTACTTTCAACTAATCGTCGGCCTGAAGGCCGACCTACAAAATACTATTATATTTTTTCCTTTGGGTCCTCTGTGACTTCGCGGTGAAAGCTTTTGATCTTATTTAACAGAATCCAAAAAGTTTTTTAACATAGCATGGCCATGCTGAGTCAATATTGATTCAGGATGAAACTGTATACCTTCTATTGGAAACGCCTTATGTCGCACTCCCATAATCTCATCCATGGTACCACCATCAGTTTCAGTCCATGCCGTAATTTCAAGGTAATCAGGCAATGTATCATTATCAATCACTAGTGAGTGATAACGCGTTGCTTCTAATGGGCTATAAAGATTTTTAAAAACACCTGTACTATTATGATAAATTTGTGACACTTTTCCATGCATAATTTCCTTTGCATGGATAATTTTTCCGCCAAACGCCTGGCCAATACTTTGATGACCTAAACAAACACCCAAAATAGGAACTTTTCCAGAAAAGTGTCGAATAACATCAATTGAAATACCCGCCTGGTCTGGCGTACAGGGTCCAGGAGAAATAACCAGGTACTCTGGTTTTAGCTTTTCAATTTCCTTAATCGTAATTTCATCATTTCGATATACCTGTACATCAACCTTAAGCTCACCAAAATACTGAACCAGGTTATAAGTAAAGGAATCATAATTATCGATCATTAAAAGCATTTTTTCACCGCAAAGACGCAGAGAGCGCAAAGTTTATAAGTCATTCACCAAGCGCTTAATTCCATATTTAAGAAGCGTGGTATTAAAATTTATCAATAAGCCTAATTTATTCTTACTAATACGTAAATAAGATAATAGTTGAGCATCATGAATTGGCAGCAATTTCTCTACTGATTTAATCTCTACTATAATTCTATTTTCTACAAAAAAATCCAATCTATAGCTCGCATCAATTTTTTCACCTTTATAAATAATATCTAATGGCATCTCACAAATATAATTTAATCCTTGAAGTGTAAGCTCCCTTGATAAACAGGATGAATATGCTGATTCTAATAATCCCGGCCCAAGAAATTTATGAACTTCAATTGCAGCGCCAATTATATTTTTCGATATATCATTTTCTACCATTATTAACTCTCCTTGTTAATTAAATTCTTTGCGTCCTCTGCGTCTCTGCGGTGAAATTTGTTTATTTATGAACCTTATCAAGTCCGGCTTCTGCCATGGCAACGGCACGAAATACAGCACGTCCTTTATTCATGGTTTCGTCCCATTCATTTTTTGGCACTGAATCATAAACAATACCTGCACCAGCTTGTATGTGAAGTATTTTGTCTTTTATAACAGCAGTTCTAATAGCAATAGCTGTATCCATATTGCCATGCCATGATAAATAACCTACTGCACCGGCATAAACACCGCGTTTTACAGGCTCTAATTCATCAATGATTTCCATAGCTCGAATTTTTGGCGCTCCACTCACTGTGCCTGCAGGGAAAGTGGCACGTATAACATCAATTGCACTCAAACCTTCTTTTAATTTACCAATCACATTGGAAACAATATGCATGACATGTGAATAACGTTCTATCAACATATTTTCTGTTAACCTTACACTACCCGTTTTTGCAATTCGACCAACATCATTACGGCCAAGATCTATCAACATTAAATGTTCGGCAAGTTCTTTCGGATCAGCTAATAATTCGAGTTCAAGTAATTTATCTTCATGTGCCGTTTTTCCACGTGGTCGTGTACCTGCAATGGGTCTCACTGTAACTTCACCATCTTCCAAACGTGTCAGAATTTCAGGTGAAGAACCAGCCACATGAAAATCACCCAGGTCCAGATAAAACATGTATGGTGAAGGATTTAACCCACGTAATGCCCGATAAAGATCGAGTGGCCTGGCAGAAAATGGAATAGATAATCGTTGTGATAAAACCACTTGCATGGCATCACCATCTGTTATGTATTCTTTTGCTTTTAAAACTGCCGCTTCAAATTCATTTTGGCTAAAACCTGAAACAAAATCAGCTTCATCCACTTTAACCGACTTCGACTTTGCTGGATGAACAATATGACTATCCAGTTGATTGGTTAACCAGTCTAATCTTACTTGTGCACTGTCATATTCACCCTTATCAGCATGCACAATGATATAAAGTTTTCCGCTCAGGTTGTCATGAACAACCAATTCATCAGAAACCATTAACAAAATATCAGGCAAATCAAGCTCATCCGGATTAGGACAATTTTTTAAACGCGGTTCGATATACCTTACGGTATCATAACCAAAATACCCCACCAGTCCGCCATTAAATTTTGGCAGCCCCTCGACTTCAGGTACCTTGTATTCTGTTTGAAATTCTTCAATCCAGTTTAATGGATCATCAACGGTTAAAGTTTCTGCAATTTTTCCATCTTGCAGAATAGTAATATCATAACCGGAGATACGAATTACTTTTCGGCAAGGCAAACCGATAATGGAGTATCGCCCCCACTTCTCACCGCCCTGCACTGATTCAAATAAATAGGAATATGGCCCATCAGCCAGTTTAAGAAACGTACTTAATGGCGTATCAAGATCCGCCAGTACCTCTCGCATTAGAGGTATGCGATTATAACCTTGCGTTACATACGCGTTGAATTCTTCTTGATTCATTCATTTTGCCTAATAATATAATACACAAAAAATACAACAGGGTTTAATTTCATAATTAAACCGGAAACAACTCACACATTAGTTGTGCCATCGATATTGTATTTGTTGGTATTTAATATTCATTATCAGATCTATATATTACGCTTTAGTTATTATAATTAAGCAGCTGCGTCAGCTTTACTTAATATATCAGATAACTCGACCATCGAATCAATAACGGCATCCGGGTTTGCTTCACGAATATCGACACCATGATTATAACCATAACTCATGCAAGTAATCTGAAAACCTGCCGCACGTGATGCTTTCACATCACTAATTGAGTCACCCAGCATCATAGCATTTTCAGGTTTAACACCCATCTTTTCTGCTGCATGTAATAGCGGCAACGGATCCGGTTTTTTCTTTTTTAACGTATCACCACATACGATGATTTCAAAATCATCATGAATGCCTAAGGTTTTTAGAATGGGCAAAGTAAACTGAGCATCTTTATTGGTTACACAGCCTAACTTGTAACCTTCTGCTTTCATATACTCCATGCCTTCTTTAACGCCGGGGTATAAGCAACTACGCACGCAGGTATTTTCAGCGTAAAGCTCTAAAAAGATCGGATAGGCTTTTTCAAATAAAGCATCATCCGGTTCGCCATCAAGCTGGCCAATTAAAGCACGGCGCGTTAAACGTTCAACGCCATTACCAACCCAGTCACGGACTTTTGTTTCACCATGAACGGGCATATCTAATTTTTTCATCATCTCATCAACGCAATAAGCAAGATCAGGTACGCTATCGACCAGCGTACCGTCTACATCAATGAGAATCATTTCTGGTTTTTTCTTAATCATAATATTTATTTACCGCAGAGACGCAAAGTTCGCTAAGAAAAACACTGTCATTGCGAGAGGCCATATTTATTATGGCGACGAAGCAATCTCCAAAAAAGTACGATCAGTCATGAGATTGCCGCGCTTTGCTCGCAACGACAGATTTTTTAAATATTTTTCTTTGCGTTCCCGGCGTCTCTGCAGTGAATTATTTTCCTACTTTAGCCAATTCATCACGGAATTGCTTAATAACGGTGTTATAAACATCCGCGTCTTTATCATTCTTTGCATTAAATACCGCAGAACCCGCTACAAACATATCTGCACCTGCTTCAGCAATTTCTTTAATATTATCGACTTTTACACCACCATCAATTTCTAATGTGATGTCATAGCCGCTTTCATCAATCATTTTGCGTGCTTCACGCAATTTAACGAGCGTTTCAGGAATAAAGCTTTGGCCACCAAAACCCGGGTTCACAGACATCAATAAAATAATATCCACTTTATCCATCACGTGTTTAAGAATGCTGAGAGGAGTAGCCGGATTAAAAACTAAACCAGATTTACAGCCACCTTCACGGATCATCTGTAATGTACGATCAATATGTTCTGAGGCTTCTGGATGGAAAGTTATGTAACTTGCACCCGCATCAATGAAATCGGGAATAATACGGTCAACCGGTTTAACCATTAAATGTACATCAATATCAGCCGTTACACCGTGTTTACGTAATGCATCACAAACCAACGGACCAATGGTCAGATTTGGAACATAGTGATTATCCATCACGTCAAAATGCACAACATCTGCGCCTGATTTTAGTACGTTATCCACTTCTTCACCTAAACGTGCAAAATCTGCGGATAAAATCGAAGGTGCTATTTTAAAATCTGCCATGTTGTGTTGCCTCTTGTTTTCGTCAGCGCATAACGCTAAATCTGATGTTTTACTCTAAATTTGACTATTTGAGCCTTAAATATTTTGAAGCGCAGACTTTACCCGATCACAAAGGATTTTTCAGCCTTTTGATGCGACGATTAGAGGCTTATACTCTAATTTATATATAAACGGGAGATAATGATGATTTCAACTCAAGCTTATAAAACCCTATTAATAGTCGGAATTTGCCTAATCTCAACGTTCAGTCACGCCTCAGATACCGCAAAAGAAGCACGCTGGGCCAATCAAGTTGTTGATAGCATTATGGTCGGTGACGCTGAGTGGTTAAACGTTGGCAAGAGTAAAATACTCGCCATTTATACTGAAAATACCACTAAAAAAGCGATGGGCGGCGCCATTATTCTGCATGGCACCGGAGTTCATCCCAATTGGGATCAAGTCGTCCGGCCCTTACGTAGCCAATTACCTGACTATGGCTGGTCTACATTATCTCTTCAATTACCTGTATTAGCTAACGAAGCTGAATATAAAGACTATATTCCTCTATTCAAAGAAGTCGCCCCGCGTATAAATGCAGGAGTGAAATTTCTAAAAAGCAAAGGTATTCAAAATATTGTTATTATTGCACATAGCCTGGGGTCATCCATGGCAGGGCATTACATGGCAAATAAACCTGATTCAAGCATTCGCTCATTTGTTGCAGTGGGTGTATCCGGTGATATGAATAAGGACAGTAAGGTTGGTTACCTAACATCACTAAAAACAATTAAAGTACCCGTACTTGATATATTTGGCAGTAATGATCTGGCTCAAGTATTAAAAACTGAAAAATCGAAAGCGAATGCTGCACATGAGGCGGGCAACAAAAATTACACGCAAATCAAAGTAGCTGGCGCAAACCATTTCTTTGATAATAAAGATGATGTACTTGTTAAACATGTCCGTGACTGGTTAGCAAAAAATGCGGTTACTACAAAAATTTAAAATAATTAAGGAAAGTTAGAATGACTATTAACGCTGTATCACTTGTATTACATTTACTATCCGCTGTCGTTTGGGTTGGCGGAATGTTTTTTGCCTATATGTTTTTACGCCCTGTTGCCGCTTCCCAACTTGAACCACCTGTGCGCTTAACACTTTGGGTTGGGGTATTTAAAAAGTTCTTCCCCTTTGTTTGGCTAGCGCTTTTATTTTTACCTTTAACCGGTTATATGATGATTTTTGATATCTGGGGAAGCATGGCTGCTACTCCTTTATATGTACATATTATGAATGGATTAGGCATAGTGATGATATTTATTTATTTGCATGTTTACTTTGCACCATTCAAACGTCTTAAAGAAGCAGTCATCAAACAAGACTGGCCAGAAGGTGGAAGAAACCTGAATATAATCCGTAAGATGGTAGGAATAAATACAATGATTGGATTACTTGTTATTATTATTGTCAGCGCCGGTCGAACGCTTATTTAATAGATAGTTGTTACTCAGTCCTTATCCGACTGGGTAACTTCTACTTTGTAATAACCTTTATGTTTTTCTTTTATCGTTAAATTTTCTGCATTAGATAGTTTTTTTAATTCTGAAAAAGTATCATTAATAATCTCTTTCATTTCCAACGCTGAATTTTTATCAAACCTTTCTAACTTAATAAACTCATCACAATAATGAGACATTAAACTTAACGTATTTCCTGCAATTTCATCAACAGAATGTATTATTGCCTGTAAGGTATGGTTTTTTTCATCGGCAATCTTTTTTTGTAATCTGATTTCTCTTTCTGCGAAATAACCAACAATGATTATTAGTAAAAAAATGAAACTCCTCATCCAGAGTTCATTTGCATCATGCGGGATTAATTCAAAAGAAGCCCCTTCATCAAAAAAATGCATATGAAGAAATGACTCTGCCAGCCAAAAGGCGACCGATGTACAAATAGAAAAAGACAAAATCCGATGCTTTCGAAAATACAAAATCATTATTAATCCTTTAAACAGTAACACTAAATTAATTAAGTATAGAAAAATCCGTTAAATATTTTTTCTACTCTCTACAATAAGTTCATATGCAGCTTTAATTTCCTGGGTTTTCTCTGTCGCCAGTTTCATCATTTCTTCAGGCATACCTTTCGCAACTAATTTATCAGGATGATGCTGATTCATCAATCTACGGTAAGATTTTTTGACTTCGGAATCACTCACACTCGCAGCAACACCTAAAACAGCATAAGCTTCTTTGAGTGCATCTTCGCTGGATTGCTGCTGATAATGTGCCTGGCCTGAACCTGTTTGATGAAAGTGCTGTTGCCCCATTACCATTTGCACAATACGTTGGCAGTCTTGTCGCGAAAAACCAATTTGTTCACTTAGTTCAAATAAAATACGTTCTTCATTAATATCAATCTTACCATCAGCTAATGCGCTAAAAATTAAAATTTCCAACAACATTTGTGATAAAGCACGATTGTGATGTGATATTTGGCGAAACTCTTCAATACAACGATCAGGATAAAACCCCACTTGCTTACCTTCATTAAAAAATGCGATGGCATGCATAGATTGTTGTTCATCCAAACGCATTTGTTGCATAACAGAACGAGCGGCTTGAATTTCTTCGTTACTAACATGACCATCAGCCTTTGCGATATGTCCTAATAAAGAAAAGACGGTCTTAAAAAAGACTTGCTGAATTTCCGCACGATTACGTACTGCATTAAACACAGTTGAAAAATCACCTTGCGCTAAACCCCGATCAAAAATGTGGCCAAAGTATGCTCCTATTATCAACCCCCAGATGCTTCCTCCGCTGATTAAATAACCAAAAAAAGCACCTGCTAGTTTCCCTGCTATGTTCATTTTTACTGCCTTTTAATTTTTTAAAAATCTAAATTTACGTTATTCAAAATTATTACTATAAATGTTGCTACGTACGATAGCGTTACCTCGGCGTCGGCTTGAAAGCCGACCTACAAAAAACAAAATGTAGGTCAGACTTCAGTCTGACAAAAATATCAGCCCAAGACATTTATATAAAAAATATTCTTATTATGTATGGCTTAAATGTACGATTCAATCACTAACGCTCAAACTACCAACATACATTTTCATCTGGCAGGTAAAAGCATATTCACCTGCTTGTTCGGGTTTAAAATCGACTAAAATGGTCTTATTCATTGGCAAATCAAAGCTCAAATTCAACTTATCAAAAATAACTTTTTCTGCACATGGTGAAGGATCTTTTCTCAAAAAAGATAATTTTACTGCTTGCCCTAATTTAACTTCAATTCGAGAAGGAGTATAAACGCCATTCTCAACAATAATTTCAACCACATCAGATGAAGCTTTTAATGACTGTGGTTTTTTAATCCAGAACCACCAGATAATCAAACCAATCAGAATCAAGCCAGCTAAATTTACAATCATCATACTTTTGTTCCCTTATCCTTTTTTCCCTGGAGGTTTGAAAAAACGTAAGCGATTCGCATTACTTACAACCGTTACAGAAGACATCGCCATTGCTGCACCCGCGATCATTGGATTTAGCAGAATGCCAAATAAAGGATATAGAATACCTGCTGCAACCGGAATGCCTAATGAATTATAAATAAATGCACCAAACAAATTTTGTTTAATATTTCGTAAGGTGGCGCGTGAAACAGCAATCGCATCTGCAACACCATGCAAACTACCTCGCATCAAAGTAATATCTGCACTTTCTATCGCAACATCCGTACCACTGCCAATAGCAAAGCCAACATTGGCTTGTGCCAGCGCCGGAGCATCATTTATACCGTCACCCACCATTGCAACCTGCTCACCCTGTTGTTGTAAACTAACAACCTTGGCCGCTTTATCCTGCGGTAAAACCTCTGCAATGACTTCATCAACCCCCACTTGTTTAGCAACTGCTTCAGCAGTATGTTGATTATCACCGGTAAGCATCACTACTTTCATACCAAGATCATGTAAACGTTTTATTGCCTCTATTGAATCCTTTTTAACCGGATCGGACACGGCAATAATACCTTGCAGTTTTCCATCTGATGCAAGATACATACTGGTACGCCCTTGTTGCGAAAGCTTCTGCGCCTTATTTTCCAATTGAGAAATATTAATATCATTATTTTTCATTAAGCGAGCATTACCAAACAAAATATTTTGTCCCTCAGCCACTCCAGTTACACCTTGACCTGTCACTGCTGAAAAATTTTCAACCTTTGACAATGAAATGTTTTTTTCTTTTGCATAGTCAACAATTGCCGCCGCTAAAGGATGTTCGGAACCGGCTTCTATACTTGCGCCCATCGTTAACAAAATTGTTTCATCAATACCATCCGCTACCATAATTTCAGTGACAGCCGGTTTTCCTTCAGTTACCGTACCTGTTTTATCCAATACAATCGTCGTTAGTTTTCCAGCTTGCTGTAAGGCATCACCATTACGAATTAATATACCCATTTCAGCTGCTTTACCTACACCCACCATAATCGAAATAGGGGTTGCTAAACCTAATGCACAGGGGCAGGCAATAATTAAAACCGTCATTGTTGTCACCAGGGCATAACTGGCGGCATCAACTGCCGCAAAATTAAACCAAATCAAATAGGTAATAACACTTAAAATTAATACGGAGGGAACAAAAACGGACGCAACCTTATCAACCAGACGTCCAATCGCAGGCTTGGTTGATTGAGCTTGTCTTACCATATCAATAATTTGTGCCAGCACTGTATCGCTCCCGATACGTTTAGAGACAAATAAAAATGATCCGCTGGCATTAATTGTCCCTGTTGATACTTCATCACCAATGTTTTTTTCAACCGGCATAGGCTCACCCGTTAACATTGATTCATCTATACTGGAGTGACCTTCAATAATAAGACCATCTACTGCAATGCGTTCACCGGGACGAACGCGTAAGGTTTCATCTAAACCGACCTCACTAATGGCTACGTCTATTTCTTTCCCATCACGTAATACACGTGCAGTTTTAGGTTGCAAACCAATCAGACGTTTAATGGCTTCACTGGTTTTACCCCTGGCTTTCATTTCCAAAGCAGAACCAAAATTTATTAAACCAATAATAATGACCGCCGCTTCAAAATAAGCATGACGCGCCAGGCTTGGAACGCTGTCCGGGAATAAAACAATAACAAAAGAATAAAGACAGGCTGATCCGGTACCCAATGCAATCAGGGTATCCATATTGGCATTATGCACACGGAATGATTTCCAGGCACCGGTGAAAAAATGTCTCCCCGAGTAAAACATCACTCCAAGAGTTAAAAAACCAAGCAATAACCAGGTAAGCTGACCATTTTCTGCATCAATTTCAGGGAAAAATCCCGTCATACCACCTACAAATAAAGGCACGCCGACTATTGCTGCAACCCATGCCTTTTTTAATAAGGATCGGTAATATTCAAATTCAATCGCCTCTTTTTCAGCCTCTTCCTCATCGCCACCTTTTAGCTCTGCAGCATCGTAACTGGCCAACTTAACCGCACTAATGACATCAGCAATATCCATATCCCCCTTCACAATAGCCGTGTGCTCTGCAAAATTGATCGTGGCTTCCTGCACCCCGGCAACTGAGTTTAATGCTGTTTCCACTGAACCAACACATCCCGCACAACTCATTCCACCAATTGATAAACGATAACTATTCACTTCTCTAGCCACTCCTGAAAAATGTTGTTAATAGTAATGCCAATCAATTAAGGAGATGAATGATTTGTTCCCTCCCTATCAAGGGGAGGGCTAGGGTGGGGTGTTCTAAATATGCCCCCTCCCCCTAACCCCCTCCCTAAGGGAGGGGGAAACAAACATAAAACTTAAATGAACAGTATTATTATTAATGGGGTTCTAAAAATAACTAAAACGACGCCATATGTATGACAATGGTAAACTTAATTTTACTCCAGAGAAATCAAAAAATAACGACTTTAATATATGGAAATCACATTCATTAGCGCCTTTTTTGTTGGCCTCTTCAGTACCGTACATTGTCTCGGTATGTGTGGGGGTATTATCGGCGCCCTGACTTTTAGCCTGCCTGAACATATTCGCAATAACCGCTGGCACTTAATTCCCTATGTCTCGGCATATAATGTCGGCCGAATAACCAGTTATTGTCTCGCGGGCGCATTAGTTGGGGGTTTAGGTGACAATATCCTTGGACTTTTACCCTCATATGGCCACCTTGTATTACAGTTATTTGCCAGCATATTGATGATAGGTATTGGCTTATATCTCGCAGGCTGGTTTCCCGCTTTTATTAAGATTGAACATATCGGCAAACCAATCTGGAAAAGGCTTGAGCCGATCAGTCAAAAACTTATTCCCGTTAAAAACCCGGCTCATGCTTATTTATTTGGGCTTGTTTGGGGCTGGTTACCTTGTGGTCTGGTTTATACCGCACTAATTTGGTCAGCTACTGCAGGTAGCGCCAAAGATGGTGCATTATTAATGCTTGCTTTTGGCATGGGAACTTTGCCAGCCGTCATGATTACGGGTATATTAACAGGATGGTTTACAAGGCTTATTCGCTTGCCTTATATCCGACCAGTAATTGGGCTGATTATTATTATTGTGGCGCTCGTCACCGGATATTTAGCTTTACTGCATTCCGGGCATCAGCCATTAAATGAAAGTAACATAACGACTGATCATCAACATCACATACAAAATTGAAACAGGTTTCACTTATGAACACTAAAACTCAAGTTGAACACAGCATATTAGGGCAATCCGCTGAATTTGAAAACATCCAGCGCACAGCAAAAATAATGGCTGCAACAGATGTAACCGTTTTAATTCACGGTGAAAGCGGAACGGGCAAAGAGTTGATGGCAAAATTTATTCACGCACACAGCAAACGCAAGTCATCACCTGTTGTTACGATCAACTGTGCTGCATTACCTGAATCTCTGGCTGAATCAGAACTCTTTGGTCATACTAAAGGCGCCTTTACAGGAGCAAGCAGTGATCAACTAGGCCGAATTCAGTCCGCTCACAACGGCACACTTTTTCTTGATGAAGTCGGTGAGCTTCCATTAAGTACACAAGCCAAGTTACTGCGCTTCCTGGAATGCGGTGAATGTCAGACCATTGGTCAAACTAAAACTGAAAAAGTAGATGTACGCGTTATTGCCGCAACCAACCGTGATTTATATAAAGAAGTTGAAAATGGAAATTTCCGTGAAGATTTATTTTATCGTTTAAATGTTGTGCCACTCGAATTACCCAACCTGCGTGACAGACAAAGTGACATTGCGCTATTAATTAATCATTTCTCAGCTCAAATCGCCATTAAACATCAATTAAGCGTTCCCCGCTATAGCGTCAAAGCCATTGAACACTGCCAAAGTTATAAATGGCCCGGTAATATTCGTGAACTTAAAAACTTTTGTGAACGAATGGTCATTTTACTTGGCGGTAAAACCATTACAGTTGATAACTTACCTGTGGAAATGAAAACAAAACAAAAAGTTAAAACATCAAATCCATTTATCCTGCCTGAAGGTGGAGTCATTCTGGAACAGCTGGAAGCACAACTGATTGACCAGGCGATGGATAAAAGTCACGGCAATCAAAGTAAAGCAGCTCGTTTATTAGGATTAACAAGAAGCGCATTACTTTATCGCATAAAAAAACATGCTCTTTAATTCAAACTACAACCAAATACAATCTATTACCTTCTGTATTTGATTCGGCTTTAACTTCCAGCGATATTTTTCTGCAGTCGCTTTTTTATTTTTATGATGCTGTAAATTAATTGCCCCGCCCGCGTATTCTTCTAAATCTTGTAACAGATCAAAATAGTATGGACGACCTAAAATAACATATCCCATTTCATCAAAGTAATATATTGCACCATCAATACGCGGACAATAATCCGGTTTCCTGTTCTCAAGTAAAATATATGCGTAAGCAATATAAATAGCCTGATTAGCATACTCGACGATCACTTCTTCACCCTCACGAATTCGATTCCACTTAGCATAAGGAATACGAACCACATCTCCATATTGATCAAAGCGAAATACATACTCCGTTAAACTAGACATTAATCATCATCAAAGTCATCTAGCGCATCAAGTGGGCTCCTAACGTCATCATGATTTTTACGCATAACATGCGTATAAATTTCTGTGGTCGTTACATCTTTATGCCCTAATAGTGCTTGTAAAACGCGTATATTTTTACCATCTTCTAATAGTTTGGTCGCAAAGCTGTGTCTAAGAGTATGAGGTGTAGCACGCTTTACAATATTTGCTTTATTTCTTGCTATTCCAACCGCTTTTTGTAACACCGTTTTATATATGTGGTGCCGCATGATTTTTCCGGAGCGTGGATCAGTGGAAAGAACTTTGGATGGAAATAAATATTGCCAACCTATCGATACATTGGCTTTGCTATATTTACGTTTTAGTGCAGTTGGTAAATAAACTTCGCCATACCCTTCAGACAAATCTTTTTCATGCAACGTTTTTACTTTCTCTATCTGTCTTCTAATGGGTAGATGTAATACTTCTGGAAATAGTGTTGTGCGATCTTTCCCGCCTTTAGGATTACGAACATAAATTTGCTTATTTTCAAAGTCAATATCATGAATACGTAAACGTACCACTTCTAAAGAACGTAAACCTGAACCATACATTAAACCTGCGAGTATTTTTGCCGTTCCTTTCATATAAGAAATCAATAAAAGAGCTTCATCTTCACTTAATACAGTAGGCAAGTTTTTTCTTTTGCTTGAACGTTTTGCACGAAGATCAAGATCCATTTCCATACCAAGTACTTTTTTATAAAGAAACATAATGGCATTAAATGCTTGATTTTGCGTCGATGCGGCAACATTACGATTCACTGCAAGGTGACTTAAAAAGCGTTCGATCTCAAACTTACCCATCTTTTTAGGATGTTTTTTTCCACTAAAACGAATAAACCGTAATATCCAATCAACATATGATCGTTCAGTATTGTAAGCATAATGATAAAAACGAAGTGTTTCGCGAACCTGATCCATCAATTTCGACGC